>Ga0213868_10004428_pt1 | contig 12824 bp, 9 predicted proteins | sample PICome_9_FD_160087 | JGI IMG/M metagenome (GOLD analysis project Ga0213868, IMG submission 160087) | Coastal seawater microbial communities near Pivers Island, North Carolina, United States - PICO127 | ecosystem: Environmental > Aquatic > Marine > Coastal | place: USA: North Carolina | collected...
GCACTTCGAATTTCGGACCAAGAAAATGCTCTCAGACTTGCCAATGAGACAAAAGGAATTGAAGCCACCTTCATCACATTCGGAAAGCCAGCTCGCTTCACCACAGGCTTTCCTAAGTTAAAAAAACTTCATCAGTCTCCCTCAAGACAGTCACCCAGAAATTGATAACAACCTCATCGCAAACACCATCCGCTTCACTGAACTCCAAGCCAGACAGTTGCTATGGATCCTGATCCTTGCCCCTTTTTCATGATCTCTAGGTGATTCGACATGATCGACGGTAATTTTGCTCAGATCATCCCCATCTCGCCCTTCATCCAGTTTCCGGCGGCTCAGTTTACCCGAATAACCCTCGCGTTAAATTACGCTAAAGGTCACAAATCCCCCCCGCTAAAGCCCTATTCTTAGCCTCCTGAACCGATTCTTCGTTTACAAATCTTGGTTTCCTGACATTCAGACCCCGTCAAATTCACTTTTTCCCTAAACAATGAGCACGAATTACTTCAACACTCTCCCTCTTCGTCGCCAGCTCGACGAGCTTGGCACCTGCCGTTTCATGGACTCGTCTGAATTCGCCAATGGCGTAAACGCAGCCAAAGGACTAAAGATCGTGATTGTAGGCTGTGGCGCCCAAGGCCTCAATCAGGGTCTCAACATGCGTGACTCCGGCCTCGATGTATCTTACACCCTCCGCCCCGCTGCGATTGAGGAAAAGCGCCAGTCCTACCTCAACGCTACCGAAAATGGTTTCGCCGTTGGCACCTACGAGGAAATGCTTCCGACCGCTGACATCGTGATGAACCTCGCCCCTGATAAACAGCACACTAAGGTGGTTGAAACGGTCATCCCTCACATGAAAAAAGGCGCAACTTTTTCTTATGCTCACGGATTCAACATCGTCGAAGAAGGAACCCAAATCCGCAAAGACCTCACTGTTATTATGGTCGCACCAAAGTCACCTGGCTCTGAGGTACGCGAGGAATATAAACGCGGCTTCGGAGTTCCCACCCTGATTGCCTGCCACGTTGAAAATGATCCTTCGGGAGAAGGTATCGAACTTGCTAAAGCTCTTGCCGTAGCCCAAGGCGGTGACAAAGCGGGCGTCCTTGAATCATCGTTCGTAGCTGAGGTCAAATCCGACCTTATGGGAGAGCAAACTATTCTTTGTGGCCTCCTTCAAGCCGGCTCCATTCTCTGCTTTGAAAAGATGAAAGCCGATGGCATCGATCCACAATGGGCCGTCAAGTTTATCCAAAACGGCTGGGAGGTCACGACCGAGGCCCTCAAGCACGGCGGCATCACCAACATGATGGATCGCCTTTCCAACCCCGCAAAGATCGAAGCTTTTAAACTTTCCGAGCAGCTCAAGGACATCATGCGCGACTTGTTCTACAAGCATATGGACGACATCATCTCCGGTGATTTCTCCAGCACCATGATGGCCGACTGGGCAAATGATGACGTCAACCTGCTCGGCTGGCGCAAGGACACTGGCGAAACCGAATTCGAGCAAACTGAAGGTGCAGGTGAAATCTCCGAGCAAGAATACTTCGACAAAGGCATCCTTATGGTTGCCATGGTACGCGCCGGTGTCGAACTCGCTTGTGAGGCTATGGTCGAAGCAGGTATCGAGCCTGAGTCAGCCTACTACGAGTCTCTCCACGAAACACCACTCATTGCCAATACCATTGCGCGCAAGAAACTTTATGAAATGAATCGCGTCATTTCGGATACCGCCGAGTATGGTTGCTATCTCTTCAGTCACGCCGCTGTTCCTCTTTTACAGGACTTTATGTCCAAGGTGGACACCAGCGTCATCGGTAAAGGCCTCAGCTTAAACGACCAAAGCGTCGACAACCAAACGCTCGTTCAAGTGAATGCCATCATCCGCGACCACGAGGTCGAGGAAATTGGTATCTACCTCCGCGAAGCAATGGGCGCTATGAAGCCCATCACCGCCTAGATTTATTCGCGCGAGGCCCTCGCTTGCGATCCCTCTTAAAAAGCCCGAGACCTCAGCCGAGGCTCGGGCTTTTTAAAGTCCCGACTACCCAGGCTCTCTCGTTAAAATCCATCCTAGCTATTGGATCTCACACCAGAACCCCTCGCCTAAAAAAGTGAGTTTTCAGCTCATTAAAAAAACTAATAAGCTCCACTTTTAAAAATGACCCTATCCACCCCACAAGCAACCGAAATAATTCTTGAGAGCTTTTTCACAGCCCCTCCACTCATTTCTGATCTCCCAGAGGCTCAACACTTCCAACCATCAGACCTCTCCCCCCCCAATAAACCAAAGCCTCTCAACTTCTCACAAAAGCTCGGCCACCTTTACGAAGACGCCCTCGCTCAAATCTTTACGTCTTCTAAAGGCTACGATCTCCTGGAACGAAACCTCCAAATCCAAAAAGACATTCACACCACCGTTGGCGAACTCGACTTCCTTCTCCGTAATCTCAAAACCCACCAACTCATCCACCTCGAACTCGCCACCAAATTCTACCTCGCCGTTGGAAGTGATCTTCCCGGACCAGATGCCCGAGACAATTACTTCAAAAAACTTAGCCACCTCCAGCAACACCAACTTCGCATCCCCAAAAAACACCAAGAATACCTTCCAAGCAACTACCGTAATGAAAATATCAAAACACAACAACTCGTTTACGGATGCCTCTTCGATCACATCGAAGCCCAGACGATATCTAATCCCGAATTCTCAAACCCCAAATGCCGCCGCGGAAAATGGTTACATCTCTCCGAGGTTTCAAGACACTTCCCTACCGATCAAGAATTCCAGATCGTTCCAAAAACTCTTTGGCCCGTTCCCTTAAAACTCCTATCAAGAGCACCGTTAGAATCATGGAACCCACCCGAGATCCTAGAAAAATGCACAATGGTCCGAGTTCCCAGTGATTTAACCCCTTATTTTATCGCTCCCACAAACTACCCCCACTACGAGGGCACTTTGTAAATCAAACGAAGGGAATCCAATCGAAGACGAGCTCCTCCAAGCGCTAATTTAAGAGCCTCACGATGATTCTCGATCTCAAGTAATTCCTCTTTTCCGACCAGAGGGTTCAGCTGAGCCAAGTCTTCCAAACGCCCCTTTTCTTGGTCAAACGAACTCTCCATTAATTCCAGCGATTTCGTCACAACTACAACCCGGCGCTGCCCAGCTAAGGAATCAAGCGTTTTTAACATCTCAGGGATCATCTCACCCGTGATCTTTGGTTGCTCGAGGAGCTTACGATGATTTCCTCGGCGAAGCACGGCTTTCATCAAAGACGCATCAGAAGTCATATCTTTTCCCTGGTAATCGATCGCAACTCGCAAGGGCACCGAAGGGAGGTAGTGATCAGTTTGTAGAGAAGCTGGAGCCACACATTCCACAATATAGAAAGCCTCCAAGATCACCGAACTAGTTCCAGGCGCTTCCCAAACTCCAAAAGTACTATTCCCTGCTTCAGCCGATAACAGAAGATCAATCGAATTCCTAACCATCGGATGATCTGCTGTCATAAGCCCAATCTCCTCACGCATTAAGGCGCGACTGCGATCAAAGGTAACTGCCATTCCATCTTCGGCCAAATCGGGGAACGCATCGGTAATTACGTTACCCTGTTTGAGCAGGTAATCTCGGCCATCCAACTCCTCAACTTCCAGCCCGAAGTGATCAAAAAGCCGTAACATCCAATCCTCAAACTCCCGATCTCCATCCCATTCATCAAGTTCTTCTAGAACCTTTTCAATCTCACCACCACCCTTTGATGTCAGCGCTAAAAGCCGATCGGGGCCTCGTTCCATTTGAGCCTCGGTCTCCTCTCGTAGTTTTTTTGACTCCTCGATAAATCTCGGCAATGTGTCTGCCTTTATTTGCTGAAGTCTCTTCACTAGAAGCTGAGCCCCTTGCAAATTCTTCTCAAAGGCATTTAAGCCCTCCTGATACCATCGCGCGTATCGCTCTCCAGCATCGCCATTCACATAAGGGACATGAATATTGATCGTTTCAGTCTGCCCAATTCGATCAAGTCGCCCAATCCGCTGCTCGAGTAATTCTGGATTCTCTGGCAAATCAAAGAGCACTAAGTGGTGAGCAAACTGGAAGTTACGCCCTTCACTCCCAATCTCAGAACAAATCAATAAATCAGCACCGTTTTGCTCGGAAAAATAAGCGGCATTTCTATCCCGCTGAAGCAATGTTAATTCCTCATGAAACTGGGCAATTTTCATATTAACTCGGTCCAAAAGAGCCTCCATTAAATCCTCAACCAAATCCAAGCTCTTACCAATCAGAAGAATTTTCTCCTTGGGATGATCTTCCAAAAATCCAACCAACCAATTGACCTTAGCAACAAATGCGTCTTCCCCTTCTAAGGCGATCAAATGCGCCTTCCGCTTCGGAAACCCACGCAGTTGTTTGCGAGTATTACGGAACATCACTCTACCCGTCCCAAAAGAGTCGAGTAAATCTCTTACTACTCTCTCCCTCGCTCCCTCTTTATCCAAATTGGCCAACCCTTCTGTAATTCGCGGCGAGCGATCCACAAACCGCTGCACATCCGGCTCACCACCCTCCTGAATCAAATCAATGGCATCAGCAACCAACTCATAATAATTGGACTCTTCCAAAAATGCATCGAGATCATTATAACGATGGGGATCCAGCAGCTGCAGGCGCGCAAAGTGCCCTTCAGCTCCAAGTTGCTGTGGTGTCGCTGTTAGTAACAAAACTGAAGCTGTCTCAAGAGCTAGGCTCTGCACCAAACAATATCCATCACTTGACTCCTCTGGATTCCATTCCAGATGATGAGCCTCATCCACGATCAGCAGATCCCATCCCGCGGCAATCACTTGAGGAATACGCTCAGGGTGTTCCAAAAGAAAATCTTGAGAGCAAAGGATGAGCTGATTCTCCAAAAATGGATTCTCTCCCGAAATTGACTGACATCTTTCCTCATCAAAAATCGCGAAAAGCATATTGAAGCGGCGCAGAAGCTCTACAAACCACTGATGCACTAATGGCTCGGGCAAAAGAATCAGCACCCTATCGGCTCGCCCCGTCAGATGAAGTCGATGCAGGATCAAACATGCCTCAATCGTTTTCCCCAAACCTACCTCATCCGCCAACAACACCCGTGGGGCAAGTCGCGATGACACTTCACGAGCAATCGCAATTTGATGCGGAATCAAATCAACCCGCCCACCCAGAAAACCCCGCACCGAGGATTTCCGAATCTTGGATGATCGAAAGAGTGATTCAACCCTCAGGTTGAACGTCCGGAGATCGTCGACTTGCCCACCAAGCAGCCGCTCATCGGGTTTAGAAAAACTAATAGAATCATCCAACTCCCCCTCGCAAAATGATTGATTTTCTTGGTGATAAATCAGGAGTCCATCCTTGTCTTCAACTCGATCAATAATGATCGTCTCTCCCGTGTGAATCAGAATTTCATCCCCCACCTTAAAACGCACCCTAAGAATGGGGGCGGAATCGACAGCGAACATTCGTTTTTCATTTGCTGTCGTGAATAGAATAACGACCCTGTTTCCCTGCGATTCCAGCAAAACCCCCAACCCTAACTCGGGCTCACTTGTACTGACCCATCGCTGTCCTGCTACAATTTTATCGCGCATCCGTCACGATCCATAGCGGGAATTACCAATAGTGGAAATCGCGAATCAATAAGATTTTAAAAGACGCTAATGATCTTGGATCGATCGTCAAGATTGCTAGCCTAGGAGCGAAGGGATGAAGGAACTAAAAGACGGCCTTAGATCACTCGTTCGGATTGACTTTCGCGGGCATGTTCACAAACAGTTTCGCGGCACAGATTCCGACAAAAGATTTGCAAATGAAGTGGCTGTTTTAAAGGCACTCGAAGATCGGGGAGCAACTAATGTCCCCCGCTTAGTTGGACATGATCCTGAAACTTTGACACTCATAACCACTAATTGTGGCTCGCCTGCACCCCTTATCACGCTTGAAAAGGCACAGGTCCTATTCCAAGAACTACAAGATAAATACGGCATCCGACACGATGACCCCGAGCCACGCAATGTCACTTACTCTCCTCATCTTGGGAAATTTTGCCTTATCGACTTCGAACTCTCCGAAATCCTGCCCATTCCTTCGGAACTCAAAACGGGTAAAACCAACGTCCTCCGAGCCAATTGGGCAGCTTCCAGCGTTAAGGGCAATGGGCACTTTAGCAATGACGACTCGTTTATTGCTCTCACCGTAAATCCCAAATCGACCGACCCACTTCCTAAATCAGGAGAAATTCTTCTTGATCCCTCACACCTCGTCCTGGCCGTTTCCGACGGCATGGGCGGGCACAACGCCGGTGAATTCGCCTCCCGCCTCCTCATGTCCCGCATCCGCAAGGAAGCCGCCGAACTCTATCATCAACTCGGAACAAGCGAAGACGCCCAAAACGCCCTCGATGCATTGCTGCGCCAATGCCACCGCGACGTCACCGAACTGGCAAAGCAGAATGGCAACACGGAGGGAATGGGTGCCACCCTCACCATGGCTTGGATCAGCCATAGCAGACTCTTTTGGGCGCACATTGGTGATTCCCGCCTCTATCTCATCGATGATGAAGGAGTGCAGCAACTGACACAGGATGACTGCAGGGCATGGCATCAGTGGCAAAGAGGTAATATCACGGAGTATGCCTACCGTAATCATTCTCGCCGATCGGTCTTAAGTGATGTTCTTGGCGGAAGCAGCCATGAACCATTCCCCAAAACTGGCTCGCTTCCCCTGAAGGACACCCAACGCATTATGATTTGCTCCGACGGGATCATGGATGGACTTTGGGAGAGAACCATTCGTGAAATAGTTGCCGAAAAAAAAACAGTTCCTGAGATCATGCAAAATCTTTCCCGCAAAGCCATCGAGAACGACGACAAGGATGACACGACCTTGATCGTAGCAGAAATATCCCGTATTTAGAGTTGGCACACCAATTGCTGAATCAATTAGGAATTGTGTCGGGGAAGCAATTTTCGTAGACCCTCTACGCGATTCAAATTTGGAAATTCTTTTTCCAGACAAACAAATCAGACCAATGGCAAAATACCGACTCGATTACATCTGGCTGGACGGCTACACACCCGTTCCAAATCTCCGTACTAAATGCTGCATCAAAGAATTTGATGAGTTTCCAACCCTCGAACAACTTCCTGAGTGGGGCTTCGATGGTTCTTCAACCCAGCAAGCAGAAGGTGGTGATTCCGACTGCGTGCTCAAGCCCGTAGCAATTTACGCTGACGGAACTCGCGAAAACGGAGCGCTCGTCATGTGCGAAGTGATGCTTCCGGACGGCTCTCCTCACCCGTCCAACGCCCGGGCCACAATTCTCGACGATGAGAACGCATGGTTTGGTTTCGAGCAGGAGTACTTTTTCGAAAAGGACGGCAACATCCTCGGATTCCCGAAAGGCGGATACCCTGAACCACAAGGCGGCTACTACTGCGGTGTTGGTTACAAAAATGTCGGTGATATCGGCCGTGCGATCGCAGACGAGCATCTAGACCTCTGCCTCTACGCTGGCATTAACCACGAGGGCATCAACGCCGAGGTAGCTATGGGACAGTGGGAGTTCCAAGTCTTCGGTAAGGGCTCCAAGAGAGCCGCAGACCAAATCTGGGTTGCCCGATTCCTTCTTGAGCGACTTGGCGAAGAGTATGGCGTCGATATTAATTATCACTGCAAGCCTCTTCAAGGCGATTGGAATGGTTCCGGAATGCACTGTAACTTCTCCACAGAAAAGTTGCGGGAGGAAGGCGGCAAGGAATACTTCGATAAGCTCATGGCTTCCTTCGAGAAGAATTGCATGGAGCATATCGCGGTCTATGGACCCGATAACGATCAGCGACTCACTGGACTCCACGAAACCCAGTCTATCGACAAATTCTCTTGGGGAATTGCAGACCGTGGCGCCTCTGTCCGAGTCCCACACTCATTCGCCAAGAACGACTGGAAAGGCTACCTTGAAGACCGTCGACCGAACTCACAGGGCGATCCCTATGCCATCGCCAGCCGTGTTCTTAAGACAATCGCTGAAGCCGACGAAGCTTAAGTCTACTAGATTGAAACTTACAACGGTCACCGGATTTCCGGTGACCGTTTTTTATTTTTGGTGCTGAGTCAACCTCCCCAATTTATAGGAAGTTAAACCATTAAGACCTCACTAAAAAACCAATAACCCGGATGATCTACCCTGCCCCAGAAACGACAAAGTAATCCAGTCAGCAACGATTATAAAACCAACAAAACTTCACTCCAACTTATCCCAGTCCCCTTTGGTTTTTTCATCTTTTTGAAACTCCATCAAAACTTTCCAGCTACCATCTTTCTTAACTAAAAGAGCTTCAAGTTCGATGTAAGCAACAGTCTTTTCACCACCTTTCATGTGACTGGCATATCGAAATACCCCTGTCTCATGAGCAGTGGAATCATCACCCCACCGTTGTTTAAAACGAAAGTCGACACTCGCCTTCATTTCACCCGATTTCGTGGCATCAAATTCCTTTTTCCACCTCTTCAGAGCCGAAGCCAAAGGATAACTTCTTTCCCTCTTCCCAGAAACCAAAACTCCCGCGGGATGGCAAGTGGCGGCATACCCTTTAAAATCGCCCTCACCTACCGCTCTTGAAACTTCAGCCCAGTAGAGATCAAGCTCTTGTAGTCGCGCCTCCTCTTGATCGAGTTCTTTGACCTTAAGATTTCGCCAAACTATCATTCCACTTTTTGCCTTGTGCACTTGAAGGGCAAAATAGCCTGATCCATATGTTCCGTCCCCCTTCCAATGAGCGGTTGGAATACCATTAACCCAGGTCTTTACGATCTGCCCCTTGGCCATAACTGTCACTCGGTTCCAGCCCTCTTTATTCAGCGCCCCTCGTGCTTCTGAATGCTCCTTCAACCAAAGAGGATACCAATATCCGCCACAACTCTGTCCATAAATCCCGCCCGACCAACCCCGAGTGTTTTTAACCCCTTCCATTTCGACTTGCGGTCCGTAAACAGCTCTTTTCCTTTCGCTTTTCGCGCGGAACATGACCCCGGAATTTAGATCATTCTCCCACCTCATCTCGCATGTGAAAACGAAGTCACTGTAATCAATTCTCTTAGTAGACAGATAAGTGCTCGGCTCTCCAGGAACACAAGTTCCCACGATCATGCCATTTTTGTATTCGAAGGTCGACATTCCTCCTTTGCGTTCCCAGTTGGAGAGATCCTTACCATTCAGCAGTGAAACGAACCCCTCTTCAAGCTCGGGCTCTTTATCGGTATTCAACAACATCTCGCTAGGTTTCGGAGCATTTTCCTGTTTACTGTATTTGAGAATCCACGACTTCTGGGAAGGGTCTAACTCACCCGCGAAACCCTGCCCGAAGACAGAGACCAAGACCAAAATAATAAGTTCTCTCGAATCCACATCAGTAGTGCTACCAGAGACCGGGCACGACTACCAGCGCTCAGCAACCACTCGTAGATATCTTATTTGCGAAGCATTGATATCACTTACAAGACACACCACAAACTCCTCAATACCGTCTTCCACAATCACACGCTCAACCTCCTCAATTGCCTCGGGGCCAAGTTCTATCCACGTAATCATATCAGAAGAGCCCTCAAATCGGAGGCGAGCATCAACTACAGACATTGCCATTCGACAACGAATCCCAAAATGCTTTTCACCATCGTCGCCTTCAATCAACTCAGGTCGAGGCTCACCATCATGATCGTCTGAAGAATCAGCAGGATCTGTCCCTACACAATATTCCCAAAAGCGACGATGATCGTTTTCCAGCTCAGTCTCACGGTCCACCCAGTCATTCCAAAAATCAAAAGGATCTTGGGTTTCACCCATAGGATCTAAGTCACTCATGATTAATTGCTCCTTTGCAAAGTGACCTAGATTCGAGTTCAAACAAATCAACCAATTTCCACCCGAGATAGATCCAAGGTCATAACTATGTTCTATCCAAACTCCACCCCCCGTGGTGCCTGATGGCGGAAACAACCCAATGTCCTCGTTTGATCCGGCTCCAACAATTCGCGGCCGAAGAAACAAAGAAGGCCCTCGTGGAATGACTCCTCCCCAGTCAACCGCCCAATCATCCCTGACAGCAAGATCTTCGGGAACGAAAATTCTCGCCCTAGCTGTCCATCGATCGGTTATTTCATCAATGCGGAGTATCAGCTCAGTATTATGAGCCGGCTCAGGATCTTCCGGCTCGATTTCTACACTCAGGTATCCGATGAAGGGATCCACCAACGAATTACCATGAAGATCCCTGATTAACTGAGGTCGATTCAAGAGAATTCGGTAGCGACCCCGGTCTCCGTAATCCCAAGACCCGCCCGGGGGATTCATTCGGTAAGTTGCAATAGCCCCAACCGACATGTCAGCCGTGAAATTCAAACTCGTTCGTTCAAGTTCCACAACTTCGCCCTTCCGATTTATGACCGAAAGCACTTGAGTCTCGATCCCATCAAAGACCATTTCAGCGTCATCAAAAAACTCAACCAAAAACTCCAGCGGTTCATCACTCACACGATCCACTAATGCACCTCGAACCGTGATTAGAGGGGGTGAAAAATCGCGTTGTGGGCCAGTAACAAAAATATTGGCACGACTAATAACCTCCTTTAAAGAATTGAGCTGGTAATGGTAATTACCTGGAAAAAACATCCCTAACCCAATTTGTTCTTCAATAATCATAGGAGTTAAAATTCGGACACTTGGATCGATCCATGCCGTCATTTCTGATTCCACTAGATTTTCTTTTCGGCTCACATCACCCCAGTCAACATGATCTACATATTGATTGAAAGTCATCTGGATGTTCGCTGCAAAAGCGGGATATAAGCCCCGTGTCGGAAGCTGAACGATATCAATCTCAACCCTTGATGGCAGTCCATTTACTAAGTCAACATTACCGCCACCATTAACGAAAAACTCATCCTTCCCGAGAATTTCTCCGCCAGATTTTAGCATAGCTTTATAATCACCTGGTTCGAACATTCCCAATTCGACACTCTGCGAATAGGTAGTCACTACCTGGGGCGTAATTCCATCAAGTCGATATCCCTCAACTTCCACACAAAATCTCCCATTTGGATCCTGTTTCAACTTACCCCAACTAATTTCGACAGGGAAAGAAAACGTCACCATCAATCGTGCAACAGCTAGCTGGAATACATCACCTCTAGGAACACCAGGAGTTGCGAACATTTCTACTGAAATCTCACCCGCCAAGGGCAAAACCAACTCCGGCTCATCAGAAAACCCAGCTGAAATCGAGAAGGCTAAGACTATTAGCATTAGCTTTTTCACTTCCCCAATCATTTACTCTTTGAAGGTAATCTAACGAATCGGACCCTGTCAAACGATGTTGCAATTGTTCTTAGGGACAGGATTACCTAGCCTCTTTCCGTCTCACAGACCCCTGGAGAGTCACATGGAAGTACCACTCCCCGGCGAATTCACGAATCGAGAGAATCTCTAATTTCGCAAGAAGGTAGATTTCAGTTTCATAATTCAGAAAGTCCCTCACCGGCACCCACGAATCGCGGGCCGCCAAATGCTGCCTAAGAGTCTCTAATTGCCCTGCGACCTCTTTCGTTGGGCGGATCAACGCCTTCTTTTCATCAGAAATTCGATCAATCCAGCCTGGCCCCGCAAGAATTAAGCCGCGGACCCCATGCCCAATTCTCCCGTATTCTTGGTTACTCAGTCGAGCCAAGCGAACCCCTGGTTTCAGGTCCGATTTCTGAGCGATTCGTTCCCAGTCCTGCGGTCCATGTTTTTTCAAATGGTAATGGCCCAGAACGAAAACCCCAATTCCTACCAAAATACAAAAAATCGAAATAGAAAGCGTCAAAGATTGATGGCCTACGTATAGGCTGGCCAAAACCCAAGAAAATAAAAAGACAACTAAGAAAACCGCTAAAACACCAAGAGACCATAAAACGATGCGACCACGACAACACAAGTTGTGGCGCAAAATCAATTTGGGCGTAATGACCACTGGGAAATCCGACATAAATCCAAAAAGAAACGATCTAACATCGCAAAACCTTAGTCTCGCCACGGAGAAAGAATCTTTAGTAACGCATAGCGAAGCTTAACCTTTGGTTCGACTGGTTTGAAAACTTTTAAAGTTTTACCAGTTTGCGAAAAATCAACCATCGTTGAACGACCCCAAAGCTCGCCATCGATCTCCACAGGAACATCTTCCTTACTGGTCACCTTAAGACCCGCTGCCTGGACATATTCAACCGAGTCCCCATGCGAATGAAGATCAATTCCACCCTTTACCAATCCCTTTAATGAATCTTTTACAAACTGATAACCAGCTTCCTTGAAAACTACCACGTCTAGCAAATTATCTGTATTTGAAGCATTTTTAAAGAGCGGGAACTGGCCGCCGTAGAGAGAACCATTTCCAACCAGCATCGCTACCCCCTGGAGCACACGTCCATCGGAACAAGTAACCGTCAATTGAGGAGGCTTAGCGCGCAAGACCTTTGAGGCCGCCAAAAGATAAGCAAATGGCCCAAGCCGCTTTTTACTTTCCCAAGTTGTTTCCTCAATGACCTGAGCATCAAAACCGACTCCAGCCATTTGCACAAAAGGCGCCCCATTCATTGCAAAAAGATCAACCTCCTCAATGTGTCCACCATCAATCACCTCCATGGCATTTTCGAGCTTATCGTAAGGAATTCCCATTTCACGAGCGAAGACGTTCATTGTTCCTGTTGGAAAAACCCCGAGTGCAGTTTGCGATCCCGCCAAGCCTTCAATAAC
>Ga0213868_10004430_pt1 | contig 12820 bp, 7 predicted proteins | sample PICome_9_FD_160087 | JGI IMG/M metagenome (GOLD analysis project Ga0213868, IMG submission 160087) | Coastal seawater microbial communities near Pivers Island, North Carolina, United States - PICO127 | ecosystem: Environmental > Aquatic > Marine > Coastal | place: USA: North Carolina | collected...
GTTTGTGTTGAAACGCCACAAATTTTGTGTTACAAGTACGTCCTCCGCACACAACTTACACGCGCACAAAAAAGACGACGACGACGAAGAAGAAGAAGAAGAAGACCAAGGGTTCTAACAAAAAACGCACTATTTGTTTTCATCATGGCGATAGCGGAAGCGTACCAAGGGCGCAAACCTGCGTCGTCTCTCCGAGAGGAAGAGGAAGAACGCATCAAAAACAATTCCGGAATGAACGGGACGGATTTCCATAATCTGATGTTCGACGCGTATTCGAACAACTCTCAAACGATTCGAAACGTCGCTCTCTTGGCGTTGTACACGATTGTGGTGTTATCGATCGGGGCGATCGCGTTTACACCTTCTTCTCCGGTTTTGAAGGAAAGAGGCGTGAGCAAGTTTAGCGACGGGATAACGAAAGTGTACACGAGCGATTTGACGGGGAACCGCTTCGCGGGGGTGAATGACCAAAAGAATCAGTGCTCGCGAGATTTAGCGCTGCACATGTTGAGAGAAGCGTATTTTAAACGGCAAGAAGCGGACGCGCGGTTACCGAAAGTGAGCATGGACGATAAAGGTAGATGGGGCGCGCTGAAGGAGAAGCAGAAGAAAGCGCACGCGGAGTTACAAGGGAAACAGGACTGCGTGGCGTATTTGATGCCCGACGTGAACGACGCGTTTAGCGCCGATTTGGAAGCCGGGTTGACGATCGATGGGAAGCAGATGAGAAGGGAGCAAGAGAAGATGCAACCGATTAGGGATTCGTTGAGGCGTGATGGGAGAGAAGGGTTTGAGGATCAGAGGTACACGCAAAGCATTAGGAACGCGTTGATTAAGGAGAAGACGTGGGATCCGTTTGGGAGAGATTTGAAAACCGGCGACGAGTTGTTCACGGGCGAGTTCGATAACAACGTTCCCGGACAGTATTGATTTGAGCGTACATTATTGCCTTAATGCTAATCTACCAATATATATATTACATTGACTATTACTATCTATACGTGCTGAATGATTTTTTTGGTCGCTCGGTAGATTTTCGCGGCTTCGACGGCGACTAAAGGCGGCGTAGCTCCTATGAACGCTCGCCAACCGCCAATCTCGATGGCATCGAAAAGCATTTCCGATACTAAGGAGAGCGATTCGTCCACTTTTTTCCCATCGCCGCTCGAGATGCTCTCTTCGAGCACGAGCCACGCGGAATTGTATAAAGCGTTGGCGACGAGCGCCCCGGCATGCAAAGCCTCTTGGTCGAGTTCGTCTTCGTCGTCGTGTCCGCGATCCGGGCGACCGCGTTCGAGTTCTTTCCGTTCGCGCTCTTCGCGCGTCCATTCGCGTTCTTTTTTCTCGTACGTTTCGAGTTTCGCTTCGTCTTCGATACCGTTCTGATGTTGTTCTTCTTCTGGTTGATGCTCTTGCTCTTGTTGCGTAAGGAATGCGTTATAAAAACGTTTCATCAAAGCGCTGCTCTTTTGCCTCAAACGCGACTGACGCTTTGACATTCTCCTCGGAGTTCTCGTTTGTGTTTCCTCTTCCACGTCACCGTCTCCGTTTATAAATCGCCTCTTCTTTCTATATTGCATCGCTCTTTTCCACGTATCGATGGCTTCATCGTACGCCAATTTCGCCAAATCTCGATGCTCCCCGGCGGAGTACTCGTACATCGCGTCGCCTAATTTCAAGTGCGCCCACGTTCGTTCGTTCGTCGTCGCCGATGGATCGTGCGCTAGCTTCCTCGCCGCCGCGATGAATTCTCTCCGCAGACGTTCATGACTGCCTATGAACCCACCCGTTGCACGCATTATTTTGTTCTTGGACGCTTGCTTCAGATAGTTTGCCACAAACGGAGGGACGCGAGGACTTCTCCTTTCGCCACCAAAGAGCATTTTATTGGCGAGTGCGTTCGGCTTGCTCTCTTTATTCGATTTCTGGAACGCTTTTTCATACAACCAAACTGAATTATGCGTGGAAGACGAGACGCCGTAATCGCTGGCGACGTCGTACTTGAATCGAGCCTCGCTAAAATTCCCCGCTTGAAAACTTTTCAAAGCGGATTCCGCGATTTGATTAAAAGCACTCGTTTCGGCAACTTTTCGCAATCTTCGGGCAGCCATCATGCACCGAGAGTCGCTTTGACCTGCCTCAGGATCCAACCGGTGATTGTGATTAGTGACATCGCTCAATTCCAGAGACCCGGCATTGTATTGACACGAGATGTGTTCAGGGAACATGTCCGCACATCGACGGAAGTATGTATACGCGAGCGACGTGTTCGGTTTGTTGCCTTCGACGCCAATACCGCCTCGAAACATTAACCCGGCGTTAACCATGCCATCAGGTGAGCCAAGTGCGGCTGCTTTTCGAAAGTACGTTAAAGCGAGCGTTTTATTTGCTTCAAATTCACCCTCTGAGCCGTAAAATGCGGCAAATCCTAATCCGTTGTACGCATCCGCGATACCTTTTTCCGCAGCCTCCTCGTACAGCTCCATCGCTTGGGTTAAATTTTTACCAACGCCTTCCCCTTTCAACATTAATTTCGCAAGACCAACGGTACCTTGAACGTTCCCGGCGTTGTGCGCTTGCTGGTACATGTTTGCCGCCGCTTCGTAGTTTCTCACTAAACCTCGATGCCCCCAATAATGCGCGTTGGCCAAATGTACCATCGCGTTCGCGTCGCCGCCTTGCGCGTTGTTCATGAGCCATAACGCCCTTTCGTCCGGTCGATCGACACCAGCCGTGTTGGCTGCCCCGATATCGCTGTCCACTGCGACGACTACGTCGTCGGCGGCGTGTGGGTCGAAATTTACTTTCAAACGATCGTGCAATCGCTGTTTTTCAATGCGTACTTGCCCGGATGGTTTGTTGTAATCTTCGTACGCTTTCGTGGCGGCGAGGAACAGGTATTGCGAAGCGAATAAACATGATTTCTCACCCCAGGTTTTCCGTCGCATGGCGTCCACGGCAACAGATAGACGCATCGCGGGGTCACCTAAGTACGCGCCTCGTAATCTGTGATACGCCGCTCGAGACGAGCTTTCCTCCCGAGAGGTGACTTCGTTAAGCTTGTTAGTATCGATTGGATTCTGGCCTTTGTATACGAATCCACCGCCGGCGCGGTAGACGTACTCGTGCGAAAGCAACGTAGCCGCAGCTCTGCGCGCTTTGTCGCTTCCAGCGGCGGCGGCTAATCGGTACAGATCTAACGCTTCTCGCAATAACTTATTCCTGTTGATGACCTTTATCTCCTCTTGCCGTTTCCAAGAATTGGACAAGGCGAGCGCGAGTTTTTCGTCCGCGAGCTTTCGAGTTGCTTCGGCGTATTTCTTTTTCGTATTGAGCGAGTTGAAATACTCTTCGCGGTCTCTCGAGACCGAAGTCGCCGCGAGCGTGGCAGCGGCGTCTTCGGACGACGAAGTCACATCATCTCCATCCGTCGCTTCTGTCTCGGCGTTCTCAACGTTCTTGTCGCTTTTTCCTCCCAACACTCCCGGGTTCGCTGGTTTTTCTTCCTCGCTTTCACTTCTTAGCGCTTTCATCTCCTCTTGTTGGGTGCTCGTCGTCGCCTCGGTATTTCCGCTCCCGTCGTGTGGAATCGGTTCTGGATCGAACGACATCATCTCTAAAATTTCCAAGTTGCGAGATTCTAATATGGCTTCTCTCTCGAACCCGGACGTTTCTACTTTTCCAGAAAGAAAGAGATTGTCCGGATCTTCATTTCCCGCGCCGCCCGATCCTACGCGTCTGGCTTCGTATTTGGACCACTGCGCTTCGTAATACCACGCAGTTGGATCGTCGATTCGCGTTTGGGATTGGTGTTGTTTTCTGTCGCCTCGACGGGTGCGGGGGATGTCGTCACCGCTGTAACAAGTCTGTGGTTCTGTTATTTTGCTGTCGCAACGTTGCTCTTCGACATCCTCCTCCTCCTCCTCCTCCTCCTTCTCCTCCTCCTCGTGGTAGCAGTCGCACTCCTCGGCGCTCGCCTCTTCGTCCTCGCCCTCGTCCTCGTCAAACACCATCCTTAATCTAGGTCCGTGCACTAACCCTTTCAAACCACTCGGCGGTTCAAATCTCGCTTTCAACGTCGACATCCTCCTCCTTCGTCTTCCTCTGCTCTCCCCACCAATTGACAAAGCGTCGTCTAAGGAGTTCGAATTCGTCGCGTGCGGCGACAAAAACAACCCGCCTCTCTGCGTCGACCCTGCATTCGGCGGCAACCTATACTCCACGTCCACGAAACCATCTAAATAAAACGCGACCGTGTCTTCGCCGACGACTAACGCCACGTGGTGCCATCTATTCGCTACCAATCTTCTCCTCGACTTTCCGCTCACCGTGAAACTCGCCACCACTTCGCCCGGCGACGAAGACGAAGTCGCTTTGCGAACCGCGTGCGTCTTCCGAAACGTCATCGCGAACGACACCGCGGACCCTTTCTCTGCAACGTTTACCCCGTCGTCGTCATAACTTCTCGACCCGTCCTCGTCTTCTCCTTCCTTTCCAGAAATTGATGATGATGACGGCGGTTCGATGGTCAGCGCAAACGCCGGATGCTCCGGAGAACTCATCCTCGAAATCAACGCCCCACCGTTCTCGTAATTATCCCGGTCGTCGAACAAAAACACCGAACAGGAGAAACTAAACCGTTTCGCTCGCGAGAGAGGTTCGATCGCGTTGAAAAACGGCGTCACGTGGTCGCCCGTGAGCGTTAAAGTCCCGTCCGCGAGGACAGATGAAGACGAAGTAGACGTCGCATTTGGTGTTAAAAAGTCCAGATTCGAAACGTACGGGACGTTCCCTCGAAAATGAAAAGGAGAGGAAAAGGAGGACTTCAAGCGCAGTAAAAAGACGAGGAGAAGAAGAATAAAGTAAAGTTTCTCTTTTCCTCCTCTCATTTTCTGCGTTTTGCTCGCGCGAGGACGACCGATGCGTGCAAGAATAGAGCTCGAATAGAGCGCTCTTTTATGAGGCAAACGTGGTCAAATTTCTCCATAAAAAGGCAAGAAACGCCTCTCTCGAGATGACGACGAACGCGCCGGCAAAAGCAGACTCGCGCGCGAAAAAACAAGGAAAGAGTCCAATCAAAGTGATCATCGACACCGACCCGGGGATTGACGACGCGTTTGCGGTGTTGATGTCCTTATCGTGCGCGCCGGAGTTACGAGTGCTCGCGTTGACGTCGTCGTTCGGGAACGTAAGAACGGAAAAAGCGACGGAGAATTGCAAAAAGTTGTTGAGGATATATAAGTCGTCCGGGTCGCGAAAAGGAAGCGAGGATGAGAAGGGAGACGAGGATGACGTCGTGTACGTCGCGGAAGGGTCGAAGAAAGCATTGAATGGGAAACAGAAGGAACACATCGCGGATTTTGTGCACGGGAAAGATGGGTTCGGGGATTTCGAGAAGGATAAGGAGGACCTTTTGGAGGCGAAGGAGGATGTGGAGGTGTACCCGGGAGGCAGCGCGAAATTAATGTACGACTTGGCGAAAACGTATCCCGGAGAAGTGACGATCATATGTTTAGCCACGGCGACGAACGTGGTGAACGCGTTTCGAGAATACGAGGATTTGCCGAAAATGTTGCGTTCGGTGGTGCACCTAGGGGGCGCGTATACGGTGAGCGGGAACGTCAATCCGGCGGCGGAGGCGAACGTGTACGCCGACGCGGAGGCGGCGGATGAGTTGTACGGGACGCACGGAGTGGATATTTATGCGGTTGGATTGGATGTGACGATGAACGTGAGGATGACGGAAGAGAATTTGATCAAAATGAGAGACACGAAGTACGTGAAAGGTCGGGAGACGTTGACGGATGAAGAGAGACAGTTTTTGTTCAACTCCAGTCAATTTTATATGAATTATCACATCAAATCGTTGAATTTCAGAGGCGTGTTGCAACACGACAGCGTGTGCGTGATGACGGTGATACACCCGGAGATGTTCGAGTGGACGAGGGCGAGAGTAAGAGTGGCGACGGAATCGTTCGCGAGAGGGATGGTGATTATGGACAAAGAAGGCGAAAAGAATTGGTCGTTTGAAAACGCGTGGACGGAAAGACCGCTGATGAACGTGGCATTGACGGCAGATTTTGAGGCCATTGAGAAGGCTCTCATGGAAAGATTCATTTAGTAGTAGCAATGGTAGTAGTAGTAGTAGTAGTAGTAGTAGTAGTAATATGTATTCGCGAGCGCTCTATCTTTATTATTTAAATCTATAAGCACTAAAAGTCTGTTCTAAAATCTAAAATGTGTAGTTTCTTCTACACGCAAGATCCAAGAGACGAGTCGCAGACGCGTTGCGAGCACAAGGTTGGATTGACGCCGCACTCTAGTATCATCGTGCAGCTGTGGTCCGTGTTCTCATCCAATACGTGACAAGCCGAGTCCGTTCCTTTTGTTTTCTTAAACCTCTCGCGAACATCCGCTCGGTACAAAAATTGATGCGAATACGGTACGCTCTTTTGATACTCCTCCATCTCCAACTTTGCTTTCTGCTCCTGCAATTGTTGTCTCTGAAATCGAAGCTCCTGCTCCTGTCGCTTTTCCGTTTGCAGTTTGCGTTTCTCCTCTTTCTCTTGCGCTTTTTGTTCTTGCTCCAATCGTTGTTCTTCTAAGAGCTTTTGTTCCTCCTCTCGTTTCTTTAGAACCTCCCGTTGTTGCTCTTCTATGTGATTCAAGATCGCGTCGCGAATTTTTCGAGCTTTTTCGCGCTCTTCCGGCGATTTACTATCGTCGTCTGATCCAATGATTCGAACTTCGGGTTCGTCGGGAATTGCGTGCCCTTCTCCTTTCTCTCCTCCTTCTTGTTCATCTTCGTCGTCGTCATCCCAATCCGACCACTCATACTCTCCCTCAGCGCCCATTAATTTACGCTCTTCTCTTTGCTTCACGCGTTTCTCTTCGCGTGCGCTGTTAGCTTCAGCAATTTTTGCCAGCGTTTTTAACACGGTTTGCGTTGCATCGTCTTCGCCTTGTTCGATTTGATTTACTTTTCCCCACCCGTCGGATTCTACCGGTGCTCTCTTCTCGAGATTCTCTCCTCCTTTTTTTGTTTTCGCAAAGAAACCCAAACGAATGCCCACTTCTCGAGCTCGTTTCTCGACCACATTTTCCACATTATTCGATTCGTCTTGTATGTACGGACACGTTCGATACGCCGGCAACAGATGCCCTTCTGTGGTAAACACAATCTCTTTGCTCGTCGGGGTCTGACTATCTCGGCTCCACCCGTCGACTTTGAAAAACTGAAAATCAGTAAACAACAAGTACAAATACTTCAACGTTTCACTGAGAAAATACGACGGCATGTGATCGCCTTTTTCCTTCGTCAGAGCGTCGTCGACGTTTGTAAACCCACCCGGAACTTTCGAGTGCTTGATTAGATCTTCCACGATAATCCTTCCGTCTCTCAAGTATCGCTTATCCTGCGTCGCTTTATACAAAAACGACGTCGATTCCGATAACTCCGGTCGAAGATGGTACCCTCGTTCAGTCGAGTGTAAAACGTCATCAGCGATCATGTATCTTTCCGGGGACATGCCGTATTTCACCCAGACGTTCATCATTAACGTGTGCGAAGACCGAGCGCGATCGACGTCGCCAATCATGGCTTGTAGTCCCGGCCAGAATTTTTGTAACGCCGTCAATTGATGATGTCGATCGTCCCCAGTATTCATTTCGGCGTCGGTAAACCATCCGCTTGATTTATGGTAATACCTCATCACCGCTTTATACGCTGGCACGAAAATTTCCAGGTATTCTTCGTCGCCAAACATGAGGTAACTTTTCAACGCGTATTCGTGGAACGAATCGCCGTTCGCGCCAATACCGCCGACAGAATCGATCCACTTACCCGTCTCAACGTTAATAATAGACCCTAACAAGTTCGTCCTGACATTTCTGCGACTCCATACATCTACCATTGCCTCTTTCGCCTTCTCTTCAAACCTTTTATCTCCAGTTAATCGACTCAACGTCCCAAACTCTAACGCCAACGTCCCAATCGCCGCGACGTTCGTGTTTGGCTTTTCTCTCACTGGCCCGTGCTCTAAATTCACCCATCCGTACGGTAACTTTGTTTTCTTTACCTTTCTATTCACCTTATTCACATCGTCTTCCTCGAACGATTTTAAAAGCATCTCACCGAACGTCCTCGCCATTCGTAACAACGACCCGTCGTACTCTCTCCTCTCGCCGTTTTTATACATCCCTTCCTCTCCGACGTTACCGAAACACACGGAATTAAAAGACGCCGACATCGACGCTTCTCCGTACATTTCTTTGCTCCATTTTCTCAGTCCTTCGTTCCCACCGGCTAAGACGTGTCCGGACAAAAGCCCGCCTAAAATTCTAATATTCGCCTCGAACACGTTCACCCGCAAGTCCTTATAGTTCCTCTCCAACCGCTCCGGCCAATGTTTCGACAACCAATCGATGCTTTTCGTAAACTTCGTGCTATTCCCCATCACCGCTAATGTGCTCAAACTCTCGATTAAACTCATCGCTAACCCATCGTACTCTTTCTTAAAATGTTTCCGATCTTGCGCGTTCGCGCCCAACTCTTGCAAAGAGTTCGTCTTTGATTTTGAGACTGGCTTTAACTCGTCCGCGGGGAAGGCGAACGTTTTGTACCCTTCGAACGCGTGTTCGAACATCGATTTCACTTTCAACGCGTACAGTTTCGATCGTCGTTGTTTCGCCTCCTCGTCGTTCTCCTCCTCGGCTGCGACACCACCACCAAGAAGAAGAAGAAGAAGTACACACCACCAGGAAACGAAGAAGCGTCGACATTTTCCATCATTTCCTCGTCCTCTTCTCTTCTGTGTCGTCGTCATTTTTGTGAAAACGACGAAAAGACGAGATGAAAGACAGAGACACAGAGAGAGAGGGAGAGACACTCTCTGACAACAAAAACGAGCGCGTGCGTGCGTGTGTGTGTTAGAAGCACCCCTCAATAAGAGAGAGGGTGAAAAGTGAAGATTTTTCCGGGAAACTGCCCTTTTTCGTAAAAAAACTCTCGATCTCACGCGGAGTTCTCTCCTCCTCCGACTTTGCCTCCTCGTTGAGCCTTCTCCCACTCCGGCGAGCCTTCGCACGGCTCCCCCGTGATCGTTTTACACCCTTCCAAAAAGTTTTCTTTCGCCTTGTGCGGGACGATTCGTGCGTCTTCGCGCGTGATGTCCGCCGAAGAGGTTCGTTCGGGGAGCACGACGGTTTTTCCTGGGGCGAGAACTTTTGGCGATAACCCGAAGACTTGTCCGTCCGCTTTGGCCGCGTGTTCTGGTGCGGAAGAAGAGAGCGCGACGACGAACGCGGTCAGCAGAGCGACGGTGGTGGTGGTAATGGTGGTTCTGGACGTTTTCAAATCTCTCGTAACATCATCCGCTTTTGCCGCCCTCGTTCTGACAGAGAGCTTGGCTTTTCTCCTTCCAATACTCTTTGGCTTTGTTTCGAGCGCGCTGCTCAAAGAAGACGAGCACGACGAGAGAGAAAACGCCATCATCTTTGTCGTAGTAGTACTTTAATACTGTGTGCGGTAACAACAAACAAACAAAGCAGCAGCGCGTCTTTATTCTGTGTACGTGTATATCGCCGAGAGATATAAAACTAATAATGTGAGATGATGAGATACACATGCGAGACATGTGCTCTTCTGATTTTTCATCAGCATTTAAAAAAAAGTCAATTTTTTCGCGCGATACAAAAAAGCGGCAGTTTTTTAGTAGACGCAAAAGAAAATGCAGAGCGCAGTTGGACTCCTCCTCTCGTCTGCTCCATCTCCCGCGCTCACTTTAACGTCACCGAGGACGAAAGCATCATCTTTTGAGACGAAGATGACGACACCAACGACGACGCGCGCTTTTTTTTCCTCCGCCGCGCGACGTTTAAGCGCGAGAAAAAGAAGAACGATTATTTCTTCTTCCACTCGTGGGGGTACGCCGTCAGCCGCCGGGGTGATGACGACCATACCCTCCCCGTATTCGTATTCTTACGCCCACGTAAAGATGAGAAAAGATGCGACGACGATAACGAAACGATACTTTGGCACGAGCTTTTCCTCCTCGACGAGAAGTAAAGCGATCTTGTCCAGCACGGACGACGACGTCGTGCCGGAGAACATCGATTTGCAATTACCGGCGGATATGCCCGAGTTCGACGACGATTACGAAGCGATTGTGGCAAAAGTGGATAAATTGTTCGTCAAGTCGTCCTCGTCGCCTTCGGCTTCTTTATCCGGTGCTGAAGTCGAAAACGACGACGAAGAGGACGCAGACGATGCAGACGAGGAGGAAGACTTCGTCGTTGACTCCGACGACGAGGAGGAGGATGAAGATGATGTAGACATCTTGGTGGCAGAAATCGACGAGAAAACGATTAAAGTCTCCGTGGACGCCGACCCGACGTCCATCAACAACTTCAACTTACACCCGATCACAGTCGCCGCTTTGAAGAAGAAAGGGATTGAAACGTTGTTTCCGATTCAAGTGGCCGCGTTGGAACCGGCGCAGAGTGGGAGAGATGTCGTGGCGCGAGCAAAGACCGGGACGGGGAAGACGCTGGCGTTTTCTTTGCCAATCGTGGAGAAGTTTTTGAGAGAAGACGAGGAAGAAAATAATCGAGGCGATGAGGACGGGGAAGGAACGAGGAGGAGAGGGTCGAGAGATAAAAGACCGCGGTGTATCGTGCTCGCGCCGACGAGAGAATTGGCGCAGCAAGTCGAGAGAGAGATTTATTCGTTGGCGCCGTCGTTTGAGACGTTGACCGTGTACGGAGGCGCGCCGATTGGGCCGCAAGAGTCCAAGTTACGCCGAGGCGTCGATTTCGTCGTCGGTACGCCGGGGAGAGTGATGGATTTGTTGAATCGAGGTACGCTCGATCTTTCTCGAGTGCAACACGTCGTTTTAGATGAAGCAGATCAAATGCTCGCGGTTGGATTCGAGGAAGACGTGGAGACGATTTTGGAAGACGTGCCGAAGAACAGGCAAACGTTTTTGTTCAGCGCGACTATGCCGCACTGGGTGAAGAAGTTGCAACAGAAATTCTTGGTGGACCAGGTGAATATTGATTTAGTCGGAGAAGATACCGGGAAGATTAACAAGGATATTGATTTGATGTCCTGTTCGGTTGCGTTTCCATCGAAATGTGCTGTGTTGATGGATTTGGTTACGGTGCACGCAAAAGGCAACAAAACCATCGTGTTTACGCAAACGAAGCGAGACGCGGACGAAGTCACCGCGTCGTTAGGGAAGAGAGTCTCGACGGAGGTTTTACACGGCGATATCGCCCAAGCGCAACGTGAGAGAACTTTGCAACGTTTTCGCCAGGATAAGTTTTCGGTTCTAGTCGCCACGGATGTTGCGGCGAGAGGTTTGGACGTCGATAACGTCGATTTAGTCGTGCACTACGAACTTCCGAACGAAACTGAATCGTTCGTACACAGATGCGGGCGTACCGGGAGAGCCGGAAAGAAAGGGACCGCGATTGCGTTGCACACGGACAGAGAGTTTTACAGATTGCGTGACATAAAACGGTTTACCGGTGCGGACATTCGAGAAATTAATCCTCCGAGTTCCTCGGAAGTCATGGCTGCTTCGGCTGCCACCGCGGAACACCGAATTCACGCGGTCGACGAAGATGTCCTGGAATTTTTCTTACCCGCGGCAAAAGATATGATTAGAAACGTACAACAAAAGACTACTAACGACGATGAAGAAACTGAAACCGAAACTGAAGATGAAACACTGACGTCCCAGGAAGAGATTGAACGCAGAGCCCAAGAGCTTCTTGCGAGAGCTTTAGCCGCGCTCAGTGGTCACACCGAGGCGCCTCCGCCAAAATCGTTGCTCACTGGCTCCCCAGGTCAAGTGACAATGATTGTTGAAGATGTCAACGGTGACTTGCCCGCGTTTTCTGCGCGTGATTTACTCGCCACCCTTGGCGACAAAGACCGCCGACTCTCCTCAGGTGTCGGTAAAATCACATTCTTTGCCCGAAACTCTGGGAAAAATGGCGCCGCTTTCGACGTCTCTTACGAGTTCGCGCAAGAGCTATTGGATATGGGTACTATCGCTGGCTTTGAAGTCACGAAAGCGACCGTCTTACCGGAGCTCGCGAGAGACTCTGGAGGCCGAGCAGGCGCGTTTGGCGGTGGCGGGAGAGGCGGAGGCCGAGGCGGAAGAGGCCGAGACGGTTTTTCAAGAGGTGGAGGTCGAGGCGGAGGCCGATTCTCCCGAGATGGCGGTGGTCGGGGCGGTTTCTCCAGAGATCGCGGCGGAGGCGGACGCTTCTCTGGCGGTGGCTTTTCGAGAGGCGGCGATCGAGGCGGCGGCGGCGGATATTCCTCCCGAGACGGCGGAGGCTTCGAACGCAGAGATGGTGGTGGTTTTGAACGCAGAGACCGCGGCGGCGGTGGTGGTTTTGAACGCAGAGACCGTGGCGGCGGCGGCGGTGGCGGTGGATATTCCTCCCGAAGCGGAAACAGCAGAGAAGGTGGTTATTCCTCCGCCGGCTCTCGATCCGGCGGCGGTGGCGGCGACTGGTCCATGCAATAAAAACGATACCATGGTACCAGGTACGTAAACTTATACATACATCAAAGAGAGAAAGAGAAAGAGGGGGAGAAAAGGAGAGAGAGAGAGAGAGAGAGAGAAAGAGATATAAAAAACAAACGCGTTGATTAAATTGTACTTGTAATGAAGACGAAAATATTATTTGAAGCCTTTTTGAATGCATGACTAGGCAAATTTCACCAAAAAATCGATCGATTCACACCTCAGGCTCTCTATAGCCTTTTCCTTTGAGATAGTGGTAACAGTGGCTCGGATACCCA
>Ga0213868_10004433_pt1 | contig 12816 bp, 12 predicted proteins | sample PICome_9_FD_160087 | JGI IMG/M metagenome (GOLD analysis project Ga0213868, IMG submission 160087) | Coastal seawater microbial communities near Pivers Island, North Carolina, United States - PICO127 | ecosystem: Environmental > Aquatic > Marine > Coastal | place: USA: North Carolina...
CAAGCACATGGAAACTCGACTGGGAAAATTTTGCACCATATTCCACTGAGTCGTGGCCTAAGTTTATCAACCAGTTAGGCTCGAAGGAGGGTCTCTTTCGCCTTTTGGTGAGAAAGCGGAGAACTGCGGATGATAAGAAGAAAATTTCTTTAAGCTTTTACAGGGCTCCACATGTCAAAGAGGGTGATGAAGAATTTAAGCGGACCGAATCACCCGAAATTGATCTTTTGGCGGAAAGCGATCTCGCGATAGAGTTCATGCGACTTTGGAATAATCATCAGGAAGAAAATGATCCGATGGGCTCGATTTTAGGAAGAGCTCTAGATCCCGAGCCAATGAGCTACATGAGAATTACGGTTCGGCTTGGGTGGGAGGATAGTAAGCGTGATGAGGGATTTTTAAAATTGAAGGAAATCATTGGAGCAGGCTGGTTTGGCGAGCGAATCATAGAATTGAGGAAAAGCGCGAAAGATACAGCTACCAATGAGCAGTTAAACAACCTCCCCGAATCGTCGGATACCTAACAATCAAATCGAGTTGGTAAATGAGTGAAGCTGATGAGAATAATGTCAACGAGCCAATTCCAGATGGGATGGTCCGAAAGAAGAGACGGGTCCGCAAGAGGCGCTCCTCAACATCCGAGCGCTCCTCTGACAAAGAAGAAGCCAATAGGCTGTTTGCAAAAGCTAAGGAGCTCCTTATCGGAATGCATGATGAGGATGAGGCTTTTGGACCGGTCGATGTAGCGGAGCAACTTAGGCGCCTCAAGAGAAAGAAGGAAGATGACAGACCTTTGGATGACGTCTGGGGGACTAAGAAACGTTCAACGAGTTGGCTTTGGATTGTTCTTGCTGGCATAATAGCCTCGGTGATCGCCGTTGTAGTGGGGCTTTCAATCTGGACGAACCAAGATGTGAAAAAAGTGGATCGACCTTCATCTTTTTTTTTGGGGGATGAGAATCTGGAACCTCTCGCAAATGATGCGTTAACCTGGTTCTTTGATGACTCGATTACAATTCTTGACGAGGCTAAGAAGATAATCGGAATGCTCAATCAAAGGGATGAACTAGATGCGATCGATAAAAGATTACGTGAATCTGCTTTCCGGGGTGATGCCACTGTGAACTTCGATGACTGGGGGAGTCCCTTGTTGACCAATGCTCGGTCACAATTCTCTTGGTCTGCCAATCTAGTAAACTCGTCAAAATTAACTGGTTCAAAAGAGAGGGGTTATGTTTCTCTGACTGGAAAGCGTGAAAACGGAAATCCATTCGAAGTGTTTTTTGTCCAAGGAAATGAAAATCAGTTGGTTCTCGATTGGGATGCCAGCATCGGTTGGTCAGAAATGAGCGTAGGTCAGATGGCTAAGAAGTTACCTCAAAATGAAGTGTTTCTCCGCTGTAGAATAGGAAAGAAACCTGGATATGACCAGAGTTTCGGGCAGGACAATTATTCTGGATACGTCCTAACAGGAGAGGTGCCCGATGAGTTTGTTTTTGCTTATGTCAATTTGGACAGGCCAGGAGGAAAATTAATTGATCGAAATTTTCGACTGCTCCTAAACTACGGGAGTTTTGTTTCCAACGACCCTCCTTTACAGGAACAAAAAGTGTCTCTGCGCCTAAAGTTCGATAGCGAAATTGGGGCGGAGGGACAGTTCGAAATTGTTGAGTATTTGAATGATGGCTGGGTCACTCCTTGAGCGCGTTTTTCACGCCTTCTCTCATTAGCTCAAGAGGGACATCTCGATTCAGCCAATACTCGAGCGATAGAGCCCCTTGGTGAATAAGCAATGAAAGACCATTGGCTACCCGTGCGCCTTGGTCCCGGGAATCTCTGAGGAGTCTGGTGCGCTCCGGATTGTAAATGGTATCGTAGATTAGATGATGAGGTTCTACCCAGTGGGATGGAAAGGGTGACGGATCGGTAGCCTTGAGACCAACCGAGGTTGTGTTGATGATCAATTCGCTGGACTCAATGGCCTGTTCAAGGGAAGGATCAGCGAGGTCGATAATTTCAATCCGGTCCCGCGGGCCTTTTAGGTCTTCAAGATCAATCAATTTTGAGAGTTGCTCTTTCATTGGGTTAAGCTTCTCAAGTGTCCGGTTCGCTAAGATTACTTGTGGACAGTTTTCGATAGCGCATTGAGTCGCGATAGCTCGCCCAGCTCCACCTCCAGCGCCTATAATGATAACTTTTAAATCGCCAAGGTCGACTGAGAATTCCTCGCGAATGGCCCTGGCGAAACCAGGTCCATCGGTGTTGAAGCCGGTACAACTTCCTTCTTTGTCGAAGACGACGGTGTTAACGGCCCCCATCATTTGGGCGGCGGGATCCACAAGATCGCAAGCCTCAAGGGCTTCGAGTTTATGAGGGACAGTGACATTGATCCCATGGATTCCTGCGTTGCGAAGCTCTTGGAATGCGTTACCCACATGGTCTGCTTTCACCTCGACGCGGATATAGCGGGCATCTTCTCCCAAATCATCAAGTGCAGGCTGATGAAGTTGCGGGGACAGAGAATGTTCAACTGGGTTGCCGATGACTGCAAAACGCGCGAGCTTCCTGCTGTTTTTATTCAGGGTCGAAAGTTGATCGAGTGTGTAATATTTCATGCGAGAAGATTTATGAATCGTTGAAGTCGGCGAAGACATTCCTTCTTGCCGAGGATCGTAAGAATCGCTTCTAAATCAGGTCCGCCGGATTTACCTGAAAGTGCAATTCTCAACGGAAACATAAGCTGCCCTGGTTTTGCGCCGGCTGCCTTAGCTGTTAAAGAAATTGTCTCTTTGGCGAAACTCCAATCTTCAAGGTTTTTAAGATTCTCGGCCAGATTGTTGAGCAAAGATCCCGCGCTTTCATTGCCCTTTACCTTGGTGAGAGCATCTGAGTTGATCGGGAACTCAGAATCGAGATAAAAGGCAACTGCGTCCGGAACTTCGGTGAGTAAGGTCACCTTTTCCTTGACTGAATTTAGCATTTCGGGACTCGCTTGACTTTCACATCGGCTTGCGAATTCCTCAGCCGATAGTTCTAGGATATGTTGTTGGTTGACCCATCGGCATTTATCGGGGTCGAAGCGCGCAGGTGCGCGATTGACCGTATCAAGCGAGAATTTTTGAATCAATTCAGCGGTTGCGAATATTTCACTCTCATCCTTTGGCGACCATCCGAGTAAAGCCAAGAAATTGACAACTGCCCCGGGTAGAAAGCCTTTGCGTGGATAGTCGCCCAAGGCGGCGCCTTCGTCACGTTTTGACATTTTGGAGCCGTCACCATTCAGGATGAGCGGGATATGAGCGTATTTTGGAGGGGTTGCCCCGAAAGCTTCGAAAAGTTGAAGGTGCTTCGGTGTGTTCATGAGATGGTCCTCACCGCGAATCGCATGGGTTATCCCCATTGTGAGGTCATCTACCACATTGACGAAGTGAAACACAAAAGATCCGTCCGAACGGCGGATTACCATGTCGGGGGTGTTTGAGTCGTCTCGGTAGTCAATTGTCACCTCGCCGCAAACGAGATCGTTCATAGTGATTAATTTGCGTTCGAAGCGAAAACGCCAAGCACCCTCGTCTTCGTAAACGCGATTCTCCTCAACGAGCTTCTCAAACCATTTGAGGTATATCTCGGAACGTTGGGATTGGTAGTAAGGGCCGCAATCGCCTTCGTTTCCCGGGCCTTCCCAATCAAGTCCCAGCCATTCTATACCCTCAAAAATTGCGGATCTTGCGGCTTCGGTGTTCCGCGTCTGATCGGTGTCCTCAACCCGGAGGACGAAGGTCCCTCCGTGATGCTTGGCGTAGAGCCAATTGAACAACGCGGTTCGAGCACCCCCAACATGGAGGTAGCCAGTAGGCGAGGGGGCAAAACGGGTCCGGACTTGAGTCGACATTAGTCCAGCTATAAACTGACCCGAGGGAACGAGCAACCGGGATCAAAAAGTATTTCGGCCTCTAGTAGAGAGTTTTTCGAGGATTGGGCTTATTTTCCTTCTCACCCTCCATCTTTGTGAAGTCGCCTTCCTCGCAGCAACGGGCAAAGCCCTCTCCGATCCCCTTTAGGCGATCCCATTGTTCCCGAATCTCCTGAGCTTCATCTAGGGTGATCGAGTTATCGATCGCTGATTGTGAGATTCGGGAAAGGAGGTTTGAAAATTGGGAAACAATCTCGTTGGTAGCTGGAAGCACTTCAAAACTCTGCTGGGAGGGAGTGGATGGGTTACGCACAAAGTAGCCGTTGCAACGCTCGCAAAGCCATTCAATGATCTGTTCTTCTTCAGTGAGGCGGACGATTTCAAGAAGGCGATCAAGCGGATTGCGGGAGCCGCTCCCACTTTCAGACTGTTCTTGGGCCCATTTGTAGACAAGGGAAAGTGAGACACCCAATTCACCAGCGATTTCTTTTGGGCTGCAGTTTTGAAAGGCTTTCTTAAGGATATCGTGACTCTCCATTTTTATGAGACTAGCGAGGAGGGTCTGAGTAGGCAAGTCTACTAACGAGATAGAATGTAGAGCTGGGAGCCGCTCTTAATCATTTGCTGGGGACTCAGGTCCCGTTGGTTGAGTTTATTTAAATCTGTAACGGTTGTCTCGTAACGCTCAGCAATCTCGGAAAAGCGGAGGTTTTCCTCAATGACTACGAGACGGGGAGTCTTTAGGTCATATCCTCCTAACTTGCGGTTTTTGATTTCCTTAACTTGACTGGTCTTTAAGTGATCTGAATCGCTTGGTTGGGTCTGCTGAATCTGGCCCGATGGACTTGCCAATGGCTTCAAATTGGTCCTCGGAATCTTTAGGATAGTTCCAATTTTGAGAATTTGGGGATTCAGGCCCGGATTTGCGCTAAGGAGTTGTTGAAGTGGTATGCCATGGTTGATCGAAATGCGGCCGAGGATATCGCCACTTTTTACGCGATAGGTCCTAGTTGTGGTAGAAGGATTTTGAGCCCCTTTGCGACTAGGTATAGTGATCCCTGCACCGATTGTGAGTCTGTTCGGGTTGATTCCTGGATTGGTCTCGAGAAGAGCGATTACTGATGTCTTGTAACGCCGTGCAATTGACCAATAGGAGTCGCCAGAACGGATTACGTAGGATTCACCGTTAGTCTTTGTAGGCTGGGGGGGGAGAGGATCTAGTTTGTCCCGATCTCCGTTGGTTAACTCTTGTAAAAGAGTTTTGACTTTTGAAATGTCAGATTCGAGACGATTTAATCGGTCGGAAACAGTTTCCGCTGAAAGCGTGTGGGCTCCCAAAACGAGGATTAAAGGTATTAAAAATATCCACACACTTTAATGTTATGCCAGTGGGAAAGTTAATTCAACTCTCTTTATCTTCAAAAGAGCGAAAATAAACATATTTAAGTTCTTACTGGGATTCTTCGCGCAAATTCTCGCTGCGGGCTGCAATCTCCTCAACATCAGAAATTGAGGTGACCTGTGAAAGTTGTTGGCGAAGAGGCTTGGCACCGGGGAAACCTTTGCAGTAAGCCATCAAGCGCGACCGCATGGCCATGAGGGTATGCTTTTCCTCTCCATACCGATCAGATTCCACTGCGAGGCGGCAATGACGAATTACAAAGTTCCAGCGCTCAGCGATACTAGGGCGGGAAGGAAGCTTTCCGTTGGTCAGGAAGCTCTTAGCTTCAGAAAAGATCCAAGGGTTTTGCATTGCAGCTCTCCCAATCATTACCCCGGAAATAGCAGTTGTTTCCTTGCGGTGTTTTAAGTTCTCAGCTGACGTGATATCCCCATTTCCGATGATCGGAACTCCTGAGGATTGGGCGCATTCGTTTATGACCTCCCAGTCAGCCTCGCCACGATATCCCTGCGAACGGGTGCGACCATGAATTGCGATTGCCTGAATACCACAATCCTCGAGTAAATGGCAGACGTGGGGGGCATTGATAGATTTCTGGTCCCAGCCGATCCTTATTTTTCCGGTGACAGGGACTTGCCCGTCTATTGCTTTGACAATTTTCGCTGCAGTATCTGTCAAAAGCGGACAGTCTTTTAGAAGTGAGGATCCTCCGTTTTTTGAGACTACCTTATTCACTGGGCAACCAAAATTAAGATCAATGAAATCGGGCTGTTTCCAATCAATGATTTTCTTTGCAGCTTCGCCCATTCGATCGCCATCGGCTCCGAAAAGCTGAACTCCAACGGGGCGCTGTTTGTCAGTAAAAGTAGTGTATTTTCGGGTCCGATGATCCGCTTGTATGATGCCTTCGGCCGAGACGAATTCTGTTATCATAACATCGGCACCCAATTCTTTACAGAGCGTGCGGAAGGTCACATCAGTCACCCCCGCCATGGGTGCGAGATAGATCGGAAATTGATCCTTGAACCAAGGGAGCATTATTCCACCTTGTCGTTGTTTTTTGTTTCTAATGACTCTTTTTCCTCTTCGTCCTTTGAGCTTGGTTGCAAATTGGTAAGATTTTCTGGGGAGTTTCCATCAGTTGGCTCTATTTTCTTAGTGGTCTCTTCGGCGACGGTGGCTGAAGGATCTAGAAGTTGACGGACTTCTTCTTGAACCCGATCGACGTCTGTAAGAGAAATTTGTGGGTCCTTGATAATGTAGACATCACCGGATTTTCGATGCTCGTAAATCCGCAGGATACCTGACGGAATTTCTTGAGTGTCGGTTTCGCGCAGAAGTTTTTTTCGTTCAAGCATTACGGCTAAAATATATCTAGCGTTCTCCGTATGTTCTTCTTCCTCGTCGACGAGGCGCTTCAGGAGAGTTTCAGGGTCATCATCAACAACATCCTCCGTTTTTTCTTCGGTAACCGGTGGCTCGTAAGTTGTGAGCCAACATGAAAATGGATTTTCCTCCCCTTCGCGATTTTCCCATGCCTCAATGGTATAGTCTTTACGAAGATAGCCAGATGATTCGGGATCAGGGAAGATGGCGGCGCGAATTTTTTGTCCTGACTGAAAAGCGTCTCCGCTTTCTACACATTCACGGGCTCGTGATTTGATGCTCCATGGTTCTTTCATGTTGTGGAATTAAACTGGAATGAGGGTTCTTATGGTTTGATAGATTGGGCGTCCGACAAGGCGCCGCTGAATGAGGACGAGTGCCATTGCGGTGGCAAGAATATTAGTGCCCCAAGCGGCCCACAAAGGTGGCATGTATCCGGATTCGCCAAGCGAGAGAAAAACAGTCGATGAAAACATCATGCCAGCACAAATGAAAATCGCGAGCGCGATACCCCCAGCGGCCCCCCGTCGACTGAAGACTATTCCTAGTGGCGCGGCGAGGAGAACAATTGCCAGGCAGATTCCAGGTTGAGCCCAACGATAGTGCCATTGGGTTAGAAATTGCCTTTTGTTGCCCCATTCAGATTCGCGGTTCTGCACTAGCCAACTGTAAAGGCCAGGGATACCTAAATCCTCTGCTTTAAGACCAGGTTTAATGAGTTGCCACGGAGTTTCGTCCCAAGCTTCGATTACATAGGGATCAGGTAATTGAAGTTCACGCTTTGGATCAATTGGGGATTCTTTGGTATCAAGCCGGTTAGTGAGGTCCCATTTTGAGATTCCGTGAAAGGTCCAGTTGTTATTATGGCGGTCCCATTCCGCTCGCTCTGCCCGGAGGCGCCATTCAGGTGAGCCATTTTTGGAAAAGGAACGGACAATGATGTTTTTAAGTGGTTCTCCTTGATGGTAGTCATAGGGAAATCCTCCAATAAACCAGAGTCGGCGATTGTCTCCAGTGAAATAAACTACATTGCGAGCCCTGCTGAGTGATCCCATTTTGGCTTCTTCAAGAAGGGCGTCATGGTAAGCGGCGGCTGCCGGTGCCCAACGATAATTGAAACCGAGACAAACCAAGCCCACCATAAAGCCCATTGTAATGAGTGGCGCGATGAGTCGGGCCACACCTCGCCCTGTTTGAATAATGGAAACAATTTCTTGGCCGCGAGAAAGTTTTCCTAGTGAGTAAAGCATGGCGAGAAGTAGCCCGAATGGAGCGAAGTCGACAAAGAATTTTGGAAATGCAGCTCCATAATACATTCCCATGAAGTGAAGGGTGTTACCGCTTCCCCTGAAGTCCGAGATGTTCTCAGTAAGGTCACCAATTAACCAAATTGAAAAAAGTGCTGTAAAGCAGAGGCTGAACGCACCCATAAAAGCGCGAATAAGATAGCGATCGAGTGAACCAACCAAACCGTAGTAGAGTGCAGCTAAAGCTGGAATGAGACATAGGGCGCAGAGGACTGCTGGCCGCAAAAGATGGGCCGTCTTATCATCATCTGGGAATCCAACAAGGTGATCGCTTACGAGCGTGGCTTCCCGAGAGGCAAGCAGCACAGAAAGGCTAATACCGATAATGGTTAGGATGAGGGCCGGAAGGAAGCGACGCATGAATCAAAATGTGGGATGACAGAAAGGCTAGCGTGAAGGCTGGGAGAAGCAAACACGGCATTGCCAAAATAGCGACCTTTTGAGAGTTATTCACATTTGAATGGCTCAGCTGTCTGCAAAAGATTTCCTCTGCGAAACGATAATTCCACGGAGTTTTGAACGCGCTTCTGCCATGCAAGTTGGCGGACATAAAGTCGAATTTCAATGATCAAGCTTAAGATGAGTTTAGGATCTGCGTGCAGAATAAATCGGATGGATAGCACGGATCTATTAGGTTGTGGGACTGTCCTTTTATAGGGTCTGTCGACAACAAATTCGCTTCCTTCTTGGAGTTGTGACTTGGAAGTTCTACCCTCCTACAGTGAAAGTTAAACCTCATTGGCAGATTCTTATTTCTTTGATTCTGGCCACGATTACCGGGCTCATTTTTCGGAACCTTGCGGCTAATGGAGGTGGGGGTGAGGATTTTGTGAATGGCGCCGTTTCGTTCTCGGCTGATGTAGGGAAGTTGTTCCTGAATCTTCTCAAAATGATCATTGTTCCTTTGGTCGTCTCTTCCGTGATTTCTGGGATCACTAGCCTCCATGGCATGGAGGGCTTTGGTCGTCTATTAGGAAAAACGGCAGGATTTTATGCTCTGACTAGCCTGTTGGCGATTTGCCTAGGATTGATTTTGGTAAACGTGATTCAGCCGGGACTCAGTAATGGTCGTCCTAATGAGGACATCCGCTTAGCATTTGAGGACCACAAGGAAAATGTTGCTGGCGAGGCTGCTCTTGAAAAAGTGCAGGCGGCAAAAGGAATGGGAGAAGAGCAAGGTGGTATCGCGAAACAGCTCACAGGTTTTTTTGTTCGTATGGTTCCAACAAATGTATTCGCGGCTGCTATGAATAATGGGCAGATGCTCGGCTTGATCTTTTTTAGTCTTCTTTTTGCGATTGCTATGACGCGTCTTCCGCTGCAGCAGGTTTCACCGATGCGAGATATTTTTGTCTCATTGAATGACGTCATGATTGTTTTAACCCAATGGATTATGGCTTTGGCTCCTATTGGTGTCTTTGCACTTCTTCTTCCTGTTGTGTTTAAAACGGGAGGTGCACTTTATGGGGCTTTGTTTAAGTATTTTGTGACCGTTTTACTAGCGCTTGGGATCCATCTCTTCGTAATCATGCCACTGGTCATTAAGATTTTGGCGGGCGTGAACCCCTTGGATCATTTTAGAGCGATGCGAACGGCACTTTTGACTGCCTTTTCGACAGCTTCATCTTCAGCTACTCTTCCGGTTACAATGAGGTGTATTCAAGAAAATGCTGGAGTTTCAAAGTCGACTGCGAGTTTTACGCTCCCCCTTGGAGCCACTGTCAATATGGACGGAACAGCACTCTACGAATGTGTTGCGGTGATTTTTGTTGCGCAAGTGATGGGATTTGATCTGTCTATCGCGGCGCAGTTTATGGTGGTTGTCAGCGCTTTGCTTACCAGTGTCGGGGTCGCTGGAATACCTTCGGCCTCCTTGGTGGCGATTATGATTATCCTTACCAGTTCTAAAATCCCGGGAGCTGAAACGGCGGTAGTCGCTTTACTGGCGGTTGATCGCCTGCTTGATATGACCCGGACTGCTGTGAACGTCTTTGGGGACAGCTGCGCGGCTCTCGTGATTGCTAAGAGTGAGGGTGAAAAAGTTCTTGAGGGATGATTTTTTAACGGTGCCTTCTTACTCAAAGAGCGTTAGGTTTTTCGCAGATGACCAGAGAAGAGATTGAAGATCATGTTTACAAAATGGGAGGCAAGGCTCGGGTGGCAGCCCTCGCGTTAGCTATTCTTTCGGACAAGAAAAAGAATGAAATTCTTAGAGCGATGGCTGCTGGTATTCGCTCAGCAGCTTCTGAGATTCTTGTGGCGAATGCCAAGGATATCGCTGCTGGCAAGGAGCGTGGCTTGACATTGGCTATGTTAGATCGGCTCCGGCTTGACGTAGATCGATTAGAGGCAGTAGCTCGCGGTGTCGAAAAAGTGGCAACATTGCCTGACCCAGTGGGTGAGATTTTGGATGAATGGGATCGACCTAATGGGATTCGAATTCAGCAACTTCGTGTTCCGATTGGTGTGATTGGAATCATTTATGAGAGTAGGCCAAACGTGACGAGTGATGCTGCCGTTCTTTGTTTGAAATCGGGGAATGCCACCATCTTACGAGGCGGTTCCGAGGCTATTCATTCGAATCGTGCATTGGCAGATGCCTTGCAATCGGGTGGCGAAAATGAAGGTCTTCCGGAAGGCTCGATTCAGCTCATTCCTTTCACGGATCGAGATAGCGTGACAGTAATGGCGGGGATGGATAGGTATTTAGATTTAATTATCCCCAGAGGCGGGAAGGGTTTGATCGAGACTGTCGTTTCCCTTGCTCGCATGCCCGTGATTAAGCACTACGATGGAATTTGCCACGCTTATATCCATTCGGACGCTGATCTCGAAATGGCGGTGAAAATCGTTGTTGATTCCAAGACGCAGAAGCCAAGCGTTTGTAATGCGCTTGAGACGCTTTTGGTTGATGAGGCAATTGCATCAGAATTTCTTCCTAGGGTGGCTGCTGCTTTGACGGAGAGAAATGTTGAGTTGCGGGGCGATGAAGCTACTTGTGCTATTATCGATGCTAAGGTCGCTACCGAGGAAGATTGGAGGACAGAGTATTTGGATTATATTTTAGCGGTAAAGGTTGTCTCATCGATGGATGCTTCTATTGATCATATTAACAAATACAGTTCTCAGCACACTGAGGTAATTGTTACTCAGAATGAGGCGATTGCGGAGGCCTTTCTCTGTCGGATTGATTCAGCTTGCGTCTTTCATAATGTTTCCACGAGATATAGTGATGGCGAAGAATTTGGTTTTGGCGCGGAGATTGGAATTTCGACCGACAAGCTCCACGCTCGTGGACCGATGGGGTTGCGTGAATTGACTTCGTATCAGTATCGCGTCCGAGGGGAAGGGCAGTTGAAAGGACCTGTTTGAGGGTTCGAGGTGCTCGCCTCTTCCTTTTAGGGGTTTTCTCTTTTCTCTGAAGAGGGAAGGGAATGGTGTTAAGAGATGATTAGAGCGACTGAGATGGGTCAAAAGAAGCCCGCGTCAACTGATGCGGGCTTCTTAAAGTTTTTGGGGTGGAGATTCTAGACCATCGATTCTATAAGCTTTTCAAGCTTCACGATATCGGCAGAAAAAGCCCGGATACCTTGAGCCGTTTTTTCAGTAGCCATTGCGTCTTCATTAAATTCGAAGCGGAAGGCTTTTTCATCGAGAGAGATCTTCGCCAGATTGCATTCTGGAGATTCCTCGTTGAGCTTCTCTTCGAGAGGGCCATCAGTGTTCTGGAGCTCTTCAAGAAGGACGGGAGAAATTGTGAGAAGGTCGCAACCGGTCAGTGATGTGATCTGTCCGACGTTACGGAAAGACGCGCCCATGACCTCGGTTTTGTAGCCATACTTTTTGTAGTAGTTGTAGATCTTAGTAACGGACTGCACTCCAGGATCGTCATCTCCAGAGTATTCTTCGCCGTTTTCCTTTTTGAACCAATCGTAGATACGTCCAACAAATGGTGAAATAAGCTGAACCCCTGCTTCGGCGCAGGCAACCGCTTGAGCAAAGGCAAAGAGAAGAGTGAGGTTACAGTTAATGCCTTCTTTCTCTAGTTCCTCTGCTGCCTTGATTCCCTCCCATGTTGAAGCGATCTTGATTAAAATACGATCACGAGAGATGCCTTCTGCCTCGTAAGCTGCGATGAGTTGCTTCGCTTTGGCGATGGTCGCCATCTTGTCGAAGGAGAGACGTGCGTCTACTTCGGTGGAAACGCGGCCAGGGACGATCTTGAGGATTTCTAGACCAAAAAGAATAAGGACTCGATCCATGATTGCTTCGATCAAGGCGTCCCCAGAGAGTTCAGAACCTTTATTTTCAGCAACTGCCTTTTCGACAAGAGATTTGTATTCAGGTTTGCTGGCTGCTTGAAGGATCAGGGACGGATTAGTTGTTGCGTCTTGAGGTTGGTATTCCTGCATCGAGGCGAAATCACCCGTATCAGCAACAACGACCGTAAATTGTTTCAGGCTGTCAAGTTGAGATGGCATAGCGGGATTGAAATGCCCCCGGAGGAGAAAGGAAGCAAGACTTTCTTGCCTGATGGCATGTTGATCCCGGAATCCGAAGCATCTAGATTATCGGAGGCAACCGGGAAATTTCTTTGTGAAAAAATGGATGGGCTCGAAATGAAAATCTTTTCGGAAGATAAGCCCGCTGTAGTTTGAAGTAGTCTTGTTTAGCTTAAGAAAATCAGAGGTTGAGGTGTCTACTAGAGAATGAAATGAATCGAAAGTGTGCTCATTAAGGTGAGAGCGCGGGAGGGGCTTGGCCGGTATTTCTTGGTCGGGATTACGAGCTCTCAAGACACAAAAGAA
>Ga0213868_10004438_pt1 | contig 12805 bp, 9 predicted proteins | sample PICome_9_FD_160087 | JGI IMG/M metagenome (GOLD analysis project Ga0213868, IMG submission 160087) | Coastal seawater microbial communities near Pivers Island, North Carolina, United States - PICO127 | ecosystem: Environmental > Aquatic > Marine > Coastal | place: USA: North Carolina | collected...
CATATTTTAGGATCTCAGGTTGCCGAGCGTAGCGTTCGGACCAGCGCCAGTCTTGCTGTAGCTTATCATCGAAAGAGTAGGAGTAAACCATACTCTGAATATCGCATCGGGCTCCGGGGTAGCGATTCCAGAACCAGGTGCCACCGGGCGCAGAAGCGGCTTCTAGCAAAGCGACTGAAAATCCAAGAGAGCGTAATTTATGGAGTGCATAAATGCCGGAAAATCCAGCGCCAACAATGATGGCATCATAGTGAGAAGTTGTGTAACTGGAATCAGATGCGTGCATTAGCTGTACCTATTGGCCAAACGATTATTCAATTCGGCGATAGTATACTGATTATCCCTCAAGCGCCTGAACTCTAGATAATTAGGGTAATCTGACCAGGAAGTTTCTGAGAAACGTCCCGATACTTTAAAAAGTACGCGTAAGTACACCTATTGCATCAACGTAGTCGAGCCGTCATACTCAAATGACTTCGATGGCGCAATGAGCTTTAAAAAAACCTATATAGTAGCCGTCGATTCCATCTGAACTAGGGAGATATCATGACTAAATTTATTGCGAATTCCGCAAAATTATTTGTACTGCTGTTTATTTTCACATTGGGCAATACGGCTTTTGCGGCAGAATGTCCAAGAGGTACGCTTGATAAACAGTTTTGTGACCGCGATGGTGACTTAACAGCAGACTTGCCGGCCGATCCGTCAGAATGGGTCGACCCAGATGCATTGATTTTTGCCTATACACCAGTCGAGGATCCAGCAGTTTATAAATCTGTCTGGGCTGGCTTTATCGACCATATGTCGGCAGTTACGGGTAAGAAGGTCGTATTCTTCTCTGTTCAGTCCAATGCCGCTCAATTGGAGGCTATGCGCTCAGGACGTCTGCATGTAGCTGGCTTTAATACAGGCTCTAATCCAATTGCAGTTAGCTGCGCCGGATTTGTTCCATTTGCTATGATGGCGTCACCTGATGGTTCGTACGGCTACGAAATGGAAATAATTGTACCTGTCGATAGCGATATTATGACGCCTGCTGACATCAAGGGTCGTACATTGACATTCACGTCTCCTACATCGAATTCGGGCAACAAGGCGCCTTCAGCGCTATTGAAGTCTGAGTTCGGGCTGGTAAAAGATGTTGATTTCGAGACCAATTTCTCGGGTAAACACGATAATTCAGTTCTTGGTATTGCCAATAAAGATTATGAAGTTGCGCCGGTCGCCAATTCGGTTATGGGCCGAATGATCAAGCGCGAGGCCGTTGACCCGAGTAAAATTCGCAGCATTTACAAATCACAAACTTTTCCAACGACCGGTTTTGGGCACGCGCATAATCTAGATCCGACTTTGGCAGCTAAGGTTCGTCAAGCTTTCTTCACTTTTGAATGGGAAGGTTCAGCCTTGAAGACAGAGTTCGAGAAATCCGGCGAAGGTAAATTCGTCTCTATCGCGCACAAGTATGATTGGGATGTTATCCGCAAAATTGATACGGCCAACGGTGTCGAATACTCCTGCAAATAAATCCATCTCGGCAGGGTGAGCCATAGTTTCTGGCTCACCCTGCTTGAGAATGTGACTGTTTTATAAAACAAACATTATAAATTAAGCGATGCTGCGCCTACAAAAGCTCACCAAAAAATATAAAACCGGCGATCTTGCCCTTAAGAGCATTGACCTTGAAGTGCCGGATGGTCAGGTTATGGCTCTGATCGGCCCATCGGGTGCGGGTAAATCAACTTTGATTCGTTGCGTTAATCGTTTGGTTGAACCAACATCCGGCAGCGTTCACCTAAATGAAACAGAAGTTTCCAGCCTAGGGCAGAATCAGCTTAGGAGGGCTCGACGTCGTATGGGTATGATTTTTCAGGAATACGCTCTCGTCGAACGACTTAGCGTTATGGAAAACGTACTTTCCGGGCGTCTTGGCTATGTTTCTTTCTGGCGGAGTTACTTTCGAAAATTTCCGCAAAAAGATATCGATGAGGCCTTCCGGTTATTGGAGCGAGTTGGCCTTGATCACATGGCGGATAAGCGTGCCGATGAATTGTCTGGTGGCCAGCGCCAACGGGTTGGTATTTGCCGCGCTCTAATTCAAGATCCTGAATTGCTGCTGATTGATGAACCGACTGCCTCTCTTGATCCCAAAACTTCACGCCAGATCATGCGGTTAATTTGTGAGCTGTGCAAAGAGCGTAAATTGTCGGCTATCATCAACATACACGATGTTCTACTTGCTCAAATGTTTGCCGAACGAATTGTCGGCTTACAGTTGGGTGAGGTTGTATACGACGGCCCTCCCGGTAATCTTAAAGCTGAAGTCCTGACGACAATTTACGGTGAAGAAGATTGGGAGGCGACTATTGATAAAGTCGATGACGAGGATGATGAAGAATTAGACATAGCACCAATATTTTCTGAGAAAGTGGAATAGCGATACCCAATATGTCTGCATCACGAAGCTGGAAACGGCCGCCAATTATTGAACGCCCATTGCTGCGCTGGGGATTGACCACCGGTGGTGTTCTTTTTTTGGTGCTTTCAATCGGTACTATGGAAGTAAACTGGGAGCGTGTTGCGGCTGGTGTTCCGCGTGCGGAACGGTTTATTGCCTCCTTTTTCCCTCCTGATTTTACCAGCAAGTCCGCTGATATTTGGGCCGGTATTATTGAAAGTCTATGGATGACCGTGGTCTCGACGGTGATTGGCATTCTATTATCCATTCCAGTTGGCCTAGGGGCTGCACGCAACTTGTCACCTCGATATGTATATTTATTTTCAAGAGGAATACTTGCCGTATCCCGGACATTTCCGGAAATAATAGTCGCGTTATTTGCAGTCAAACTGTTTGGTTTTGGCCCATTCGCCGGAATTATTGCATTGTCCATTGGTAGTATTGGGTTTTATGGAAAGCTACTTGCTGAAGACATTGAAGACATGGATCCGGTGCAGGCGGAAGCGGTAAAAGCAACCGGAGCATCTTGGTTTCAATGGCTCAATTATTCGGTTCAACCGCAAGTTATGCCACGTATGATTGGGCTGGCAATGTATCGCTTTGACATAAACTTTAGGGAATCGGCGGTGTTAGGAATCGTTGGTGCGGGTGGCATTGGGGCAACCCTGATAACATCATTTGATCGCTATGAGTTTGGTTCTTCTGCAGCTATATTATTGATTATCATAGGCATTGTAATGGTCGTCGAATACTCGTCTGGCTTTATAAGAAAGTGGGTACAGTAATGCCCATAAAACAACAAAGCGATATTAAAGTTTGGAAACGCCGGAGCGGTAAACGGCAACTTGGCATCTGGTTTGGACAGTTTATTGGCGTCGCAATTTTTGTCTACTGTTGGCAATTGGTCTCAGAAAACACTATCTGGATGTTTGTAGCCGATGCCCCTCGTCAAGCTGTAGACATGATGGAGAGAATGGTTCCACCTAAATGGAGCTACATGAGTAACTTATGGAGGCCGATATGGGACACTATTACCATTGCCACGCTCGGAACTCTAATGGCCGTTGTTTTTGCGTTCCCTATCGCGTTTTTAGCTGCGCGTAACACAACACCGTCCTCTGTATTTGTGCGACCGGTTGCGTTATTTATCATTGTCGCATCTCGCTCGATCAACTCTCTGCTTTGGGCGTTGATGCTAGTGACCATTCTCGGGCCAGGTGTTTTCGCCGGTGTATTGGCCATCGGTTTCAGATCGATAGGATTTTGTGCGAAATTACTTTACGAAGCCATTGAAGAAATAGACGAGGCACAGGTTGAAGCGGTCACCGCCACAGGTGCCAGCGGAGCTCAAATTCTAAATTATGGAATTGTTCCGCAAATTCTGCCAGCCTTTGCCGGCATTTCGGTTTTTCGCTGGGATATCAATATTCGTGAATCGGCTATTTTAGGCCTCGTCGGCGCTGGTGGAATCGGTCTGCAGCTCAGCTCATCGATCGATACCGTAACGTGGACTCAAGTCTCGGTAATTCTGTTGGTTATTTTGGTAACGGTTGTAGTCAGTGAATGGGTTTCTGCAAAGGTGCGTCACGCGATTATTTAAAAGCTAATAAACACTCGTTTAGATTACTCGATTAAGAGTTATCGCTTTCTACTTGATCAATATATTCGCCATAACCCTGGGCTTCCATCTCATCCTTATGGATGAATTTCAGCGAAGCGGAGTTAATGCAGTAACGAAGTCCGCCACGATCTTGAGGGCCATCCGGAAACACATGACCAAGATGGCTATCACCATGAGTTGAGCGAACTTCCGTTCGAATCATACCGTGGGCTGTATCTCTTAGCTCACTCACATATTCGTTATCTATTGGCTTAGTAAAGCTTGGCCATCCACAACCCGATTCGAACTTTTCAGAAGACGCAAATAAAGGTTCACCCGATACAATATCAACATATATACCAGGCTCGTGATTGCTAAGGTATTCCCCTGTGCCGGGTCGTTCAGTTCCACTTTGTTGAGTAACTCGATACTGCTCGGGAGTTAAGGAATTGATCGCGTTATCATCTTTTCTATATTGTTTCATGGTGTTGTCTCCTGTGCGCCAAGTTTGAAAGCCAATGTGGCAAATAGTGCGTTGATTTTTTTCAGTACCCTATGGTTTTCAACTTGGTAATTGCCGCTGTAATCTTCGGGTGTTCGATGCAGCACAATAGTTTGCCCATGTTTGTCGATGGTTGTCTAAGAACGCTAAATGAGCACCAAATCAGGGCGCATCGTACTATTTCTTTGCATCGACGTAGTATCCGCAATCGGATTGCCAAGGATAAGGATTCGTGAGGCAGACATTGTTAAATCCATATTCTGCCAACAAACCCATATCGATCAGGTAGTAAACTCTATACTACCTGCTTAATCCTGTAGTTGTTGAATAAACGGTTTAACCGCGGCAACACCATCTTTTTCAACCACACGAATTGTCTCCGAGCCTATCACTGCGATATCGGCCTTACCGCGGATGAAATCAATATCTTCGCGGGATTTTACGCCGAATCCTAGAGCAAGTGGTAGTGAGGTGGCGGCGCGGCATCGGCTTAGATAATCACCCAGTTCATCAGAAAAGGCTGTGTCTTTTCCGGTTACGCCCTTGCGTGCAACGGTGTAGATGAAACCCTCGCTTTTATCACTTAGCATCGACATACGTTCGTCGCTGCTATTCGGTGTAAAAATATGGATAGGTGCCAGCGAATGTTTTTTCATAGCAGTGAGGTACTCGCTACCTTCTTCTGGTGGAAGGTCCGGAATGATCGCACCCCGTATGCCAATATTAGCCATACCGCCAACAAAATCATCCACACCATTTCTGAACAGGATGTTGTAATAGGTCATAAACAAAAACGGTATGTCGAAACTTGTGGTAATTTTTTCTGCTATTTCCAGGCTTTTCTCAACTCGAGCTCCAGCAGCGAGTGCTTCAGAATTCGCTTTTAATATGACTGGTCCATCTGCCATTGGCTCAGAAAATGGAATCTGTAATTCCATTAGATCAACCCCGGCCTCAACCATTGATTCAACCATGCGCATTGAATCGTCAAAACTCGGATAACCTAGAACAATATGGGTCATTAACAACAGTTCTTTTTGTTCGCGCCGCGAACGAATATAAGACTCAAGCATTTTTATACTCCTCGGCTTTTGCGATAATAAAGGCTTCCCATTTTGGGTCTTGCAGAGCATCTGCAACAGTGAAAATATCTTTGTCTGCGCGTCCGGATTGATTAATAATAATCGCATCCTCGGGATCCATATCGCCCACCTCTTTAAAGGCTTGGGAAAAGGCATGGGAGGATTCGAGCGCAGGAATTAATCCTTCACGTCGAACCGTCAGGCTCATGGCATCTACCACTTCTTTATCTGTTGCCGCTTCAAATCGAACTCTGCCACTCGCATATAGACTGGAAAGAATCGGCGATACACCAACATAATCAAGCCCAGCGGAAACGCTATGTGTTTCTTGCATTTGGCCCTCATCGTCTTGAAGAAAATAGGTCTTATAGCCCTGTGCAACACCAACGGTCGCATCATCGTAGGCCAATCGTGATGCATGTTCGCCAATGCCTTTGCCGCGACCTCCGGCTTCAACACCGACAAGTTCGACTTCGGGATCATCGAAGAAACCGCTGAATAGTCCCATTGCATTAGAGCCGCCACCCACGCAGGCGTAGGCCCGGCGTGGGAGTTTGCCAACTTCGCGTAGCATTTGCTCTCTCGCCTCGATTCCAATGATAGATTGAAACCAGCTGACCATTTCCGGGAACGGATGCGGGCCACAGGCGGTGCCTAGTACATAGTGAGTGTTATCCATATTGGTTACCCAATCCCGAAACGCTTCGTTGATCGCGTCCTTAAGGATTCGACTGCCATCGGTAACAGGAATAACTTCGGCACCCATACGTTCCATCCAGAACACATTGGGGCGTTGACGCTCGACGTCGATTTCGCCCATATATATCGTGCAGTCAAAGCCAAACTTGGCCGCCATGGTTGCGGTTGCAACACCGTGCTGACCTGCACCGGTTTCCGCAATCACGCGTGTCTTACCCATGCGTTTGGTTAACAAACCTTGTCCCATAACATTATTCGCTTTGTGTGCACCGGTATGGTTCAAATCTTCGCGTTTAACGTAGATCTGAGCACCACCGAAATGTTCGGTAAGATTATCTGCCCGGGTTAAGGGTGTTGGTCTTCCGGAGTAGGTTGCCATCAGTGTTTTGTACTCTTCCCAAAAAGCGGGATCGGCTTTTGCTTCAAGATAAGCGGCTTCGAGTTCATCAAAAGTTGGTATCAGAATCTCGGGGATGAAAGCCCCGCCAAACTGATCAAAATAGCCTCTATTTTGCATAATCGGGTTCCTTACTTTGTAAATCTGGAGTGGTAATAGTTTGTGAAAATCGGTAGCGGTCTGTGCGACAGAAGATTTCGGTATATATCGCGTTTGTATATTGGCCAAAATGCAAGTTACGGCAGACTTTTAGTATTTGGTCACCAGTTTTGAGTTCGAGTAGAGCACTCGTTTCTTGATCGGTACTAACTATTTCGAACGATTGATCGGCACTGGTAGCCTCAAGAAAATAATGTTCTCGCGCAAGTTTTGACAATGAGGCGTCTTCGAGATCGATTCGCTCAAGTCCGGTAAAAAGCTCAGCATCAAGATGTAAGATTTCTAATAGAACGGGTTCGTTGTTAATTCGACTTAGTCGTTTTACTTCAAATACGGGTTGATTGATGAGATTAGCTGGAAGACCATGCGGGCCTGATATCTTTCTTTGCGGCGACAGAAGCTCAATATGTACCGGTTGAGATAATTCTCTAAGAGCGGCGCTGGTGCCAGCCAGTGAAAATAAATCTACTCGCCGGGTAGTCGGCAGTACGAACGTACCCGCACCACGGCGACGCTGCAGAACGCCTTCACGAACCAGTAAATCGGTAGCTTGGCGAACGGTCGGCCGCCCAATACCGTGCTGACGTGCCAACTCATTCTCCGAAGGTATTTTCTCCCGCACACCGATATCACCGCTATCTATATTCTCACGGAGGAGAACAGCAAGCTGGCGATACAGTGGAATTGGTGAATTGATATTAAGTGACATAATCATATTTCAGCGGTTTGATACGGAGTGTATACTTTTCCCTATAGTTGTCAATACAACTTTACCTATTTTAATCAAAAAAAGGCTCTGGATTAACAAGTGGTATGGTCAACTTCTGTTGTATTAATTGAACTTTTATCTAACTGTTAGAGGTGTTTACGCTAACTGTCGGGCAGTCCACCCCAATACGCACAAATTCCGGATGCTATCGTCAGATCTATGATCTGTTTCCCTCCCAAAGATCCAAATCACAGCATGCCGTAAAAATCCAAACTTAACGAGAAAAGCTAATTCAGAGCGCAGTTTTATAACCCTTCCTTATGCCCACGGTCAGAATAAAGATTTAGCCGCTTAGTTGGTTAAGAGAGAGAAATGCTCTTCATCTCTGGCACATGGTCGCTGATGTCTGAATGACTCATACTCAGCTTATTCTTTGAGAGACTCTTATTCGCGATCCCATCTGATATAGTCATCTGATTCTTCTTTACGAACTGCGGCTCGAATATACTCGCTCTAGCATGAGGTATATCTAGATCTATTTTGCCAGCGCTTGTTGTAAGTATTTTTCGCGAATTCCCATTTTTTGCGACTGGGTAGTAAGTCATATGCAAGTTGACTGTATAACTCGGCGCTTAACGCCACTTGTATTAATTATTTAATCAATAGTGTCAAAATTTCGTGCCTACCGTTATTCGCGCGGTCCGAATGAATCACCTTTAAAATTTCGTCAAAATAAATCTGTCTGCCTTAATCAATTTTTCGCATATTTTTGTGCTCTATAATGAAGAATTAATACTAAATTTCTAATACTCTCGTTCAGTTGCCTTGAACTAGAGTTAGTTTGTTACATTCGGTTAGCTTTAGTTCGTCGGTATATAGAGCTTGATACCCACTGTCTAGCATCTATGTCCCAGAGTTTTTGTTTGTCGGGAAGTTATTCAGCGCAGTAATGTACTCGATTAATCTACTTTCAAAACGACTATCGTTATACGCGATGTCTCTTTTCATCATGCTGTGCCAAAATGGATGGTATATGGATATTCCTTTCTTAAGATAGCTTGCGCAGGCGCTTAGCGAGGAACGACTCATAATCAGGATGTCGGAGTTAATCATCCTGTCAAAAGTATCAAGCAATTCTTCATTTATGTATTTTTTTAAATTAAGGATTTGATCAAATTCGTAGATCTGATAATTCGACGGCGAGATTTTCACATTCTTCTCAATTCTATTTGATATTCCCGGATGATCCGGTGTAACTAAAATAGATTTTACTGGCATATCTGTATATAACTCGACAATACACTCGATATTATAGTTTTTACAAATTCTAACTATCCTCCTCGCGATACCAATATAGAAGCTATTTGGAAGCATTCTATCGGAATTAACTACAAATAATTCGCCTCTTCGTACATGCATGCCGATGGTAAAGACAGAATTTTTCTTTTTCCTTGTTTTGAAAATATCTTTTGCATGACGGTATATTTCCGGGTATTTATCAGTTATGCAATAAGGATAGGCGTACTGAACCAACGTGTTTTCAGGCACGTTGTCTAGTTGACTTTTATTAAGGTTTTCATCGATTTTCTTGTAATGTACGATATCCTCAAAGGAAATATCCGAGTCCGGATTAAATCTATTGTTACATTCGTCAACAAATTGTTGAGAGTTTTTGTTTGCCTGTAAAGCAGTCACTCCCTGGTATCCAATATCGACCATAGGTGTATGAAAATACTTTAAGTTGTATTCTTTGCATATGCAGTAAACGCCAAGTATTCTTTGTAGTTGAGCACCGAATCCATCGTTATGCCCCGTTTTCCTGGTTAAGACAATATTCTTTTTACTTCTATTTTGGTCAGGATTGCGCCGTTTCAAATAATACTCCTCGGGTAATTCTGTTTCGATGGTTAATACCCGACTTACTGATGATAATTGCTAATGTATATATCAAACATTCTTTGCCTTATTAGGTCTTCACGCAGGCTCGAGTAGTAGTCACGCATATAGGTGGTGGCTTTTTGTGATATATCGTTGCAACGTTTATCATTTGTACGGCACCACTCCAGTTTCTCTTCCAGATCGCTAAAATCAACCGAAAGCGGTACGAAATGAATCCATGGTTGTAGTGATCGGAAAATTATATTTTCGTAGACTGCCGGGGGAGTAAGAACCAGACTATTCGAGTGCAGTGCCCACGGTAGCTGGCTGGGATAATCATTGCCTTCCACAACTATAAGAAATTTATAGTTGAGCAGTTCAGTAAAATGTTTACGATCTTTTTTAAAATGTCGATCAGTCAATTCTTGTTTGGCGTATTCATCCATTTGACAAAAACCTGAAAAGCCTACATTGATCGTTGGATTCTCTAAATATTGTTGAACGAGTTGTAGTCGACTAGCCTTTTGTCTGATTTCTGATGATTGCTTATGTTTCCATATAGAAGGTTTCGTGCCCATGGCGTGTATCTCACCCGAGGTTCTATTGTAGATCGACATACCTGTAGTGGAACCTCTCCATACGGGGATAGATATTTTTTCATCCCACGGAATATCGTATTGGTGGATACTCATACCATAGTTATTAGAATCAATGCTTTGGTAGCCTTGTAAAGGCCACAGAATGACGTTGTCATACCCTATAGGTCGGCTATGAGCAATATGCGGAACACTGTTTGCACCTTGGCTTCCATCCCCGAATGTGGGAAACAAATTAACACTTGCTGATTCCGGAATATACTTCAGAATGCTATGTGCAAATTGTGCCGTCCTAGTCTTTGTGTCACTAACGGTGTTAATTTTTCCATTACGAATCTGGACAATGCTTTCAGTGTTGTGACCAAATGTATTATTTACTGTAAGCGGGTCACAATAGGTTGATTCACTATAATAACGACCACAACGAAATCTCACTTCGTCTTCAATATCTAACGCATAATCATCAGGTATTCGGAGTCCTTTAGGGACATGGATTACTTGAAACCATTGAACACGAATATCGATAACTCTATGTTGAAGAAGTCTATACAAAACAAGTAAGATATCCGTGCGTATCGTATCGCTAATTTTGGGAAATTGATTCTGTGTTTCTTTTATAATTGAATCGATACTATCTCGTCCGGTAATTTTATCCAGGATGTATAATGAGGGTTCGTTTAGAAGCAGATCATCCCTTATTGCCTCGCTTCGCATATAATATTTCGAAGAGTGTATGATTATTTCAGGGACGATAATCTTGAAGGGTACCAGCGTGCCAAGGTTCGTACGGTGGCAAAATTCCCCGTAATCTTTGACCGGCGGCATGAGCTGCGAAATTTTGTTTTGCGGACGATTATAGTTTGTACCTTCATTATTCCGGATTATTGGTTTCCCTATACAAATATAGTGGCAACCCATATCTCGAAATGTTTCGATTTTTTCCGGTTCGAAAACCAGCTGCCAGTTAAACGATCGGCTCGCAACCTGATAGCTCTGATCTGAATTAACGTAACTACCGTACAGATCGTAAATTGATGCTGCTATATCAGTATTATCCAGGTTTCGTATATAGGCTTTCCACATTGGTAATCCGTGCTTGTGCTCAATATGCTTCTGAAGTTGCTTTATTATTTTTCTATTAACAAGGAGAAAATTTCCGCACCCTGAAGTAGTTGTTATATTTTGATTGATACTCGGGATTAACCGGGATACATGGGGCAGGAGAGTTCGCGCAACGTTACCACCGGCGTCAATATATTCCCTGCCATTATCCAGAACCCCAATGGTATTTAGGAATATCACGTCGGGTTCTACTAATAGTACATATTGAGCTTGCCTGTTCTCCAAAAGTGGGGAATAGAGTTTTATTAGTTCCCGGTAAATGCTATCGAGTTGGTTTTCACTACCGGTTTTCGTAAGCTCAAGGGCTACTTCCTTCTTGGAAAATGGAAAAATCTCAAGCGAAAGAACACGTTCTGATGCACTGGAATTGTCGATTGATACTATTGAAATGCGGTTTGCGCCATAAAGTCTTTCCTGAATGCTTTTGATACACAAATCTAAATGGGTTCCATTAGTCTTATCCACTGGTATAATGACGTCGGCGGCAATGAAGTTTTCCTGGGTATATAGCTCTGTTGCCGTTCTCCCGCTTAACACTCGCCTTATTTCGGATATTTCGCCGACCCACTGCGGTAGCGGATCAACCTGGTGAAACACATAGCGTTCTTCATCATTAACCAGGAGGTTAGTGCCGTGTGTTTGATCTTTATTATTTGCACCCAGATAATTCGATAGTGGGAAGTGAATTACCTCTGCGGTGGATAACCATGCCGCCCACCAGGAGAACGTGCTGGCAGACATTACGATTTGTTTTGCTGCCATCAAAAACCCGAAGTCCTCGAGGATGTCTCCACTAATTAGCTCTGCTCGATATTTTTGCTGGAGATATAGTGCTATCGGATCGTCTTTATTTTCGCAAACGATAAACAAAGATTCGTATTTTGATATATCTATAATTGATTCGTAGTATTTTGCCGTCAGTGGTCGAATATGACTGCGTTTTCCCGGGCTACGATTCCAAGACCACACATCACCACTTCGAATGTGAACCACAAGATCTTGCGGCCCCGGTATTTTTGGTAAAACAAAGTCAGGTTTAAGCAGTGTGTTTCGAATCTCTGCTTTATACGGCTTGTATAAATGATATCTTTGAAAGTAGCCATTAATATGAATGGGTCTTGGTGTTTTATCGAAAACAATGGGGTCTAGCGACTCCTCATTATCATCTAAAACCTGAACATTAATGGATTCAGTGGTATCGGGAGGGTTATCGCAGTTCTTGTGAATGGTATTTGGAAAGCCCTCGATGGCTCTTGTATGTAATTCAAAACCTAATTCATTAGCGAGTATTCGACCGAGTGTATAATTGAAAAGGTTGTTCCCCAATCTGCCCAGGTAACTAACGTATACTTTCCCTCTGGTTGCGTCTAGCGGTGTATCTTCTATAAGGATGCCGCGCTTAATTAAATCATCGGTAAGTTCATAAATATCACGTCTAATGGTAGCTATGTCCCCGTGTACCGATTGTTGAACGTGATCGGCTATCTCAGTTACGCTGAGATTGTGAGCCGCGATTTGCCATATCAATGCCGTACTGTCATTGCATGCCAGCCTCAACTGCTTTTTTTTATGCCACAATACAAACTCGGCCGTTTTCTTTCTTCGC
>Ga0213868_10004443_pt1 | contig 12797 bp, 12 predicted proteins | sample PICome_9_FD_160087 | JGI IMG/M metagenome (GOLD analysis project Ga0213868, IMG submission 160087) | Coastal seawater microbial communities near Pivers Island, North Carolina, United States - PICO127 | ecosystem: Environmental > Aquatic > Marine > Coastal | place: USA: North Carolina...
CCCAATACCATACATGCGAGACATCCACCCAGTCGCTCTTGCCAAGTCAGAGAAGGAAAGAGGGACAACGATTCTGATTCTTCATTATTTTCACGGGAAAGAAGGGATTCCATTCCCAAATCGACCTCCAACCTGTCTGTAATTCTCGCAAACATTAATATATCCGCCAATTAATTAACCTCTTTGTTGAAAGTTTGATGCTTGAAACACCTTTCTCTATTGATTGATTATGTTATGGAGATTAATGTCATCGGTTCTTTAAAAAGTACTATCTTTGTCATCGGATAAAAACTGATCGTTCCCCATTCGTCTTTCATGGATAATGATCTCTGGGCTTGTCCTTTTGTTGGTCATTGGATAAACTTTACATCTTTCATTTTGATTCATTCGATCATTTCCTATGTGTATATATGAGTGTCATTTTCTTAGGTGAGTCTCAATAGTAAATATTTCTTTAGGTCTATCAATTAAAGCATCATCGTAGCTGTTCAGAGAGAATGACCCGTTCATCTTTTTATAGTAGACTCCAATCTACTAGTAAATATCATCTTGATTGTATTTTGATTAAAAAAATTTCAAATGCAAATCGTTATTGTGTTCTTAAGGAAGGTACAGTTGATAACGGTCCGGTCACATTCCAGGCACTTTACAAAAAAGCTTACATTCGTCATGATGGTCACTGCAATAGCGGAGGAGAAAATGCTACGCTTCTTGTACTTTGAGGGAACACTTCTAAATCAATTCATGACCTTATTTCTTTTCAAGAGAGATGATTTGAGTCTCGAGAAAGTGACATCGACATTCAACTTGGCAGATGACCAACTCAAAAAAGTCAATATTCGCATTCGCTCCTATTATTTTAGACGATTGTTCTTCGAAGGAGCGAGGCCAACCGATCATTACTCCATATCCTCTTTCGGGGTCGGTTTCGTCGTAGTCACAGTATTATTATGATAAAAAGGAACCAGTTTTATTTCTTGTCCCGATGCGTTCACTCGTACCAAACCATTGGAACTATCCAATGACCCGCTTTCATATTTTTTGTGCGAATGACTTGAGTCAAAGTGATCACCAGGCGGAGCATTTTATTGCATATCAGGCAAATCATCCTCATTATAATCATCATCGTCGTCATCACGTTCACGCCGATTTTCAACTGCCTTGATTTTTCCATTTTGCCTCCGAATGGTCCAAATGATGATGGTCATAGCTACTGCGATTAATCCAGAATTGCAGTATCTATAATTAATGAAAATATTTTGAACATAGTCATATTCATCAAATAGTTCCTGCTCATAGTCAAAAAAGATTTTATCATTGCTATAATTGCAACTTGAGTGATCTGGTGCTATACGGCAGAAAGAGTTATCTTTTACAGAATGTATCATATTTTTGGACAAACAGTAGCTTGGCAAAAATATAGCCATGAATATTGATACAAAATAAAACAATGGTTCCATTTTCGTTTTGATTGTATCCAAGTCCCACTTCAACGATATTTTGAGTACAAAGTACCAACTGAGACACATATAGAGTGAACCGCCTCCTATAAGTCCGAACATGATGATATATCCTTGAACTTGACAAGTCACTGTGTTCCCTATCATGGGTCCTGCAAACCTTAAGACATCGTCAGAAGGCATGGGCAATGTCGTTAAGGCCATGCAAACGGATGCCATTATATCAAATACACACATAAGTGCCATTATACGATGATATGTTGTGGATAGTTTCTTAGGAGACGCGCGAATAATGTTTAAGATGATCAGGGAAGATATCGTTGATAATATTCCTGTTACAGTTGGTATAACATACCCTGCAGTAGTCATTGCGAACAGTGGTACAACTACAGAGCCAGAAGGGCTCGGTGAAGTTGAAGGTACAAGAGACGGGGAGATTTTGCTTGTCATTTCTTAGAATAAATGAATGATCTTATAAGATGAAAATGTTGAAGATTGTGATCAACAATTGGATTGAGCGAAGTGAGAAGTAAGTATGTTTACTACGTTTTTGTTTTGTTCTTCGTTCTCTGTACGCGTGGTGGAGGTTGAACAAAGGGTGGAGTTCGCGTTTGCTGACGAGTGATCTGTCGCTGGCTAAGTAATTTAGTTCACACATGCACTAAGGTTCTGACTTGAACGATTTGATTGGAGTTGTTGTACCAATGCTATTATTATAGCCAAGGCATCCAACCAACATAAATCTGAACGAGATTTTCGTGACTGGTCGCTTCACTAATCATCTTATGAACTTGGCCTTCCACAGAGAGTGATAGCAATCGAGCCATTTCATCATCCTCGTTCACCGAGGGAACGTCAACTCGCTTTATCTTTTTGAAATTCGGATTACGAAGGTTGTACATTCCTCTCAGTCTTTCATCGATAACACTAATAGAACGTTTTGCTTCATTCACATCACGAGAGGTCTGCTCGCTATTGCTGCTCTGCTGTGTTCTTTGCCGTTTCCAATCAATCACTGGATCTTTCAGGAAGGGCTCAAGAACAGAGAGTAAAATATCTTTATTATCTCGCAAAGTTGTCATGGCAGAACGCAGGGCCCCTGAGAAAGCTCCATCGGCACCTGTAGGCCCAAAGGCATCTATCATGTTTGGTGTAAGACGGAAAGGGATAACCTCTGGTCGAGGCAATAGAAGACCCTTATCGAAAATACTAGTACGAGCGATAATTTATGGTAAGGTACATAATGATCAATTTATTCATCGAACTGCTCAAAATCATAGACAACTTACCAGTCAAAATCGACATGTACACATTCCCCAAGACTAGTTTCAATCAAAATATTTTCCGAGTGCCGATCTCCTAGTCCAATGATGTGTCCTACAGCAGACCATGCTGCTGTAGAAAGTGCAAACCTCGTTCTAGCCTCAAACCAAGCATGTGGGTCTTGAAATTCCCGTACAAACCACCAATAAAATAATGGTGGATATTCTTGCAGCATCATTTCATCAAACATTTTTGCTGCTTTTGTAAGATTTCCGAGTTTTATGTACTGGTCCTGACATTGAGCAAAAGTATTTCTTAAACTGGCGTCTGAGAAGTTAATTATTCTTTTACCTCGGCGTTTTTCAGAGTGGGAGGATGCATACGGATTGTAGCTGCTTCCAACTAAGTTTCTGAACGATTCGGTGTTTGGTACCCTTTAAAATGAATGCTAACATATTAGAAATGATAGTACCATTTTTAAAAAACAACAACAAAATTTTCAAGATCTTACCATTCTAAAATACCACAATCTTCTGACAAACAAGTTACAGCAAAAGTTCGAAGCTTCAGACGACGATGATTCCACTTGTTCGATTTATTGGAAGAAGCACTTTGGGCGAAAAGTCTATTAATGACATTATTCAAATCTTGAACCCTTGCATCTTTTCGCAGATCACCTTTTGCTTCCTGTTTCACTAAGAAGTGCATTTCACCAATGTCGCCTGGCTGAGCAGCAGTAGTATACCGACTTGACTGCTCGAATTTTTTTGGTGAAGCCTCCGGTATAGCAAACGCTATCAATTTTTTCGGCTTTGCTTTAGACGACATCATTGGAACGTTGGAGCTGAAGGCTCTAATGCGAGGCACATTTCTAGGAAATACATCTCTGCTATTAGACGACCCCATGGTAATTCTAGATAAAGCGAGAGCAGCTTGAACAGGCGGCAAAAATTCTTTGAGTTCAACCTTACCTTTCCACGACATTATTTGAAGCGATTTTTGGTCTTGTCGCTTTGGTTTATATTTGGCAAGATTGATTAAAAACTCAAACAGATCTTTCGAGCCTTCAAGAAGGTCGTGCATGCGCATTTCTTCAATTTTTTGTAATCCCTTTTGAGCCCCTCTGAAGATATCTTCTCCCTTCTTTTTGCGATCAGAATGAATTGAATGACGCAACCATCCTAGCTGCCACATTGCTTGAGCTGGAAATTTAATCAGGATACGCTTTAGAATTGCACATAAAATATTTACAACATCATCATCTTTGTGCCCAATTCTAGATACTAGTTGAGAAAGAACAGAGTAATAAGACACAGGGGGGATTTTCTTCATAAAGGTTACCATCATTTCATTTGCTTTATCCTGATTCAATCCGATTACATCATCACTTTGTATTGAGTTAAGATCAAACCAGAGCGTCAACAGTCTGGGGAGTCCTTGAAACACATGTTTTTGATTTTTACTGAGGGCTTCGCCGTACTGATTTATAGCTTCAAGAATATACTTTTGACAGATACGGTCTTTTCGAATTACATTTCCTCTAGACTCATCATCATCGGGATTACCGCCATTTTGAAGAGTGAGAGCATGAATTCGAGCAGCAGCAACAGAATCAAGATATTTAGCAAACTTATGATGAGCTGTGTAAAATATCGAAGAAAATCATCATTAGATATCAAGCATCACTATCTTACATTCAGAAATAAGATATGAGACACTTACCTCTTTCCCAATCTGGAAGCATTCTTGTTAACACTTTATATCTGCGTATAGCGACGGAACCACTTTTAAGTCCACAATCAACCATCCATTGAGTTGATTGCAACCCTATTCTACCTATTTCTAGAAGCCTGTTCTCATCACTAAATTGTTGAATTGCTTTTGATAATTCATTTGTATCTTCAATAAGCAAAAAGTCTTCAAAAGCTTGCGATGTAAGTATCCTAATTGCCTCTGTAATTTCTCCATTTGCATGCTTCACTTTAGCCATCTGTAACATAATTTCAGATCTATTGCTACCTCGAAGAAGCATATCATTTTTATCTCTTGATCCAATCTGAATATTATTATAGATCGAGTGTGCGTGCGACAAAAATGACTCAGCAATGTGATATAAACCATCTTTTCGGGCCAATCTTCCAGCGGTAAGCCATAGAGACGTTTGTAGATATTTATCAGACATCATCGAAGAAATAGCTAGCCGAACAGCAATAATTTCCATAGATAAATCGATCTGAGGTTGTACTGAAGACAGCGACTGCTTGAGGTCATCATCTGAAAGGGTTGATGCATGCTCTGTGTTTGACAGAATTCGACCAGCGCTTTCAATTTCCTGTAAGATCTGCAATTTTGAAAGAAAAGGTAATGCGCGAGGGTAGTTCTCATTCGCTACTACAGACAAAGAAGGGATGATAGCATCGCGTCCTTCTCGTATTGATTTTGATAGAGATTGGCTCTCTTTCTTACGCAATGATAGCATCGCGCATCCCAAGTGAAAGTTGTACCGACTTTCAAAGTCAGAAGTATTTAATCTTTTTACATCTTTGGTAGTCAAAGAACAAATCATAGATTGTAGCAAATCCCATCGACCAAGTCTCCAAGAAGCTTCTATTGCACATGGTACTAAGGCTAATTTTTCTACGACAGATTTCTGTTCTACTTCGTTGCCGACACATGGATTGGCTGTGAAACTAGAGGAAAACATTAATGCGCTTTCTATTTTCCCAAGCCTCAACAGAGAAAACGCTTGAAGATGTCGAATGATATTTTCGTGTGATTTGCAACTTTCATCTTCCAATTGAGACGCAAGCTCACACAATCGGAACACTGATTCCCAGTCTTCACAGGCTTTTTTCTCCAAAATTTGGTCCATCATGTTTCTGTCTGAACGGCAATTTGCAATTCCACCCATGGAATTACGGTCATCTAATTCACTAAAAAGGCGATGAGCCCTACCAAGGTTCATTCCCGACGTGTGAATCGCAGATACATAATTTTCATTTTGCACATCTGTTCCCAAAGTATGATTTCGGATTTGTTTTGTGTGAATAGCTAAATCATACAAAGACTGTGCTTCTTTCTTCCTACTATCAACTTCAAGAAAATAAATTGACTGGGCAAACATACCAACGTACTCAGCCGCCTGAGAACAAGTATCTAATGATATATTATCAAGAATTTCACCGATTTGTGAGAGAGACTCCTCAGTAGGCCATTGATGAGTGTCACTGATATCATCGACGCAAAGAGAAGAAGAGGAAGCTCTGTCGACACGTTGAGCTTTATGCCTCTCCTCGATTTCATTTTCTGACCACCATTGAAACACCTTTATTGTCGAGAATACTAAAGATATCGATTTCTGCAGTTCTAGCATTGGCATGCCAGGATTCACAGATGTAGTGAGCGTACATATCAATTCATCTAAAACTGTACTCTTATCAAGTTCGTCACCAAAGCACATGGCATCCAGTATCAAGTAAGGAAGTAAAAACTCTATTACTCCTAAACCCACATCAGATCTCAGTGCTGATCGGGTAGCGAAGAAAAGTTCGCGGTAAATGCTCTTATGATTATTAGCACTTCTTTCAATCATAAACCGAGCCCAATCCGCAAGCCAACTGTAGTACGATTTCGCTGTGCTGAAAAACGGAGGCATTTTTGATGCTGAAGCCTCGTTCTGCTTGTAAAGAGAAGTCCAATATGGTTCAATTATAGATAGTACACTAGAAGACTCAAGTTGCTCTTTAAGCCAATGGCTCATTTCTTTCCTATCGCCATCACGCTGGATTAGTCCACTTTGTTCATCGCTACGTAATATTTCACCGTCAAGATGCTTCAAAACTATTTTTTTTAGTAAAGGACTTAGTCACATGAAACAAAAAATGAATGAAGGATAATCGATCAAAGCCTTACCTTCTTGAATTGCAAACGCTATTTTGTGTTGATCAGTCGGTGTAGGTGCTGCCTTGAGCGCAACGACGAAATGCTTCTTTAACAGCTGTAGGCCCACCTGCTGTTTCACAGATTGAAATGTCCAGGGCGCTTTCTTCCGTATCCATATTATATCGTCATTATCACGATCATTCTCTTTATAATCAAATACGTCAGTGATTAGCATGGGCTTGATGGCTCCCAATACACCCAGGCATTTTGCAAGCAATATCAATATTTCTCCGCTTGATTCCACAGCGCAGCGTTTGAGTACTTTTTTAATTAATCTATTAATACTTCTACATTCTGATTAAACACGCAAAAATCCATGAGACACACATAATCCTTATTGAATGCACAATATAGCGATGGATAAACGTACCTACGAGACCGAGTTGATTATCCGTCTCTACGGTGAGAAACCTATTTGAGGTATCTTCTATTTCAACCAATTTCAGAAATAAAGAGCGGTGACTTAGAACGATCTCAATGATGTGAGTTAAGCATACTTTACGCACATTTTCATTTTCGTGACCGAGAAGCCTAGATAAAGCATTCAAACGACATGAAAGAGCTGACTGAAGTTTCATTTCCTCTGAAGAGCACGATCTTTCATCATCTAGATCAATTCGATTGAGAGAACTTCCATCACCTTGTGTTTGTGTACCAACTAGTAATAGGCTCTCAAAGTTCAGTCCATTCCGTTTTAGAACATCTCTGACATGATGAAATTTAGAATCTTTTGGTAAAAAAGGAATTTGGTGGAAGAAGGAAATCCAATCCTGGCTTAAGGCATCATCTAGCAGACACTCAACAATATCCACAGCATTCCGCCTTGTTAATTCAAACATCTGGTTTGTTTCAAAGTTTGAAAGAAACGATGTTTCAAGATGTTCTTGAAAGAGGGGATATAAGCTTACTATGATGTTGCATAGATTAGCCCCTAAAATTTCTTTCTTTTCCAAAAGCAGCAACGTCCGAACAAAATGAGAAAGGGATCTGATGGCTAGATCAAGCAGATGTAACACCTCAGTATATCTATCCTCTTTATCCGAGAGTTCGATATGCATGGAGCCATCTACAACACCAAACACATGTGTAATGTACTGAGGTGCATCGGCTTCATTCAAGAATCTAAGCAGCACTCTGAGTGCTCCCATAGCTGAAATTTTAGTTTCAAGTCTTCCGCGTTTCCACTTCGTAGTTATACTAACTAAAAGACCCATGAAGTGTTTCTGAATCCAGAGTTCGACTAGATTTTCTGGATTTGTATGCGTTCCTGAATTCACAGTACCAACAGAATTAGACAAAGCAACTTGGCTTTGGCTATTGTGAGAATTCTCTGTGCTATCAATTGGTCGGTTCAGAAGGAGAGACGCTTTTTTAAGCGCTAGAAATGCGGTTTGATTACAGTAGACAGAATTCCATGATCTATCATGAAAGTTTTCTTGGTCATTGCTCATTTCGTATTTACCTAGAATGCAAATCAAGCCCTCAAGGACTGAAAATTCAGTCTTGCGAAGAAGCGTGCTAAGAGAGACTTTTGATTGAACGACTGTCTTTTGGAAAAAGATGAACGGAGATTTTTCTTGAACTAGCAGAAGTTTCTTCAAGATTTCACTAAGAATAGGTTGATTTGCATCTTCAAGAACACATAGTTTGCTGGTTTGACGACTCAAGTCCTCAGAACTTATCAGTGTATTACATGAGGTAAGTCGCTTTTTAAAGGTGTTTCCCCCGAGTAAGTTCAATGTACCTGACCTTGGATTCTTAATTCTGCGATTTAAAAGCTTCATCTTAGACAAAAGCAAAATACGAAACTTAGTGCATTTGCAAAGGCATTCATAATCTTCCTCTAAAATGAGTCCTGCAACAGTCGCAGGAAGAATACTGTCGAAGGCATTCAAAGTCTCAAGCACAGAGCAATCATATTCTTGAAAACTAACATTTTCAATTGCACAATGAGCTCTCAAGCCAATGAAATATCGAAGAAAGTCGGAGAGCAGTGTGAAACAACTTGTGTTCATATCAAACTTTGAAATAGTAACAAGGGCACGAGAAAGAATTTCACAAAAGAGTCCTGGGAGAAAACCATTATCAAAGTTTCGAACGGTATCGGGGCCAACGACTTCTCTTTTTCTAAGGGAAATCAGCTGCTCTATCGCAAATTTTTGTACATCATGATAGCAAAGAAGCTTCGAAGCAATAAATTTCTCGGACGACGTCGTCATGGCTGATATAATCCATAATCTAAATATGCGTATAACTCCCCTTTCTATCAGCACTGATCTCTGACTAAAATCGGTAGGAATATTTTGACATAATGAAATCAGCAGCTGAATTATAAAGACTTGAGAATTACACTGATTTGATATGTCAGAACGATCTCTGCTCCCGATAGAGTCGAAAGTCCCTAAACATTGCGTCGCTGTTGCAGTGCATGACATGCTAACATCACTTATTCCACAATGTGTCTTCAGCATTTCATCAACGAAAGAAAATATTGCATCTAACACACGTTGGTCTAAATAACTTGGTTTTCCAGAAATAACAAGCGAAGCACTCTCCTTCAGTTGGAAATGTGCCAAGAGTAACTTATAATCATCCGTCAAAATGAAATTTCCTAACACATTAGCGAACCACTTCATTTTCTCTTCACTCAAGTTACTAGAAAATGGATAGGTAAGAATCCATTCGAGAAAATCCATTGTTTTACTACCAATAGCACAAACACGAAGATTCTCATTATGCGGATCTACAGTTTCCTTTGAATTGCCAACATTGAGAAATTTGCTGTTGAAAGTACAAAATTCCTCTAGAGATAGTGTCATGAAAAAAGTGAGATAGACAGTCCAAAGGGCTTCTTTTTCATGCCCGTCAACGTTGAATGACTTTGTAAAAGTCAAATTTAGTATCGATTGCATAAAATCGAAACACGGCCCACTGTAGGGTGGTCGTTTTGGGATACACCGTCTTTGCGTGGAACTGAAATCAGATATATAGCCCCAAAGAGTAGAAAAGATCGAAAGCAAGCCAGTATCGATGGAATCAATTGCGACACGTTTCGGATCTACACAAAGCCTATAATTTGCAACAAAATAAATTTGCATAACCCTAGCCATGGAATATATAGCCGACGACAAAACATTACTATCAGATTCGCATAATTCACGTAGCAGAACAAATTCATTCTCCAAATGAAAAAAGGAGTCTATGATCCTTATAACTGCTCGGTGAACCTGTTCTGGATTAGTATCCGGAGTCAATTGTGACTCGGACATCGAGTTTGAAATGAAAAGCAAAGGTAGGCATTTGATAAAAAACGCAAGAATATTCGTGTCTCTGAATCGTACTAAAAGCTCCTTTAATGAAAACTTGAGAATAACGAAACATCGCACCACTAAAAAAATGCACCTATTTGAGAAACAGAATAGTGTTAGAAAAAGAAATGAGAGACGCAAAGCAACCACAACATATATCTTACAATTCACTCGTATTCATAGTTTGTTCGAAAATAATTATGAAATCATCATACTTCAAATGGATTTTGTCATGCCACAAAATTTGATGTTCAGGATTGATGTCATGAAAGGTGTCAATGGAATTTTTATTTTGTCTTGACGAGGAAATAAAATTGAGAAGTCTTACTACTGATTCAGGGACACCAGAAAGGCATCCTTTCCGATGTGTGTCCGAAATGTGTGATAACGATTCCGCGGTATCAATGTTCTTACTCATAGCCAATTGCAAGAAACTATGAGCATTTTGTATTATTTCATTTTTCAACCTGGATCTTTTGCTTTCAAAATCAAGGGTTACTTTCCGGATATGTCGCTTGAGGAATAACATCATGAGAACAAATGTAGTAGAAAACGTCATGAGCTCATCGAACTGACTTTTTGTCAATAGATTTTCGTCTTTGCATAGTTGAATGCCTAAAGTGAAAAAGCTGCAAAGAGATGATTCTATAGATTTGATATGCGCGCATCCTTTCTTATGAGAACTTTCCAAGATGCCTTCGTATAATGTAATACAGATGAATACGTGATACAATTGACGTTCGTTGGACTTGTCCAAAGCTTTTTGATTCAATTGCTCAAGACATTCGATCATAGTGTTCTGGACACGACCGTCTATCATTTGATCATACGCGAAATCAGACCGTTGTAGATATTCATTATCATCATCTTCCCACATATATATTATGATCGCCAAGATAATGTGCGTGTATGCAGTTGAATCAAGCAATAGAAAAAGAGATTTCCATATAGATTCCATGACGCAATAATCTGAAATAGATCGCAATATACGTTTGTTTGCTTGGTCATCATGTGTGTTTTGGGAAATAGACAGAGAACTGATACATTTATATATACAATGTAATATGATCCTTATCAGTTGCTTGGAGGTTCCATCATTCCACAGACATGATGCATATGGTAAACAGTCCAAAAGTGTATATATATGACACACTTGAATATTCGTAAGCTCATTGAACCGAATGGATGAGCTCATGTATGTATCTTGTAAGAGCGTGGTAAGGATGGAAGATATAGAATTGTATTCCAGTCGAAGTGGATCATCCAAGTCCAGTGTAGAATACTCATGGCAACTTTGAATATGGTGCAAGACAGCACTTGAAATAATATTGATGAGATCATGGTGTAAAGCAGATTGACTTGCACAATTGAATATTAATTCAGGAATCAAGATTTGAAGTAACCTCAAGGAAAGTATTTTGTTTCTTTGGTGCAACAATAACAGGTATGGGTTCATGGATGAATCCGTCAAGGATTTTGTGTTTGGAACAATATTAATGAACATCATCTGATGGATACACTCCAGTAGATGTTGACAATTTTGATGTTTGAGGGGACTTTTGGATTGGACGTGACTTTCTTCGGTATATATCAAGTCTGCCATGATGGTAAGAAGTATTTGTAGTGTACAATGTTGAAGTATGAGTAATGATCCAACTGATGGTACATTTAGAACATATTCTTGATCATTGTTGTTCAGAAGGGGGTTGTATTCTAATGTCTTTGTGAAGATGGAAATGGTAATATTCCAAGGATGAGAATATGTGAAGGGTGCATTGTCATCAGTCGAGAACGAGGACAACAGAGCATTGGTATCCTTCCATAAAAGAATGATATCCGAGACAATGACCGATTGCAAGTGAGGTTCTGGTATACACACAAGAAGGACAGCACATGCTCTTGCAATTTCTTCCACCGCGTTGGGTGAGTATCTACTCTGCGATATGGATGCAGTAGCATTCGTATTATGAGGACTCTGGTGTCGCTTGATAATGGACTGAACAGTATCTTGTGTCATGGCATCTGTACGAACGACATGTTTTAAGAGTTGGTGAACTCGTGGCAATACTGAAAATGTGATGTACAATGTCATTGGTCATTGGATGAGAACGATGGTTTTATGGAGTAGTGTAACTCCTAACTTAACAGTGCACTAATAATCATAGTAAGAAACGAATAAGCAACTCGACTGTACGTACCTTCTATTCCACCTTTGCCATCCTTGAAGATATAAAGCAACGAGTACGGACAATAGGTACGTTGCACCACACTGATGTAAAACAAAGCTAAATTTTGAATTTCGGTGGGTGAAATATGGACCGTGTTTTGACAGGAGACCTCGATTAAAGGAATGAGTCGAGAGAGCTTTTGCATTTCACTGGCACATTGGGAATCATCTTTTTCTGTTTCATTAGTTCCTTTTGTTTCTTCTTCTTCGTGTTCTTCTTCTTCCTCCATCCCCTCCTGGTCCCGTTCCTTCGATTCGTTTTCAGAGTGACATGTTTGTTGATGACGAAGACACCCTTGCGACAATCGAATCAGTAAATTCGATGTGGTCTTAGTAGTAGTCGAACTACTGCCAATACTACTGCTGCGAATGCTCTTGTTGTTGTTGTTGTTGTTGTTGTTGTTGTTGTTTTCATGTTTGGGTCGTTTGGCGTTGGAGACACGATACTCCATTGTCTATAATGCTTCAATTGAACCGAGGTTATGATAGCTTTTCAGTTACTTAGTTACTTAGTTCCTCTCGCGCCTCACGTAGATAGATTGATAGGTAGTGATCTCTCTCTAAATGTCTCTCTAGAGAGTGAAAGCCAGAGTACTG
>Ga0213868_10004444_pt1 | contig 12797 bp, 8 predicted proteins | sample PICome_9_FD_160087 | JGI IMG/M metagenome (GOLD analysis project Ga0213868, IMG submission 160087) | Coastal seawater microbial communities near Pivers Island, North Carolina, United States - PICO127 | ecosystem: Environmental > Aquatic > Marine > Coastal | place: USA: North Carolina | collected...
GAGGTAGTATAGGGCGTGAAATATCTAAAGAATTAATAAAAACACCCGATATACAATTAATCTTAGTAGATAATAATGAACTGAATTTATTCAATATCAAAAAAGAGATAAAAGAAACCAATTATCAAAATATTAAATTCTATCTCTTAAACATATTAGACAGAAAAAAAATTACAAAATTATTTAATGATAATAATATAGATATCGTTATTCATGCAGCTGCCTATAAACATGTGGCATTACTTGAGGATCAACCACTTGTAGCCATAGAAAATAATTATCTATCCACTAAAATTCTATATGATCTTTCAAAAAACTATAATATTGAAAATTTTTTACTGATTTCAACTGATAAAGCAGTCAGGCCCACAAGTTTAATGGGGGCATCAAAAAGACTAGCTGAGCTTTATTGTTTGGCTGAAAGAAATGAAGAGACCAGCCTATCAATTGTACGTTTTGGAAATGTTATTAATAGCTCTGGCTCTGTTCTTACAATTTTTATTGATCAGATACAAAAAGATATGCCAATTACAGTAACTCATAAAGAAGTAAAAAGATATTTTATGTCAATCCAGCAAGCATCTAAGCTTGTTTTAGAGGCTAATACTTTTGACAAGAATTTTATATATCATCTTGATATGGGTGAACCACAAAAAATTTATCAAATGGCAAAAAATTTGATTAAACTTCATGGCTACCAACCTATAAGCTTTTCTCATGAAAAAAATAATCATACTCGATTATTAACTTTCACAGGATTAAAAAAAGGTGAAAAATTATATGAAGAATTGCTTATAGACATGAAAAATAAACCTACTGAACATAAAGCAATATTTGCTTCTATTGAAGATATAGATTTTCAAAGAACTAAAAGACTAATTAAAGAAGCAGATGTATATCTTGATAATCCCAATAATGATTTTTTGAAAAATATATTATCAAGTGAATTGATTAATTATAGTAAATGATAATAATAAAGGCACCATTCTCAATAAACAAATAGAGTTTGTTTTTTATAAATTGGCAAATTTTTTTAATCATTCACTATTAAAAAATAAACAGATTTATATTCACACGAACAAATTTTGCATTTATCATTTATTTGCTGAAAATGTTATGTATATTTCTACAAAGGTAGGTATGTATAAAAAATTAATTTTAAAGATTGAATTCAGTTATATAATAATAGTAAAATAAAGTTTTTAGATCAATTTTAAAAGTTGTTATAATATGAAAGCAGTTATTTTAGCAGGTGGACTAGGAACTAGATTAAGTGAAGAGACACTTAATAAACCAAAGCCAATGGTTGAGATTGGTGGAATGCCAATTTTGTGGCACATCATGAAAATATATTCATCACATGGAATTAATGATTTTATAATTTGTTGTGGTTTTAAGAGTTACGTTATTAAGGAATATTTTTCAAATTACTTCTTACATATGTCTGATGTTACTTTTGACATGCAAAATAATGACATGATAGTTCATCATAAACGAACTGATCCATGGAAAGTATCATTGGTAGAAACAGGAAATAATACAATGACTGGAGGGAGGTTACTTCGAGTCAAAGAATATCTCAAAAATGAAAGTTCTTTTTGTTTTACATATGGTGATGGAGTTGGTAACATAGATATTACTAAATTAGTTGAGTTCCATAATTCTCATGGAAAAATAGCTACTCTTACCTCTGCTGTTCCTCCTGGACGTTTTGGTATTTTGCAAATTAACAATGGGCTTGTTAAGAGCTTTCATGAAAAACCAAAGGGAGAAGCTGGAAAAATAAATGGAGGATTCTTTGTACTAAACTCCTCTGTTTTTGACTTCATTAAAAATGATGAAACTACTTGGGAAAAAGAGCCATTGATGGAACTCACAAATAAAAAAGAATTAATGGCATTTGAACATGAGGGATTTTGGCAACCAATGGATACATTGAGAGATAGAATTTATCTGGAAGAGTTATGGGAGTCAAAAAATGCACCATGGAAAATTTGGAATGATTAAAAATGAACAGAACTTTTTGGAATGGTAAGAAGGTCTTTTTAACAGGACACACAGGTTTTAAAGGATCATGGCTAAGCTTATGGCTACAAAGTTGTGGTTCAATAATAACTGGTTACTCATTAGAGCCTAAAACAAAATTAAATTTATTTGATTTGGCTCTAGTTGAAAATGGTATGAAATCAATAATTGGTGATATTAGAGATTTACAAAAACTAAAAAAAACTATGATAGATTTTTCGCCGGACATAGTTATCCATATGGCTGCACAACCATTAGTTAGGACTTCATATAAAGATCCCGTAGATACCTACAGCACTAATGTAATGGGAACAGTAAATCTTTTTGAAGCTGTGAGAAAAACTAAGTCAGTAAAAGCTGTTGTAAATGTGACCACTGATAAATGTTATGAGAATAAAGAAAGAATTTTAGGATATAGTGAAAATGAACCTATGGGAGGAAATGACCCATACAGTAATAGCAAAGGATGTTCAGAGTTAGTCACTAAAGCTTATAGAAATTCATTTTTTAGTGACCTAAATTCTGCAAAAATTGCTTCTGCTCGCGCGGGAAATGTAATTGGTGGGGGAGATTGGGCAGAAGATCGCTTGATACCTGATATTTTTAAATCTTTTCAAGAAAAAAAACCAATATTGATTAGAAATCCATATGCAATTAGACCATGGCAACATGTACTAGAGCCTTTGTCAGGTTATTTGCTTTTGATAGAAAAATTATATTTTAAAGGAGAAAAGTATGCTCAAGGATGGAATTTTGGGCCTAAGGATGATGATGTGAAACAAGTCAATAAAATAGTTACATACTTAATTGAGAAATGTGGTCACAAAGAAAATTATATTAAAGATGATTCTACCCAGCCTCATGAAGCTCAGCTATTGAAGCTAGATATTTCTAAAGCTAAGCATCAATTAGACTGGGAGCCAAAATGGGATCTTTTTAAAGCCTTGGATAGTATAATTGAGTGGAATAATGCATTTATTAATGGTGAAGATATTAGGGCTCTGACACAGAAACAAATAAATGAATTTGAAGAATATTAAATAAATTATTTATTTATCGAATTTTTTTTGAAATTAAAATATAATTTCTTTAACGTAGAATGTTAATATAAATAAAAAATGAAAAATTTTGAGCAAATTTCCTATGCAAAAACAGTTTATGGTAAAGAAGAAATTGACGCTGTTGTTAAGTGCTTGTCAGAATCAACGCAGATGGGTAATTATTCAAGAAAATTTGAACGTGAGATCGCTAAACTTTTTAGCAAAGAGTACTGTCTTTATGTTAATTCAGGATCTTCAGCTCTTTTAATTGGAGTAGAGGCATTTAATTTTCCAGATGGTTCTGAGGTAATAACTCCAACTCTTACATTTTCAACGTCTGTAGGATCTCTTCTGAAGAATAACCTCGTTCCAGTTTTTGTTGATGTAGAACCACTTTCTTATAATATCGATGTCAGCCAAATTGAGTCTCAGATAACAGAAAAAACCGTTGCAATTTTAGCACCGAATTTGATGGGAAATTTATGTGATTGGCCAGCCATTCGAAAAATTGCGGATAAACACAAATTAATAGTTATTGAAGATTCAGCCGATACCTTAGGCGCAACAATTGGTAATAATACATCAGGTTTTTACTCAGATATGTCTATAACTAGTTTTTATGGTTCACATATTATTAATTGTGCTGGTAATGGAGGGGCTTTGACTATCAATAATAAAAAAGTGATGGAAAAAGCAAAATTATTAAGATCATGGGGAAGAAGTTCCTCTTTATTTGATGAAAAAAGTGAAGCAATTGAAAATCGTTTTAATGTAGATCTTGATGGTATTGATTATGACGCGAAGTTTGTATTTGAGACAGTAGGATATAACTTAGAAGGTAGCGAGATTGGAGCTGCATTTGGCTTGGCTCAATTAGAAAAGTTAAAAGAAAACATTAAAATTCGTCAATTTAATTTTAATCGTCAGTGTAGTTTTTTCTCCAAGTATTCTGAATATTTTTCAAACCCTATAGAGTTACATGGCTGCAATACTGCCTGGTTAGCATTCCCAATTTTGATTAAAGAAACTGCATCCTTTACTCGAAAACAATTTCAAATATTTCTTGAAAATAGAAATATTCAAACAAGAGTTGTTTTTACTGGTAATATTCTTCGTCAGCCAATGTGTAGAAATATTAAAAAAAAAGTTATGCCATCAGGTTACCAAAACGCAGACAATGTAATGGAGCGTGGTGTCTTGCTTCCACTTCATCATGGTTTAACAGAAGAAATGTTTTCAAGACTTCACGAAACAATCGATGAGTTCATAAAAAAACATACTTGATAGATCTTTACTTTAAAATATTGTTTAAACCAGTTTTTAAATTTGTTTTTGGGGACCATCCCAGATCGATTAACGCATTATTATTTACTTCTGTAGCCATTTTCTCTCTCTCCCTATAAGGTAAAGCTCCAAAATCTAACTTTGTTTTTACAACACCAATATTAGTTTCATAAGTTTTTTTTAGTAGTTCTAAAAATGTTTTAACTTTAATCAATTGACCACTACCAATATCAAACTGATTAAAATTTTGAGAGAACGGTGCTTTTTTTAGTATAGTCATACATGCTGCTACAACATCATCAATATAAATGAAGTCGCGCTTTTGATTTCCTTTTGTTAATTTGATTTCTGGTACATCCTTTCTTAATTCTGATATTACCCAAGGTATCAATTTATTTGTGTCATCTTTTGGACCATACATCATATCTATTTTAAGATTTACTATTTGAATTTGAGTGGATTTTAGTTTTAACCATTCAACAAACTGTTTTTTTGATAGAGTGTAATCATTTAAATTCTTGTGAAGTATGGTGTCAATATTAAAAAATGTTTTAGTTTTAAATTTAAGACAAGTATCTAATATTTTTAGGGCAAACATGAGATTGCTCTCAGCTATTCGCTGAATGAGCTGTCCGTTATGATCATATTGGACAGCTGTATGAATAACACTATCAATCTGCTGATCTATAAAGGCTTGCTTTAACGAGTTAATATCTATGTTGTAGCTTTTTGCATACTTTATTAAATGCTTTATACGCCACAAGTCAGATGATGAGCGTTTCAGTAAAACGACTGGATAGTTTTGATTTAATAAACTTTCTAATATTTTACTACCTAGAAAGCCAGTTGCTCCTGTTAATAAGATTGTTGGTTTTGACATAGTAAGTTTTAACTAAATATTTCATATATCTTTTTTTTTATGAAGTCTAACTTTTCCTCATTCACAATAACTATTTTTCACATTAAATGATTTAATAAAATAACAATTAAAAAAATATGTAGACTAGAAATTATTCTTGATAAATGTGAAGTTTCAGCATACTGGTTGTCATAAGCTAGTCGATGTAATATGGGTATTGTATTAAACATTATTAAACTTTAGTGATAATCTATGAGTGAAATCTATTTTAAATGAATTTTTTATATTTATTAACTTCTCATGAACGAAAAATATCAGTTTTATTAATGATAATGATTTTAATGATGTCAATATTGGACACTATAGGTGTTGCTTCCATCATTCCTTTTATCACAGTTCTTACAAATCCAGATCTTGTTGAAACAAATAATTTTTTAAATTATATGTTTCAATTTTCTAAGAAGTATGGAGTTGAGAATACGCAAGAGTTTCTTGTTAGCTTAGGTGTCCTTGTCTTCATAATTTTAGTTATGTCTCTCACGTTCAAAGCAATTACAACCTATTTCCAAATAAGATTTGTTCAAATGCGAGAATATAGTATTGGAAAACGTTTTGTTGAAGGTAGTTTAAATCAACCTTATATATGGTTTTTAGATAAAAATAGTGCGGACCTTGGTAAGACTATATTGTCAGAAGTAGGCCAAGTAATTGCTAATGGTTTGAGACCATTTATTCAACTCATAGCTGACAGCATGGTTACATTAGCAATAATCACCTTGTTGATTATAGTTGATCCAAAACTTATGCTGATTGTTTTTTTCTCACTTAGTTCATCATATATAGTAATTTATGCACTTTCAAAAAAATTTCTCAAAAGAACGGGAACAGAGCGTTTAAAGAATAATAAATTACGTTTTACAGCAGTTAGTGAAGCCTTTGGTGCAGCAAAAGAAGTTAAAATAAGTGGGTTGGAGGAAAATTATTCGAAACGTTTTTCAAATGCTGCATATATTTTTGCAAGCCATCAATCATACGCTTTAACTATTGAGCAAGTACCACGATATATTTTAGAGGCTGTAGCATTTGGTGGTGTAATGTTGCTGATACTTTATTTAATGAGTCAAACAGGTAGTTTCAATACTGCATTACCAATAATAAGTGTATATGTTTTTGCGGGCTATCGTTTGATGCCAGCTTTACAATCTATTTATCGATCAATTACATTACTTACATATGTTGGCCCCTCTATTGAGGCTTTAATTAAAAATTTTAAAGAATTAAAACAGTATGATATTACTAAGAATACAAATGTTTTACCTCTTAATCAAAGTATAAGTCTAAAAAATATTCACTTTAATTACCCAAATACAACAAGAAAAGCATTAAAAGATATTAATGTCATCATACCTGCTAAAACAACTTTTGGCATTATGGGTACTACTGGAAGTGGAAAAACTACAATGGTAGATACCATATTAGGATTGCTAGAACCTCAAGAAGGTACTTTTGAAGTAGATGGAAATTTAATAACTAAAAAAAATTTAAGATCATGGCAACATTCAATTGGCTATGTTCCACAAAATATTTATTTAGCAGATGATACGATTTCTGCAAATATAGCATTTGGTATAGATCCAGAGAATATCGATCAAAAAAAAGTTGAAAATGCTGCCATACTTGCCAATTTACATACCTTTGTTACTGAAGAATTAACAAATAAATACCAAACAAAAGTAGGTGAGCGAGGAATTAAGTTATCTGGAGGTGAAAGACAGCGAATTGGTATTGCTCGAGCTTTATATAGTAATCCACAATTACTTATTTTAGATGAAGCGACAAGTGCTCTTGATAATAAAACCGAAGCTGCAATTATGGATGGTGTTAATTCTCTAAGCAAAGATATTACAATTATCATAATTGCACATCGACTATCAACATTAAATAAATGTGATATTATTATTAAATTAAAAAAAGGTGAGATAATAGATCAAGGAAAATTTAATGAAATGGTTGATAGCAAAAATTCAATTGAAATTGAAAAATAAAAAGATGAATTTTAGAAAAAATAAAACATTGATAATTTCATTATTTATTTTGTTTCCTTTTATTTCCATTGCAGAGGGTTCAAATTTTGAGAAAGTTTGGCAATATGAAATAAATTATATTGACTATGCGAATACTGTTCAGGCACAAGCAAAAGAATTTGAAGATTTGATACTTGTTGTTGATGGAATTGGTAATTTAAACGCACTAGATAAGAAAACAGGAGTCTTGGTTTATCAAACTGCTTTAGGTAAAAATGTAGGGCGCCGTGGTTTTGCCATAGATGAAGAAACAGGCCAAATTGTAATCGCTGCTGGTAGGACTTTATATATCTTGGATGCTAAATCAGGAGTTATCTTGAATCAAACCAAAACAATTAAATCAAAAGTGGCACCGATCTTAACACCTGAGTGTATTATTGTTTTTGGCACGGTTGATGGGTTTATTAGATGTCACAGTAGAAATTTAGACGAAATATTTTGGCAAACTAAACTAGGTTCAACGGCGAGAATTTGGTCAAATGTTACGATGTCAAAAAAATATAATAAAATTTATCTAATTACAAGTAACGCTGGTGGTATAGTTGCCGAAAAAAGAGCGCCAGATACTTATTCCTCTAGTTTAGTAGCCATTGATGCAACTAGCGGGTCAATTGAATTTTCTCATCAAATGATAAACGATGATGTTTGGGATTTTGATGGAGTTGGAAAACCAATATATGTAGAGGGTTTCATTAACGATGACGGAGAAGAATATGATGTAATAATTGGATTAAATAAAACAGGTACTATTTTTGCAGTGAATGCTGAAAATGGATCACCTATTAAGGATGGTCAATTTGAAAAAAAAAAATTTTCTAAAGGAACAGGAACAAATGCAAGTGTTTCTAATAGCCAAATCATACCCACTTGGCCAATTCGTACAAATGAAATTTTTCTAACACCAGATAATTTAAGGTTAGATGAAATGAAATTAGGGGTTCTCAGGCATTCAAGATTTGAAGAGCTTTTACCTCCAAGCCTTGACTACGATGTCGTCACAAGAGGTATTCATGGAGGACCAGAGTGGCAAGGTGGCTTGCATTATAAAAATAATGATCATAATTTATTAGCTATCCCATTTAATAATACTTCATGGATACTTCGCTTAATGTATGTAGAAAAAGAAAATTATATCATACAAAGCTTGAAAAAAATTAAAGAATTAATTTCAAATACAAAAAATTTTACAAAAAATAGTATTTTTTCTATAAAAAAAATCATCTTTGGAGAAAAAAAACATTTAGCAAAAAGCTCAAAAGAATACTTGGATAAAAACTCACAGAAAACTGAAGCATTAGTTGTTGATAATACTAAAACTCTTAATCCATGGATACTTACTGCTTGGTCAGATAGTAATAGCTCAACTCAACTAAAAGATAAGATTTATAAGTTCACAAACATAAAGGCGTATAATGGTAAGTATTATAAGTATTGTGCCTCATGTCATCGGAATGATAGAGCGGGTAGGTATCAATCTGAATTAGTGGGAGATGGTTTTGTACCTTCTTTAGTAGGATATTCACTTACAAAAAAATATAAATATGGCAAAAATTATGATAATTTTGTTACTCTTCATGGGTCAGATGTAGATGTATCAGAAGAGGATTTTGATAAGATTTTAAAATTCTATGATAGATATGATAAACAGCAATTAAAAAAAGGCAACCTTACAGTAAAAGGTTTTTGGCAGTCATTACTTGGAAATGATGCTTTACCGCTTAACAAAGGACCATGGGGTGGAGTTGCTATCACAAACTTAAACACTGGAAAAAAAATTAAAGATATAATAGTTGGAAAAATGAAAAAATCAGATGGTAACTTGGTGGATAGTTCAGTTATATTTGGAGGACTTGGTCCAGCTAATTCTATTGGAGAAACTTTATTAGTAGGTACTGTAGATCCAAAAGCATACTATATTTCAATCCCAGAAGCTAAGGTATTACATTCGTTTGATTTAAGGCGTCCTGGGTCAGCTGCACCTTATTTAACAGAAATTAATGGTTGTGAGGCGTGGGTAATTGTTGAATCTGGAGGACAATATTCTTTTTATGACAAAAGTTTAAATGGATATACTATTGAAATGTATGTAAATAAATCTAAATGTAGACAATAAATGAAATTTATTTCAAAAGTTAATGATTAAATCTGAAACACAAGAAATTAAAAAGTCTCCACTAGTTTCAGTTATTATACCCCTGTATAATTACGAGAAATATGTAGCAGATTGCATTGATAGTATTGTAAAACAAGATTACGAAAATATTGAGATTGTTCTTATAGACAATGCATCTACCGATAATGGTTTGAAAATTGCTAAGAATAAGCTTAGATCCTGTATTAGCAGTAACATTAAGTATAATATTATTGAAAATAATCATAACTTAGGAATTTGTGCTTCTCTCAATCGTGCTGTGCTTGCTGTTAAAGGAGAATATACCTGCATTATAAGTGCTGACGATCTATTGTCCAAGGGACGTATCACTCGGCACATCCAGATTCTTGAGAGATCCTCGAAGCTTAATATTACAGTTTGTAATGGCCCTATTCAGACAATGAAAGAAGATGGCACTCCCACATCTAAGTTAACACTTTTAGGCAGTCTAGGTAAAAATGAACAATTTAGTTTTGAGTCAGTCGTAACAAAAAAAAACGATCTAACCCTCCAGGGATGTACTTTTCATACCCATGTATTAAAAGAACTTTTATTTGACGAGAACCTTTTTTATGACGATTGGGATTTCTTCATAAGGTTAACCTTGCATAATTACGGTATTGTCTATGATGAATTAGTTTCAGCTCACTATAGGGTAAAAGAAGCTGGATTAGCACTGAATACTGTAAAAATGATTGAAAGCCGAACTAAAATTAAAAATAAATATATTCAAATTATATTAAAAAAAAATAAAAAGTTAGCAGATAGCTTTGTTTTTACAGTAGATTATTGGAATTTAATTGGTCTATCATATCAAGGCCATGTAAGCGTTTGGATTATCACATGTATAAAAATGTTTGTTAAAAACCCTATAAATATGGTTAAGAATTTAAAGGACATAGCCTGGACGTTTAGAAATCTTCTCAGAAGCAAATAATTATTTTATGATTGAAAAGTTTAGTTCATGGATATTCGTCATAAAACTTTTTTATCTAAACAAATATTAAATAAGTTATATTAGTAGCAAGAACATTAAAAAATAAAAATTTAATTTTTATGTTTTTTAAATGACCTAATTGTTACTTTCTTTCCTGAATATTGATTTCTCAAGATTAAAAAAACAAAAAATATTATTATAAATACAATTAAAGAAGTTAGTGAATTTATTAATGTAAAACTTAAATAGCCTATTATGAATAAAATAATATTTATTGAAGTGATAAAAAAATTTGTTAAAAATAAAGAATTTGTCTTCTCAAATATCACATGATGTAAGTGATCTTTGCCTGCTTTAAAAGGGTCTCTTTTATTTTTTAAGCGAATTATATTAATTGATAAAAACTCATATACAAAAATTACAACAGACCAAGCAAGCAAGATTGGATGAACTAAATTTTTATTAGCTAAGTAAATTAAGATAAATGATATTATAAAACCTATTAATAAACTTCCGCTGTCTCCTAGAAACATTTTTGGAAGTTTAAAAAGCGAAAAATTAAAGCATAAAAAAATACTTATTGGTATAAATATAATTATTAAAAATAAATGTAAAATTTCATCAGATGTTAAAAAATATAAAATAGCCAAAACAGAAATTGTTGCAAAACTCAATGTTCCATCCATCCCATCAAAATAATTAAATGAATTTATTAAGAACAATACACTCATTAAAGTAAATGGTACTTTAAAAGTTCCCAACTCAATTTTTATGTAATTATAATCTCCTAAGTGGTTTAAAATTATACTTTCAAAAATAATTAGGTAAAAAATAGGAATAATTTGTAAACTTAACTTGCCACCTACATTTAAAATAGATTTATCATCAATAAATCCGATAATAGAAACTAAAAAAGCTATAGAAATAATATTATTCAAATCATTTTCAGAAATTTGTAATAAATAAATAGATAAAACTAAAGTAAGAGAAATTCCAATTCCACCTGTGTAAGCTGTAGCTTTAGAATGGATTTTCCTTTTAATTGGATAATCAACCAAATTTAATTTATAAGAAATTATTGCTAATGAAAAAAGTAACAAAAAACTTATTATTACATATAAAATTATTGCAGAATTCATAAGACAGAAATTATTTATGTTAATGATTAACCAGAAATAATGAGATTACAATTAATTTTAAACTGATTATGCAAGTATTTATTAGATGATTTTTAAATCAATTATAGAAAAACTATTATTCTATAGTATTCCAGCTGTATTATTTTCACTTATCCCTCTTTTTTTAATCACTGGTCCTTTTTTGAGTGATTTATCAATTTCATTTATTAGCTTATTATTTTTAATTTATTGCATAAAGACAAAAAACTTTTCTTTCTTTAAAAATAAGTATTTTTACTTTTTTTTTATTTTTTGGATTTATTTAATAGTAAATTCTTTAATAAATAATTTTAATATAGATAGCCTTAAAATTTCATTTTTTTATTTTAGATATGGCGTTTTTGTAGTTGCTGTAGTTGCTTTACTTGATTTTGATGAAAAATTTTTAAAGTATTTTTTTTATTGTATTTTTATATGTTTTATAGCATTGATTTTAGATGGTTTTTATCAATATTTTAATGGTGAAAATATTTTAGGATTTAAATCTGTAAGTCAATACAGAGTTTCGAGTTTTTTTAATGAAGAACTTATTTTAGGAAGTTATTTAAGTAGATTGTGGCCTATTTTTTTTGGGTTATCTATATTTTTTTTTAAAAAAAAAGAAAAATTATTTTTATTATTTATTATAGTCTTTATTTTATCTGAGGTTTTAATTTTCTTGAGTGGTGACAGGACCGCTTTTTTTTATTTGAATTTATCTGCAATTTTTGTAATTTTATTTTCACAAAAGTTATTGAAGTTAAGATTATTCACTTTAATATCAAGTATTTTAATACTTATAATTATCAGCTTTATAAACCCAAATGCCTCTCAGAGAGTATTTAATCAAACTTTAGATCAAATGCTTCCAGTAAGTGAAGAAAAAGAAGAAAAAGAGGAAAAAGAAAGAGATGAAATATATGTTTTTACAAAACAACATACCCATCATTATATTACTGCTTATAGGATGTTTTTAGATAATAAGGTCATGGGTGTTGGTATTAAAAATTTTAGAAATTTTTGTCACGAAAATAAATATGAAAAAAGTAAACTTTCTTGTTCTACCCATCCTCATAATACTTACATGCAAATACTGGCTGAAACTGGTATAATTGGTCTTTTATTTTTATTAACTATTTTTTTTTATTTTTGTAAAAATATGTTTAAACATACAATTTGTAAATTTAGGGGTAAAAATTACTTTAATGATTTTGAAATTTGTATTTTGTCAGGAGTAGCAATATATCTATGGCCCCTTG
>Ga0213868_10004445_pt1 | contig 12795 bp, 8 predicted proteins | sample PICome_9_FD_160087 | JGI IMG/M metagenome (GOLD analysis project Ga0213868, IMG submission 160087) | Coastal seawater microbial communities near Pivers Island, North Carolina, United States - PICO127 | ecosystem: Environmental > Aquatic > Marine > Coastal | place: USA: North Carolina | collected...
CGACAAGTAGTCACTCTAAAGAAACAGGTCAAGTATGATGGATTGCAACTACTTGACAAAGGCAATTATATCCTTAATCTAGTAATAACTTTATTTTTTAAAATGAGCATATGCCAATGATGGTGCTGATTCTGGTCATGTGCGTGTGTATGAATGGGATGGTACTTCTTGGCAGCAAATGGGAGCGGACATTGATGGTGAAGCTGCATGTGATAACTCTGGACATTCTGTTTCCTTGTCCAGTTATGGAACTATTGTCGCCATTGGAGCAAATCGCAATGGTGGCAATGGTACTTGGTCTGGACATGTGCGTGTGTACGAGTTCATGAATTAGGTCGTTATCAGAACAAGATAGTAGGATAGGGAATCATGCTTTTTCAATCCTCTGAGAACTTTGGTTCAGAGTTTTGATTTTTGGGTTATCATAAAGTGACATGTTGACGATAAGCAATTGGCAATTGAGCAGATGGTTTTCTTCGTTCTACGGAATGTATGCTTTCCATCGATATATAAATCTGTTTAATATATTATTTGTTTTATATGCTTTTATTACTTCTATTCTTCTACCTTCTGAAATACGTCATATTCAAGTAAAAAACTAAATCGAACGATTCAATAAGTTTTACAAAGAATCGACTTTCGAAACAATGTAAACCCGGATCGATTGATCCAATGATCCCAACACTGCCAAACCTGCCCTATCTGGGCTCCAATCAAAACTTACAATCGGTTGAGTTGAAATCACTCTAGAGTTCAATAACTCAATGCTACCCATTACACCAATCGGTGCTCCGTCGTCATTATGCTTTTCAACTCGATTAAGTGGGTAATTATATTTGTAGATGTTAAATCCACCATTACCTCCTAAAGTTGCAAAAATATCGCGATTTTGAGGCATGTGCTTTCCCAACCAAACCGTTGATCTATGAGCTTTTTCTTCCAAGTGTGAATAGCCAAATTGTGGGTGCATGGTCCTCATATCGTAACATTGAAACTTTGACTCCAGAGTCGTGACTAACAACTTGTTCATCTCAATATCACGTCGATCGAATTCAATGCCAGTCACTCCATTTTTGGCATTTGTTGTCCAGACCTCGCGTTTTGTTCGTAAGTCAAATACCTTCACGTCTCCATTGTCGTAACCAGCGGCGACAGACCTCTCGTTGTCGTTGTAAGAATTACCAAAACATACCGTCCAGCAGTCTCGACGAGAGGCATTCGACTCAGGTTCTAAATTCATCACGGGATAGTCGACTCTCGGATCCCAAACTTTCACAATACCATCCCTTCCTCCAGTAACAATCTCAGGAGCCCCCGAGCCTATTGTACCGCCAATACCGTCTGAGCAATTAATTAGGCTATCATGGGCTTTCACTGTCCAGGTTTTCTTCATTTCTTCCAAACTGAGCATCGACAGTTCACCGTCATAGTGTCCAAGTGCAACGTTTCGATTTTCGATTGGACTCGCTCCAAAGGTTGCACATTTGATGCCAACTTCGGATATAGATTTGTGCGTGAAATCTAAGTTTCCTTTACAGAGCTCTGCGATTCCTATAATTCCTTTCCCACTAGGTGTCACACCACATGCGATAAATCTAGCTGATCGTGGAATAAACTTTGTATCATTTGGTGTAAATGTAATATCATGTTTGATATGTTCAATCAGTTGTGGTGCGTTTGTTGAGTTCATCATTTTGAATTTTGAAATATTTGAAAATGAAGTTGGCAAAATTTGAATTTTTATAAATGATCATGCTGAATCATCAATGTGGCAAGAAGCCACTTATTGACAATTAAAAGACAGTTATATATATATATATATATTTATCCTTATTTTTTCAACAAGAAACATTCCCTTGTGCCTTTAACTCAACATTATTGAGTTTCTGAGCAAATCTCAAGCTACAACTGCTTTCAGAAAAATGTTCAGCGAGTGGGTTACAGCATATAATAGCAAGCGTCTTGGAGTTTCCACCAAGGCTATCCTTCAACAAGTAAGTAAGCTTTGATTCACGATAAGGCACGTGATCACTCTTCGCTTGAAGTTTCTCAATAACGTTTGATAGCGTACTTAACGACAAATTGATATGCTGTGCTTCTTTCAAAGCGACGCCTACACTTTGACTCTTATTTAATCTTTCTGAACCAGCTAAATCGCAAATATGAAGTTTACTCTTTCTATTCAGACCATCTTTATCGTAGACTTCGAAATTTAAAGTAAATATCAAATGGCTTCTGGAACTTTCCTCGTTCGACTTGGTCGCCTTTACGCAACGGCGCTCTTGAGCTAAAGTAAGAACTCGAGCTACGTCGTCCGCGTTCGATGCTTGACAAATCTTGTTCCCGATGGCCTCGTTAGAATTGGGTGAGATGTCTAGACTCTTGAAACTACGCCCGTCTTTGGTTTTTGTCAAAAGATCACGAACCTGTTCATTGTAGATTTCTAGAAGCTCAACTGAAATAACGACATCTAGCTTTCCATTTGAAGTAACTTCAAGCATATTTTTGGAATCAAAAAGTTTTTTTACTGATCGTGTAATCAAGCCTGGATTCTCTTTGGTTCCAAGCATCGTGTAAGTCTTTCCCGAGCCAGTTTGTCCGTAGCTGAAGACGCAGACGTTAAATCCATCCACTGCACTCTGGATCAAAGGCTCTGTTGCAGCCCAGATATCATCTTGACCGTCGGCAGGGCTAAACACATTATCGAAACCATACTTCAGTACTTTCCTTCTCTGACTTAGTCCACCTCTATCTTTTACGGGTTCGGTGCAAATGACAAAGCGCTTCGTCAAATCATCATCCATCTTGACTGATGACTTAGATGAACCTTTATCGAAGATGGAAGGGAAACTAAATGGTGTAGCAACGTCTTTGCTGACAGCATTTACTTCATTTTCAATCGTGGGTCTTACTCTAACGAAAACACGAATGTTCCCAGTTAGCTGTATGACTCGATCATGAAGCCTTCGGCGGATCTCATCTTGCATGTGAATTTTATAGAGTAAATCGGCTTCGCGGAGATCAAAAGTAGATAACTTTTCCTTAATGGATTTGTAACGTAAGTTTGACTCCTCTGCTTCACATTTCGTTGCTTGAATCTCTGCATTTTTCAATGAAATTTCAGTTGTGAGTCTCTTCTTCTCATTCATAATTTCATCTCTGAGGGTTTCTAGTTCCTTGCGCAGTGAATCAATTTCAAGTAATGCAGCATCTCTTTCTGACATGACCTTCTTAATTTCCAGACTAGATTCATGAAGTTGTAATGACATTTTAGCTTCGGTATCTTGAACTTGAGTCCTGGCATTTTCTTCGTTGTGAAGCTGAGATCGCAGGCGCTCGATTTCGATTGCCATAGCTTCCTTCTCGATAGTGACTTTGTCAAGCAGAGCCTGAATATCATCAGTTTCCTTAGCAACCGAATCTAACTCTTGCTCTAATTCTAAGACATTCTTTTCTGCAGTGGCAAGATCCATTTGAAGTTTTCGATTTGTTTCCTCGAGATCACTATTCAAAGCCTTCGTTGAGGTCAACTCCTGAGTGAGGTCATCGTTCTTCTTTTCAAAATCAGTTACGGCTTTCTTGGACTGCTGGAGCTCTCTACTTAGAGATTCCATCTTTGATTTTAGGTCTAAAGTGTCATCTTGGTTTTGTAGCATTTGCTTGAGTTCTGTCTCAAGTTGCATCATACGTTCATTATTGGTGGCATCATACCCTGCAGATTTTTCTTTATGAAGAGCACCAATCACTTTTTCAAACAATTGGTCAAGACGTTGCTTCAAGTCAACATTATCATCACTTTTCTCTTCTAGAGCTCGATCACGTTCGGATTCCAACTTGGCGACTGTCACCAAGAGTTTGCTCTTTTCTTGCTCAAACTTGGATCGTTGAGACTCTAAGCGTTTTTCGAGTTTCTCAATCTTACTAAGATATTCTTCATTGGACTTTTCAAAGTAGTGCTTTTCACATTTGAGAGATTGAATTTCATCCTCAAGTTTTCCAATGCGCTCTTTGAGAGCGAGTAGAAGTTTTGTGTGCTCTACCTCATTTGTAACGGCCAATGATTCATGATCAACCATTGGACTGAAATCCAAGCAGAATTGATTGTTTTGAGTTTTTGGACCAGGAGAAAGGTAGTAAACATCACCCTCCTTACGACGTTCGGAGTTAAGACGTTCAATCCTTTCACTTTCCTTTTTCAGCTCATTGTTACGAATTTCTTGAGGATTCGGTGGAGAAAATTCCATTTGGAACAAACCCTTCTTGATCGAACTTTTTTCTTCCTCTGAAATATCCGATGAATCATTGTTCGGCATAATACTATTTCTTTTGTTGGCAGATCGTGTTTGGCGGGGAGACATTCCTCTTTCCTCCGCGACCTATAATGGAAGAATATATATATTAGGATCATGAAAGATGGCAATAAAAGTATCGACTTGACGTTGGAACTTTTCGAAACGTACCTTCCAATAAGGAGTGGCTCTTGGAATATCTTCCAATATGGAATTCTTTGATGGAGTCACATTCTCTTTATCTTGTACTTCACTAGTAGGACTCTGTAGATCGTCTGTTTTCCGTTCCTTCCTGCTCTTGACGGCTGGCGAACGGTCCGTGACGGTTCTCTTTTTCGACTTGGGTAATGTCGACACTGCAGCTTGAATACTAGCACTTGAAGATCTCCTTGATCTAGTCATTTTCCTCGTACTAATGAAAGGCTTTTCGTTTGGTTTTGGATTTACGAGTGCAAGGAAGAAAAGAAAAGATTTTGTTGGTTTTGAAGTGTGTTTAGGGCTAGAACAGTGGTGATTTGCTGTGCCACCGTTGAAAAACCGTTAAAAAATCTGAACGAAATATTTCGTTTGGACCGGTTACCTTTAGACACATGAAGTAAATTCAATGATCTACGGAAACGTTGTGTTGAAAAAAAGAAAAGAAAACATCACCATGAAACACATTATATTTGAGTGCATTTGATGCTTTGTGCAAGCGACTAAAGCTCTTATCATTGGATCCATTTTAGACATCTTAGTAGTGGAAAGAGTTCTCGTGTCAAACTTGGTTTTGAAAGTGCATCGTGTAATCATGAACTATAGGATTTTTTGTCGTATTCCAAACATGATATCAAGACGTGCTCGTCCACTGAGTATGGTCTCAGCATTGCAGAACAACAAAGTACCATTAGATTCCTACAATCCAGTATTGACACCTATTGAGAAAATTCATTGTTTAGGAAACATTCGTTCGTTTTCTTCAAGAAGGAGAAGACGTGGTGGTGGATCGTCTGAGCCAGTGGATCATCAAGTAAAAGACGAACAATTGCAAGAGTCCTCTACGAGTAGACCAGATAGTGAAGGCATAATTAAAGACCAAGATATATTTCTTCAAGCCAGTAGTTCCTTCCTGCATTATACTATGAAGGCACTGGAACCCATGAAAGCTCATAATGAAGTCTTTAATATTAAACTTTCATCTAATCAGCAAGGGCAACGATTGACTGTCAGTTTGAAACCGAGTGAAGGGCAGTATATATTACAAGTTGACGATGAACTTTGTACGTTGACTTTAATTTCTCCAATGAGTGGGAATTATACGTATGTTCTATGTGCCTACACTGGAAACTTTATCGGCATGCACGATGGTCATTCTTGTCAAGGAATGTTAGTACGTGATATGATTCGACATTGCTATGGAATGCCCAAGTTTTAATGTAGATATTGAAAATTTGCAGTAATCTTTTATTCTTTGTATTGTGTCACTCTCTGTTAGACCCATCATCTTAATTTCGATTCAGCTCATTCACAAATCCGTGGAGATTTGATTCGAACAACAATCCATATGTATCTAGCATACGGCATACATCATGAAATTAGAAATCAAGTTCGAGTTCCATCCTATACCATTTGCCCCAATTTTGGATAAAGCAATCTACGTAAGCTGATACTATGATATATATAGATGATATATGCATGTCAGTACTGAGATTTAGGTCTATTTGAGGCCTGCATAGCACCTATTGTAGTCTTGTTTTCTGACTATTTCTACAACAAATATATTATAACGTTTTCTGCGTAGGCTCTTTAGATGTTAGTGTCTATACTATTAATTATACCCTGCAATCAAATTCGACATTGTAATTTTGGTTTGATCTGAAGTCTCCGATTCATCATTTACACTATCTGAACACGGATAGACATCGTACATCGTGGTTTTCTTCTTTTTCACACAATCACATATCACATCTCACATCACACAATCACACATCAACCATCACTTAACATCGCAATAAGAAAAAGTTCAATTGGATAGTTATCACAGATCCCGCTAATGTCATCCGACCTTGAGAGAGAATTATCCATTCCACCAGCAGCATTCCTGCCACAAGAAAGTGAATTCAAAGTATTTCTTTCAACTGGAGGCGTTAAGATCCAAATAGACCCAACAACGTCCATCAACTCATCCAAAAAGTGTTTACTTGTCGGTCGTCAGGCAAACAGTGCTGATATCAGAATTGATCACAAGTCTATATCAAGGAAACATGCTGTAATTTACTTTATGAGAAATGATGAGTCTCAGAATGTTCAAATGATGCTAAAAGATTTAGGTGGGAAATATGGTTGTAAAGTGAATGGAGATCGAGTTTCTATGAAAGCCTTAAGTAATGGAGATCAAATACAATTTGGGAACGTAAGGGAGCAATCATTTAAAGTTGAATTACCATCTCAGGAGGAAATGAATGAAGCGATGATAGTCAAAACAGAGGCTCATCGTGATGATAATGTTGATTCACAAGAGGAAAAGACGCATTTAACAGGAAGAGCGGCAAGAGAAGCAGAGATTGCAGCGATGATGGCTTCTTTAGATGAAAAACCAACTTATACAAAATATTCTGCTCAAGATGAAGAAGAAAATGAATTGGTCTCGACAAACGAAAGTTCTGGAGGAAACAAGTCTTCCATCGTTTACCAATTCAAAATTCCGATTACATCGCATATCACAATACCTGTCCCCAATGCATCCTCTTCTGCATCATTACTCACGAGTGTTTGTATAGATCCATCAGGAAGTAGGCTTTTGATTGGATCTTCGGACAACACTTTGAGACTTTACGACTTTAGCGGTATGGATATGACTGCACAGCCATTCAAAATTATCACTGTCCAAGATGGACATTCTATAGTAAAAGCAGTATATTCCAATACCGGTGACAAGATTTTAGTTGGGACTACCTCTGCTCAACCAATGCTTCTAGATCGAGATGGAAATCAAATCATTGAATTTAACAAAGGTGACATGTATGTAACGGATATGACAAAGACTGATGGACATATTGCACAAATCACCGCTGTAGATTGGCACCCCCTTGATAGAAATCTTTGTATCACATCAAGTCTGGATGGTTCAGTTCGTATATGGAACGTCGAGAAAAATAAAACGAAATTCGAGAAGTTATGTTCTGGTAAAGAGGTCTATCGAATCAAATGTGCAATGGGGAAGAGAACTATGGTGACAGCATTGGCATTCGCTCCAGGAGGACGAGAATTTGCATGCGGTACTAGCTGTGGTAGTATACAAATATGGAGTACACTCAAGGTTGGAAGTCGACCGGAGAGAGTCGTATATGATGCACATGGTTCAGGGAATGCAATACACTCTTTGATATATAACGTGGATGGTACCAAATTAGCTAGTAGATCAAAAGACGATGCTTTTGTTCACATTTGGCAATCAAGGCAGATAAGTCGATCGAGTAAACCATTTCTCTCATGCGAAGGTTCTAAAGGGTTTCATGAGTCAGTCACTAGTTGCTTTAGTCCAGATGGAAGATTGTTGATAGTTGGAACATGTGTAGAACCGAAAAGCAACTTGCGCAGCTGTCTTAAAATTTATCAAATTGATGGAGATACTTCTCTCAGACCTCTCTCTCCAATACATGAAATGAATGTGGGTGATAAAGGTGTAAGTATTGTGAATGTCATATGGCATAGAATCTTGAACCAGATTGTTGTGGCTCTTTCCAATGGCACCTTGCAAATGTTTTATGATGACAACTGGAGCAAAAGAGGTGCCACAACTCTCGTTGCAAAAGGAGTTCGAAAGACGGATGATCTTGCTCAGTTACTCAGTAAACGAGCTAAGGATACTGGTGCATTTGTTGGAGAAATCCTCACGCCAAATGCCCTCCCTATATTTAGACAAGAAACTCAAACGGGTACGAAGAGAAAACGAGAAAAAGACAGAAAAGATCCCATCAAAAGCAAACGACCTGATTTACCTGGTACAGGCATTAAAGTTTCTGAGGGTACAAGCGCTGGTCTCAACTTTCAACAGACTGTCCTCACATCTTCAATTGGAAAGAATAAGAATATTGCTGGTAAGGATCCAAGAACAGAGTTATTTAAGTTTTCTGAGGGAAAATCATATGGACTTGGTGATAAGACTATCCTTGCAGAAAAGACTGTTGAGGAAGAGGAAGAAGAAATGAAAAGAACGGATTAAAATATTATTTATAGTCATGAAACTAAGATCCAAAATACAAAAATAGACCCAATAATTAAGAATAGGGATATCATCTTGTCATTTTCAGCTGTAGCTACGTTAATGTTGTTATTTTCTTCTCGATGGTGAAGAGAAGGAATGTTAGAAGTAGCATTTGGATTAGAAGATTGAGCTTGACGGTTTACTTCTTGAATAATGGCTTCAAACACTTGACTTTGTAATGGATCTCTTTGACTGTAGTTTCGTGGTTGATTGAATGATCTGTCATTTGTTGAGGATTCTTCTACAGGCGGAGGGTGAGGTCGGCTGGGAGTTGTAGTGTCGTCATCTTGGACGTTTGCACTAGCCGGGGGTTGTTGACTACCTTCCGTTCTATCAACACGTTCAAACCCATCATCAACATCAGAGAATGATTTCTTGATTTCTTGATCCAGTCGTTCGCCATTATGTTTAGAAGATGATATAGAGCTGTCTTGGTCCACCTCCTTAACATAAATAGGAATGACTTCCCGAACATCACACTTCTTTTTACACACTGGACATACTCTTCTTGTTCGATCGATCCTGATATTTCTCCAAACGGGTCGATAGCCTAGAAAATTATACTCTTCCATGGAAAGACCAGGTTCAAGCCAAGTGTATAGACATCGCCAACAAAATAGATGACCGCAACGTGTGACTACCGGCTCTTTTACGGATTCAAAGCATATGCGACATTCAAATCTGCAATCGCCATTATGTTCTGTATCTTCCATCCTGTCTTTCCTTATATCTTCAAAACTGGTGTTGTTATTTTAGTTGCAATGAAAAAAAGAGACTGAAGAATCGTATTGGGAAGTCAAAAGATCAATTGAATGTGAAATGTGTGGAAGGTGCAAAGAAAAATAAGACACAAGAGGAAACAGAAGAACCCTGCTTGTTACCTAAAGCTTTACCATTATTCAAAGTGATTAAGTTTTTAATTTTTTTTAAAGATTAGCTTCATTTCCTCCACTGACCGGCCATTCACTCATCACAGCATTGAGCTATCGAATTCTATTCTTCGAATGGTGTCCAGGAGAGCATATTGATCCAGGGAACGTTGTCGTGGGGGACATTCATTATAATTTTTATTTAAATGCTCTGACGACTGACTCGGATTCGGACAATGACGACTGACGACGCGAACTACGACAATCTACAGACTGCAGCAATGAATCGTCGCCCTCCATCTCAGAACATGAATGAAAAATACTTTCAACGACGAGGATTTCCCCATTTCCTATTTTTGGCTCTTCGTCCAGCTCTGCATACAGGCCTTCGTCCATGATTCGCTTTCTTAGGTCTTCTTCCATTTCTGTTCATGGCTTCTAATCCATTTGAATTAAGATTGTGGAAAATTTGAAACGATTCGGTATTTAGGGCCTCTCCCTGCTGTTGTCCTTTCGGTAATGACATGGAAGGGATTCTTGTGTTCTTGAACAACATCATCATATGGTTTTCCATAAGGAATGACTTGAAGCAATTCTCAAAGGCTCTTTGTGGCCTGGCAGCGGATGCATTACGAATAAGAGTGGCAAACATGTGTTGAATGTGGCTGCTTCGTATCAAGTAGGATACTTACTTAGTTAGTATTGGACTTCAGGTGCTGGAAGAAGAGATAGAGACTTGAGTGAATGGTGTGTGATGGATCTTGAAGCGCGGCGCGCGCGCGGCAAAATGAAAAAATTGGCGGAAAAAAATGTCAGTGCAAAAAATACAACAATCAATTGGTTACAGTCACGATCAATTGTAGAATACTAGTAGGAATAAGTGCACAGATGATTAATATAGTTTATAACATTAGTTCGTGTCATAGTTGTGTTGGATTTGTGTTGAGTAGAAAACATTTGGGTAAATAGAGGGCGGTTTTTTACAAAGCATACATGTGTCATTTTTCTGCAATTATGCTGATGGTGGGTTGAAACCAAATGTAAACGTTGGCGTAGTAGACGTTTCATTCGTCGACGTTGTTCCTGTAAAGCCAAATGTAAATGTAGTCGAATCGATCTTGCTTTTATCATCCTTTGCTTCTGAAAAACCTTTGCATCCTGGTTTCAAGGTCTCACAAGCTGAACATTGGATGGAGTTGCCAGGGTTTCGCACCATGCAAACATCACATTTCCATGAGTCTTTTTCAACAGAAAAAGTGCTTCCCCATCCTTGCTTTGTTGAATCAATTTTATCACTCTTCCTGTTGTGATTACTTTCGGAGCTATCGCTGCTGCTGGAATCTTCACTATCATTCGAATCTGAATCATCTTCATAATCTGAATCATCGTCATCATCGTCATCATTGCCAAATAACCATTCCATGTACCAATTCACAAATGAAGTCTTTGATATAATACCTTTGTCACTAATTTTTCGAACTGTGCGTTGGTGCTCCTCTTCACAATATGTGGTCCCCATGGCCTCAATAAGTTTACCGAAATCACCTACAGATAATACACCACCATTTGAAGCCACCTTATCATACGTTTCACTGGCTTTAAGACGTTCTTCCTCACGTTCTATGCGCTCTCCAGTGTCCAGTGAACTATCATCATACTCGCTTGCTTCGTCGAGAGTGCAATACCACTGGATAAATGAGCTCTTACTTATGAATCCAGTTCCTTCTGGATCGAGGAGTTTGATTTGTTTTTCGAGCTCGTCCCCATGAAAGCCTTCTCCAATTTCGTCCAACAAAACTTCCAATTTGCTGATTGGTAATTTACCAACCATATCGGTGTCAATTGTATCATAAGCTCTAATTGCATGACTTTTTTGCTTGGAAATAGAAACCTCCATATCTTCTTCAACATGTTTGGAAAATTCCTTATCGTCCTTTGCCTTTGGATCTGATTCAATCTTGGATTGATTACTCTTGAAATTGAAACCAGCAGATGCAGCTGGAGTTTTGACTTTATCATTTACGAAACCGAACATGAAACCACCATCAGATATTCCAGTTGAAGACGATGAGGTGAGGTTAATGTTAGCGAATGGATTTGATATTTTGTCAGCAGTAGATTTAGTTGTGTTGCTTTCAGAAGAAGCTTTACTCTTGCCATCCTTTGACTTTGATGATAAATTTGAAATAGCAGTGGAGTTATCGGTGGTCGATGTAGAAACAGGCTGCGTTGAGAAGCTGAAGGGCGTAGGTGCCTTGGACGACATTGGAGGAAACCCAGCAGATACGGATACATGCTTGGTTTCGATCTTTTTACTCGTCAACACCTCCTTGACATCTTTCGTATGAGAAGCACCCTCTTCGAATTTTCCACAATCTACAATGACAACCTTGGTTTCATTTGTCGGTTTATCACCTTTCAATACACAATTCTCCACAATCCTGTCCACAACTTCAAATCCATTGACAACTTCCCCAAAGACAACATGCTTCCCGTCTAAGTGACTGAGCTTTTCTTTGAGTGTTATAAAGAACTGAGACCCATTTCGGTCTTTTCCATTATTAGCCATACTCAACAAATACTTTTTGGAATGAGACATGAACATTTCATCTTTGAATTTCCCCCACATGTCACCATCCGCTGTTCCTCCGTATATACTCTCACCTCCCGTTCCATCATGTTTGGTAAAGTCACCTCCTTGTATTACAAATCCAGGAACAATCCTATGAAAGGAACAATTCTTATAAGATAACAACTTGGATGAAAGTTTGGATACCCCCTTTTCACCCGTGCACAAATAATAAAAGTTATCCGCAGTCTTTTTCGTCTTATCTTGATACAGTTTATACACAATCCGACCTGCTTCTTCTCCACCTATAGTAATATCCATAAATACTTTTGGTCCTTCTCCCATAGGTGGTGGTAGACCAGAAGATGTGTATTTCTGATAGAGTTTGGTAAACATTTCTTCTTCTTTTCCCTTGTATTTCTCCAATGTTTCATCGACTGTAGAGAGTTTTTCTGGATTGTATTTTGTATAGAATTCCAAAAGTCTTTCCTTATAACTTTGTTCACTTTGATGGATGGATTCTGTTGAAGTGGTGAGCGTTGTATTGGGCTTCGTGATGACAGTTGGGTTGTTGAGATTTGAGTTTGTCAATGTAGGAAATGAAAACGAACCCGTTGTAGATGGTGTAGATGTACTGGATGAAAATGGATTTATGCTTGTGGTGGAAGTGACAGTGGTTGTTGTTGTTGTTGTTGTCGTTGTTGCTATATTTGTTGCTGCTGCTATATTTGTTGCTGTTGGACTTGTATGGAACCCAAACAACGATTTGTTATCTGTTGGTTTTGCATCTGATAACGTAAAGTTGAATGGACTTGTTGTACT
>Ga0213868_10004446_pt1 | contig 12794 bp, 8 predicted proteins | sample PICome_9_FD_160087 | JGI IMG/M metagenome (GOLD analysis project Ga0213868, IMG submission 160087) | Coastal seawater microbial communities near Pivers Island, North Carolina, United States - PICO127 | ecosystem: Environmental > Aquatic > Marine > Coastal | place: USA: North Carolina | collected...
GACCAGTGTGGAGAATGAAATCAATCAGACGGTTTCGATGAAGGAGATAAAGATTATTATGACTGAGTCACTCCAAAAGGTTTTTTGCTAAATTGAATTGGAACCATCCTACCTCTCCCGGAATTTTCGAAGCAATTCGTCGATGCTATCACTATCAACAGGACCGGCTTTCGAAGAAGGTATATCTTCATTAGCTGGAGGCGAAATCGAAGTTGCACTGGCCTCTCCACCTCTAGACTTGGAGGAATCAGTAAGCCGAAAAGGACTTTCGAATGAGGTATGTAAGGGCGGCGCAGGAGGAAGAGGAGCGGAATCACTTTTCTGACGAATTCGCTGCACTAAATACTTGCGGGGAATCGTAACTCTTCGCACCATTTTGGGAGGATACTTGTTTTTTACAACTGGAGTAGCGAATGGAATGTCAGGCTTGCCCGATTCCGTCAAATCAGTTTCGACTACCTTCTCCGATGACATTTCGGCAAAACCAATATCCCTCCCTTGGCGTGAATTTCCATCGAATACCTCTCCTTGTTCCGCTGCACTTTTCTCTGATGTCGCTTGCAAGTCTATGATATCACGTGCGGCTCGCAGAATAGCTCTTGGATATAAATCCCCGTCATTCAAATCGATCTTTTGGCGAAGGTCCTCGGCGCCATCAACATGACGAATCCTCAAGAGCTCTAACACACTTGCCTCATCAAGGGGCTGTAATCGAATTACCGAATCTTCAAACCGATCCTGCATTCCAAGTGGAATTCTTCGGGAAAAAGTAGATTCCCAAACATCATCATTCACCGAAAAAATCACTTTGATACGCGGCGCGGCCTGCCTGAGACCAATAAGCGTATTTGCGACGCGAATTGCAGCCTCACTATCACAGAACAAGCCATCCATCTCGTCAACAACCAGAACGATATTCTCGGTTGTTGTAATTAGTTTAAGAAAAGACGTAAGCGGTCCATGGTAGCTCATTCCATTCTGAAATCGGTCTCCCTCCCTGCTAACCTCAGTTAGCAGATCATGATTCTTACTCCGACTCTCAACAGGGGCCATGGCGAATCGGGACAAGGAGGTAAACCATTGCGACAGATCACCTGTCACCCCACCACAACTTTGGCCAATCACCGATAAAAACCGGGGTGCGAGAGCTGGGAATTGACCCCTTACCCACTGTGCAACAGCAGCTGACTCCTTATGGAAATCAAAGACCTGTTCGGGGGTTTCGCGAAGACTTCTCAGTGACTCTGTTCGATTGGGACTTGGAACCTCGCCTGACTCCACCAGCGGAATCAAGGCATTTGCCAAAATACGTCGCACACAAAAATCTAATCTAGTCAGATCTCGTTTCCCCGGCAGCACAGAGGTGAGCTGATCGAGGAGCCTTACAAGAATATCTTTCTCATCAATTCTGGAATCAGTTGAGAGATCAATAGGCACCATTACAGAATTAGCCCGAAGCTCTTCACGCAATCGAGAAAGAAGCATAGTTTTCCCATATCCTGCACGTGGAGCGCGAAGAGAAACCAGAACACCCTCCCCGCCGCTTATAAGTTCCTTCAGTTGATCAAACTTGTCCCCATGCAAATTTTCAACAAGCGGACTCATCGGCCCCTCAAACGATTCAAAGTTAGAGGTGAAAGGATTCTTCATTTCAACGTGCAGTATCAACAGCAGAGGTAGATCAAAAAAGAAAAAACTAACCTATTCAACATTAAGTGGTTTTAAAATTTCTGGATCAACAGGAACTTTTTCTTCGAGAGGATTTAAAAGATTTTGCCAAATCTTATCCTTCGACCCATCGATTGGGTCGTCAATCTGAAAGGTCTTGGAATCCACACCAATCACCTGAAGAAATGTATCGGTGGGCCGGTCAACTGTTCCACCAACATCAAAACTAAAACTAACAAGCCCGGTCGTGTCCGACCCAATTAAGTGAGGACTTCCCTTGAATCTTTCCTGACTAGAAAGATAGAAACGGTTGATAGATATTTCAAAACGCCCTGCAATTCTGCCATCATCAGCAATAAGTAAGCTGCCACTTAATGAAACCTTACCTTTCTCAGAGAATTGAAAATTTTCTAAAGCCACACCTTCCGGTCTTGCTCTCACCGTCCCGGTAATCGAAGAGTTGCTAATTCCCTCGTGAAATTCCAGAAGATCTAAATTGTGATTTGGAAATAAGGAATGGAGGTTCACTAGAAATGGCAGTCTTACTACTTTCGCAGCGCTCGCTTTTAGATTGATTTTAATCTCATCAAAGTAGTCGTTCCCAACTGTGAACTGAACCGTTCCGGATGATGATTCGACCGAGCCACTAAAAAAGCGCGCGAGTCGCTTTCCTATCAAAATTTCCATCGGGAATTGATCTGTTGAGATTTCAAGTGTTGATTCCTCACCCGGTGCCATCAAGACCTCTCCGCTCAGTTTCAGATCAGATGCCACCGAAACCCCACTTTTGGTTGGATGCTTAAGCGACAAGGCTTTTAAGTTTAGGCGGCCATCTTTAAAACGCATCACACTTTTGGAAACCGGAAAGTCCTCCCAACCGTCCGCTCGAAAAATTCCTTCATTAAGAGTCAACTGGTAACCACCATCTCCAGCGTAGGAAAAAATAGCATCAACCTCACTAAAACCAATCGGAGCATCTGACCCAAAAAAAACATCGAGCGAGTCACAATAGTATTCGTCAAAGCCAAATGGAAAATCCTCTTCATCCAGAGGATCGATTTCATCTCCCCTCGCCGAAGGCATAGCAAGTCTCAACTGGCCCTTGCTTCCACCAATCTGTAACCCACTTGGCCGGGCTCCCAAATAATTTAAAAATCGGACATGTCCTTCGATATTATTTAGGGCCAGATTTCGCACAAATTTGGTCTGATCCCACTGAAAATTAGCGTCCTTAATAGAAACAGAAAAAGGCATCCGCTTCAACCCCCGGAACTCTACCTCAGCCCCACTCCACTCGGAAGCCTGCTGTGCAAGTTTGTCACGATGCCCCTTACTATTTTGCATCAAGATCAAAAACAAAACGGTAAGAAATAAAATTAGGATTAGGGTAGCTCCAATAACAACTTTCAAAAGAAGTCGCTTTTTCTCACGCTCTGGATTGTTTTCGCTTGCTTGCCCAGAACGACGTCTCCGGCGCTTAACCTTTCGAGCAATCGTGCCATCAGAGCGAGTCACCACTTCACCTTGAGCCTCTTTTGCGCGCTCCTTATCACGGAGCGCCTTCATCATTTCTTCGAGCGAGTATTGCTCTTTCTCCGGACCCAACGGGTCGGAATCTAAACTATTCTTTCCTTGGCTAGAACGTGGGGGGATGTTCGTACTCATCAACGATCGCGGTATGGTTTTCCTGCTGGGTCGGTCAATTCGACATTCACAAAGATAATCACAGCGCGCTTTTCTACCGAAATTCCATTACTCTGAAAAATTCGACCGACAAACGGAAGTTCACCGAGAATAGGAATTTTGTCGTGAATTTCTTTCCGAATTTCTTTGATAAGCCCCCCCATTACAACAGTCTGCCCGTCTACGACACGAACACTGGTATTTCCGCGTGTTGTTCTAAAAAGCGGCTTGAGGATCGCATTCGCAGTAATTTCACCAAAAACGCTTTGGGTCGCCACCGTCTGATTCACAAAGTTGATGCTTGCGGTGTTACTCGACCCAACAATGGGAGTTCCGTAATTGACGAAACCTTCAAAGTCAGTAACGACCGGATTCACTGAGACTTCGATAATCTTACGGTCTGGACCAACCTGTGGAAGAACCTCGAGAGTAACTCCAAGATTTCGGGAAGTGAAATTCGTTGGAGTAGCAGGAGTCACAATTCCTCCTCCACCCGCAACCTGATTCGGAATCTGAGGAGGTTCAAAATCTTCGGGATAGGGGAATTCGATCACGGACTGAACTATCGCATTCTGACCAGATCGAGTTACAACTTCTGGACGAACCATGACATCGACACCTTTCTTTTGAGAGAGCCCTCTCATCAAAATCTCGTGAGCAGAATTATCGATAATTCCACGCAGACTAATAATACCTGACCCCCTCGTTCCCGAGCTATCCGGGGTGGACGGTAAACGAATATCCGCACTCCCTCCCCCGGTCCCATTATTTGACAAAACACCTGAAGCAGTTGGTGGGGACTCTCTCTTCAGCAAAGCATCCAAACCTTCGGTAGTTCCAGTAAGCTGTCCGCTTCGATTTCCTGAAGTGACTGGACGCCCTCCGATCATGTCTGCGATTGGAGAACCCGTTCCCGTCGTTCCTCCCGAGAGAATACCATTTTCTCCAAGATTAAACTCACCAAGCATCGAATCAAAATCAAGCTCATCGAGTTGGTCTTGACCGATATCTACAATTGTCGTCCGCACTGTCACAATCAAAGGCTCATTTTTCGCTAGGTCAGCAACGATCGCCTCGATAAGCTGCATGTTCGCCACCGTATTTCGGACGATTAACATGTTAGTATTCGAATTATAGGCAGCACTGGCCCCGTCCGGGAAACTAACCCCAAAATCTTGGAATTTCTCTTTTGCTGAAAGCTTTTTTGCAATCAGCCCGCCCTCTTGATCATCGGCTGCAAAAGGATCCTCATTCTCTTCCACCTTACCAATAGCTCCAGTTGTCAAAAAATCGGGAGAAACTCGAAATTCCCGGCGAACCAAAGTAGGGTCCGAAAATCCTGCGGCATTAATCACCACCGCAAAATCATCCACTCGGAAATTAGTGCCAGAAGCTTCGTTAACTAGTTTCAAAACTTCGGCCAAGGAAACATTACGAAGAGTCAGATTAATTCGCGAAGCACGAATCTTTTGGATCTCTGGCATGGACTCATCCCCCAACTGAACCAAAAACGGAATTCCTTTTTGAGATTCGTCCAAGGTCATCTTGTCCTCCTGCACAGAAACTGCTCTCAAAAAATCGACTGCCTCATCAAGAGTTGCCCCACTCAGGCGAACCTCAGGAACATTGATACTGTTCAGCTTGGCTTGGATGTTCGCCCGCTGGTTAATAGCTCCAAAATCATCTCCACCGACGATCGGCGCATCCAACTTGGAGGCAACCTTCTGCTGCCAACTTGCGTCCACCCCCTTTAACATCTCAGCCCGCGCCTGATCCCGAGCTGCCTCTGCGTAACCCGACTTTGCCACAATCACCATCTCTTTTCCCCGACGTGCCGCTTTGTTATAATGGTCGATGCGCAGAATATCTTCAAAGGTCATGTAGGCGCGATCAAACTGCCCCAAATCATAGTAACTCTGACCCTCCTGTAGAAGACTTCGAACTCTCGCTACATTCACATTGTGCTCGGTAGTCAAGGCTGACTCATACCGGATTGGATCGTCCATCTTAGCCAAAAGCGACTTAAGTTGACGATTGTCCGGGTCAACCGTAAGGGCATCTTTTACCATGGCCTGAGCGCTCTTTGCCCCACCCTTAATCATCAGATCCTGGGCTTGCACCAAGGAGGCCTGTGAAAAGCGCTGAACGGCGGTCGTTCGCAAGCCAGCGACCGACTTAGCTCCTTTCGGAAGCTTCGACAAAGCCTCGGCATACTTATCAACGGCTAACTTATAGTCATTTTCAAGATACGCATCATCCCCTTCTTCTATAAGAACGCCAGCATCACGAGCGTCAGCCGAGCGGGCTGCGACCTCACTTAAAAGAACCGAATTTTGCGCAAGAGCAGGTACTGCAAAGACTAGAAGTCCGAACAGTAGACTGCGCTGGAGTTTGAGTCGAAAATTACTCATGTCGTAGGATTTCTATGTATAGAGCCGATTGGCAGCCCCGATAAGCCGAAAATCCGGAAATATTTGCCAAATCTTCAGAATTTTCGCCTCGCCCCCCTCCCTTGTTGGGTTTCCCAGACCTGCTTGATCCAAAAAAAATAAAAAAACCACTTAAATCAATGATTCTCAGGTCAGACCCCCCCCTCTCAAGCTCCCTCAACAAATCAATCCCGCGAGATTTGGAATACAACCGCCAAGATCAGCCAATTAGCTGGGGTGACAACTAGGCACGACTGGCCTCAATTGCCTTCATAACAAAAAGCCTAGATACATGACCTTGATTAAAGGTATAACGCTCACGAAATTTTTGTTTGAAGATCTTTTGCCTGCTCTACCAATCCCATTACCCCAAGAAAGACACGTAAGTATTGTCTCGTAAAAAAACCGTCCTCCGGATTTGTAAGACGTCTTACATTTGGCAAGACAGCCCCTAACCTCAATTTCAGCTCAATGTTAAGGTATCTCCACATTCTCATCTTTGTCGCTACTGCCACTGGAGAACCAATCGGCTTCAATAGCCATATCCGACCTCTTCTATCAGATCATTGCTTTAGTTGCCATGGCTTCGACTCAAACTCAAGGGAAGCAGATTTAAGACTCGACATATCTGAAGGAGCCTTTGCTGATCGTAAATCAGGATCGGCTATCCTTCCTGGCAATCCTGAAGACTCACTCATCTGGGAGCGCATCAATTCCGATGACCCGGATGATATAATGCCTCCACCCGATCACTTACTGAGATTGGATGCTAAAGAGAAAGAACTAATCTACCGCTGGATCAAAGAAGGAGCGAAGTACGAAGAGCACTGGACTTTTATACCCGTCAAAAAACCAAATATTCCGAATCTTGCCCCGCACCCTCTCGATTCATTGGTAAGGCAAAAACTCAGAAAACTCGAACTAGACTTTTCCCCACGCGCTTCCAAAGAAACCCTTATCCGGCGACTTTCATTTGATCTCCGCGGTCTGCCTCCCGCACCCGAAGAGGTAAAGACCTTCATTAATGACAAATCTTCTGATGCTTGGGAGCGCCTTATTGACAAATATCTCGCCGACACAGCTTTCGGAGAACGTTTCGCGTGGCCGTGGCTGGATGCTGCCCGCTATGCCGATTCAAACGGTTTTCAAGGCGACCGTGAGCGCACAATGTGGCCATGGCGAGATTGGGTCATTGATGCTATCAATCGTAATCTCCCCTACGACGACTTCACCATCTGGCAAATTGCCGGCGACCTTCTTCCTGAAGCAACCTTGGAACAAAAGCTTGCGACGGGTTTCCTGCGAAATCACGCCATTAATGGCGAAGGCGGCTCAATTCCTGAAGAAAATCGCGTCAACTATGTCTTCGACATGACCGAAACCGTCGGCACTGTCTGGATGGGACTCACTCTAAATTGCTGCCGTTGTCACGATCATAAATATGACCCACTTAGTCAAAAAGATTACTACTCTCTTACAGCATTCTTTAATCAAACACCGGTCAATGGCAGCGGCGGAGACCCGCAGACTAAACCTGTCCTCGAAGTCCCCACCCAACAACAAATCGACAAAGAAGAAACCATCCGGGGTGAGCTAGCCAAAATCCGGATAGAGCAGAAAACTCTTGCTGCTAAACTTGCTCCGCAGCAAAAAGCTTGGGAAGAAAACCAACGTCAGCAAAACTCGCAATGGAAAAGTCTCAAAGCAACTTCCATTACAGCAAGCGATAAGGGATTAAAATTTGAACACCTCCCCGACCACTCGATCCTGAGCTCCGGGAGCAACCCAGAAAAAGCAACATTTCAATTCACGGCACCACTTCCAAAAGGGAAGATCTCTGCGCTCCGATTAGATGCCCTTCGCCATACCTCGATGACCAAAGGCGGTATTGCCCGCTCGGATAGTGGCAACTTTGTCCTGACTAGATTTGAGGCTCACCTCATTCGTGAAGGCAAACCGATTCAGCCGATGAAGCTTGAACGCCCAATTGCAAGTTTTGAGCAAGGTGCCTACAAAATCGCAACCACTTTAGAAACCGGAAACACTCTGGGATGGGCCATCTATAATGGAACTTCGATTAATCGTGATCACGCTGCTGTCTTCCACCTTAGCAAACCATTAGCAGTCCAGGAAGGTGACCAAGTTAAAATTGTCCTCCGCCACGATTCACATCATGCTCAACACTATCTAGGCCGCTTTAAAATTTCTATTACCGACACAGCAAAGCCTTCACTTGAAGAGGATGAACAGAGTATTGAAAAACTGCTCACAATAGCACCCGACCAACGCAGCCAGGAGCAGAACCAAAGCCTCGCCGCGGCATTCCTTGCAACTCACAGTGAATACCAAAAACTTTCCACTAAAATCACCTCTCTAGAGGCGCAAATCAGCACAATCAGGAAAGCAGCTCCGCGCGTCATGGTGATGGAAGATCGTAAGAGTCGAAGAAAGACCCACATCCTAGCAGTTGGTTCTTATCAAGCGCAGGGGAAAGAAGTTGAAGCCATCACACCAGGATTACTGCCCCCTCTACCGGAAAAAGAAAATCACAATCGCCTCGACCTCGCTCATTGGCTGGTTTCGCCAGATCACCCTCTCACTTCAAGAGTTACAGTTAATCGAATCTGGCAGGAACTCTTTGGACTCGGACTGATTAAATCGCCAGAAGATCTTGGGGTACAATCTGAGATTCCAATTTACCCCGAACTCCTCGATTGGCTTTCAGCAGATTTCATCGAATCTGGCTGGGATTTCAAAAAGCTCATCAAAACCATCGTGACCAGCGAAGTTTACCAACAATCCTCAAAGGTCGATTCCCTCGCTCTTGAAAGAGACCCCAAAAACAGGCTCCTTGCACGAGCTCCCCGCTATCGCCTCCCTTCTTGGATGATTCGGGATCAGGCTCTTGCACTCTCCGGGCGTCTTATCCGGCAACTCGGAGGAACTCCGGTCAAACCCTGGCAACCACAGGGCCTTTGGTCCGAGGTCACCTTTGGTAGAAAGAAGTATACTCCGGATACCGGCGAGAATCTGCGAAGGCGGACTCTTTACACATTCTGGCGCCGTATCTCGGCGCCACCCATGATTTTCGACAATGCCAAACGTGAGGGCTGTGAAGTAGCGACCTACAATACAAACTCTCCCCTTCACGCCCTAGCAACTTTGAACGACCCACTCTATCTAGAGGCCGCGCGTGGAATTGCCTACCGGGCCCAAAAAATTGATCCAAAATCGATCCTCAAAACAGCCTTCAAATTGATCACTGCTCGTGATCCAAACGAAGAAGAATTCATAATCATCAAGCGCATGCATGAAGCCTCACGCATCCACTACAAACAAAATCCCGCGGAAGTAACCGCACTCCTTTCCGCAGGAGACCTTCCCATCACAGATCAAATCAAACCTCTTGAGCAAGCCTCTCTCACCTCCACCATTCTCTCTCTTCTCAACACGGATGAAGCCCTCACCAAAGAATAGCCATGAATCCGATTTTTGAATCTCAACTCCTTTCGAATCGTCGCCACTTCTTCGGAAAAGCCGCAACAGGTCTGGGTATCCCTGCTCTCGTTCATCTCCTGAATAACAATGCCTCAGCCTCAGAGGACCGTATCCTTGAGGCTGCTCAAGCAATTGCGCCAAAGGCGAAGCGTGTCGTTTATCTTTTCCAAAATGGAGCACCAAGTCACCTAGAGCTTTTTGATTACAAACCCCAACTCACTAAACTACACGGAGAAAAGGTTCCTGACTCTTACATGGAGGGAAAACGTTTTTCGACAATGTCCGCTGCGGCTGACAAACGTCGTTTATTGGCACCTGTCGAGCCTTTTAAACAGCACGGTGAATCAGGCGCAACTGTTAGCGCATTTATGCCACACACTGCGAAAATCACCGATGATCTTTGCTTCATCAAGAGCATGCATACTCAGCAGGTGAACCATGCGCCCGCGATCAACTTTTTCCTTTCCGGATTTCAACTTCCCTCAAGGCCGACCGTCGGATCCTGGCTTTCTTATGGTCTGGGGTCGATGAACGAAAACCTTCCAACCTTTGTCGTCATGACTTCGGTCTCTAAAGGAACGAGCTGTGGTCAAATTTTCTACGACTCTTATTGGTCTTCCGGTTTTCTCCCCTCTCGGCACCAGGGCGTAAAACTCCGCGCTGGAGGTAATCCTGTTCTCTATCTAAATAATCCGACGGGAGTTAGCCCTCAACTTCGACGTCAAATGCTCGATGGGATCGCAGACTTGAATCAGCGCAAATATGACACTGTCGGTGACCCTGAGATCCAAACTCGTATCTCCCAGTATGAAATGGCTTATCGCATGCAAACAAGCGTACCGGAGCTGACTGATATTTCTGGTGAATCAAAATCGACTCTTGATCTTTACGGCCCCCAAGTTCAAGAACCTGGAAGTTTCGCACGCAATTGCCTACTAACCCGTCGCCTGCTCGAACGGGGGACTCGCTATGTTCAATTAATGCATGCAGGATGGGATCAGCATAATTCCTTAACTACCGAGCTCTATAACCAGTGTCGAGATACGGATCAGCCCTCAGCAGGTCTTGTCAGAGATCTGAAACAACGAGGGCTTCTTGACGAAACTCTCGTAATTTGGGGAGGCGAATTTGGACGCACCCCCTTCCTTCAAGGAAATATGGATAATCGTGCGAGATGGGGCCGAGACCATCACCCCTACACCTTTACAATCTGGATGGCGGGTGGAGGCGTGAAGCCTGGGATAACCTATGGACAATCAGACGACATTGGGTTCAACGTCGCAAACAACCCTGTTCACGTCCACGATTTCCAGGCTACCCTTCTTCACCTTCTCGGAATCAATCACGAAAAGCTGACTTATCGATTTCAGGGTCGTCACTATCGACTTACAGATGTTGAGGGTCATGTCGTGAGGCCAATTCTGGCGTAAGCCAAATAAAAAAAAGAGCCACGGGCGATTGCCCTGGCTCCTTTGAAAGATCGAGTGTTCCCAACCCTTATTTTTCCGCCTGAATTGGCGTTTCACTCTGAGCTGGAGAGCTCTCGATGGCAGGAGCCTCCTTAGAAGCAGGAGCATCTTGACCTACCTCAATATCCTTAAAACTAGGAAGTCGACGAAGTGATGGAATAGGAGCTTCGCCGGAGCAGCAACCGCAGGAGCTGAGACCGAGAGAAGCAACTGCAAATGAAGCAACTGCGAGAAGTTTAACAAATTTCATGTCTTTGGAACTGTGATGATGGCATGTGCTCGAAGGCAAGAATTAGGAGGGATTAACTCCAGCTCAAACTCTTCTGTTGAACAACAATATTACTTGTCAGGGATAACGATGGGAGTAGGAGCTGCTGGCGCTTCCGCTGGGAGAGCACTGCATGAAGTGAGGGAGAAGCCAGCAAGAGCTGCGATCAGGCCGAGGATGGTAGCAATTTTCATTGTTTTTTCTTTTTGTTATTTTGTTCTTTGCGCGGAAAAAAATCTAGATTTTCCTGAAATCAGGTCCGGCCACTGAATTCCAGCTACCGCTCCGAGTTGGCGAAAGGATAATAATCTCACTTTGGCATGCAAGTAGTTAAGTGATCTTTTCTAATCTTTTTCGCAGAGCACCCTGTAAAATCACAAATGAAACGGTGATTGCAACACTGAGAAACCTCTATAACTTCCCCCCCTTTCATGAACAAAAAGCCTCATGTAGCAATCGTCGGCGCGACCGGCGCAGTCGGCCGCGAAATGCTCACCTGCCTCGAAGAGCGTAACTTTTCGCTCTCTAAACTCACCTTGCTTGCCTCAGCTCGCTCTGCAGGCAAACGTTTAGAATTTCGAGGTCAAGAACTCACGGTGGAAGAGTTAACCCCCGAATCGTTCCATGGAATCGACATTGCTCTTTTTTCAGCTGGCGGTGGTATCTCGAAAGAATTTGCCCCCATTGCAGCAGAATCTGAATGTATCGTGATCGACAATTCATCAGCCTTCCGGATGGATCCCGATGTTCCCCTAGTTCTGCCCGAAATCAATGGGAGAGACGCTCTTAATCCTGCTCGCAACCTCATCGCGAACCCGAATTGCTCTACCATCATCGCTTTAATGGGGCTTGCCCCCCTTCATCAGGCCTTTGGATTGAAAGGAATCATTGCCTCAACCTATCAGGCAGTCTCGGGAAGCGGTGCTCAGGGTATCATCGAAGTGGAAGATCAGATGAAGGCCCTTGTCGCTGGCAAACCTTTAAAAACAAGTGTTTATCCTCACCAAATTGCCCAGAACGTAATTCCTCATGTTGATGTCTTCCAAGAAACTGGCTACACCAAAGAGGAGCAAAAAATGCTCTTTGAAAGCCGGAAGATTCTCGGAATCCCTGAACTCAAAGTCACCTGCACTTGCGTTCGCGTCCCTGTCGTGCGCTCTCACTCTATCTCAATAACGGCCATTTTTGAAAAAGATCCTTCGGTTGAGGATGCCCGAAAGAGCTTTGAAGGTAGACGCGGCATCCGACTAGTCGACGACCCTAACAAGGCCATCTACCCCGTCCCGCTCGGGACAACGGGTAATGACGACTGTGAAGTCGGACGCATCAGGAAAGATCAGGTTCTACCAAATGCCCTCGCCCTCTGGGTAGTCGGCGATCAGATCAAAAAAGGAGCCGCCCTGAATGCTGTTCAAATTGCCGAAATTTTATAATGATTTTTTCGGATTTGGATCTAACATAAATAGGTGACGGCTTAAGAAAGCTAGAACGTTTTTTCCGCTATTCTTATGGCGCTTAAAACTACCAACTGCTAACAACGAACGTATCATGGCCGAAGATGAAGCGAATCCCACGGTATTTGTGGCACCAACTCTTGAAGAGCTTGAGCCTCTATTCCCGGCCTATGAGTTGGAGGCTTTCATTGCGCAGGGGGGAATGGGGGCAGTTTACAAAGCCAGACAAAAATCTCTGGACCGTTTAGTTGCGATTAAGATCTTACCTCGTGAGTTTGGTGATGACCCACAATTCAGATCATCCTTTGAAGCAGAAGCAAAGGCT
>Ga0213868_10004448_pt1 | contig 12791 bp, 12 predicted proteins | sample PICome_9_FD_160087 | JGI IMG/M metagenome (GOLD analysis project Ga0213868, IMG submission 160087) | Coastal seawater microbial communities near Pivers Island, North Carolina, United States - PICO127 | ecosystem: Environmental > Aquatic > Marine > Coastal | place: USA: North Carolina...
CTTGGATTTTGGTGGTGGTGGCTCTTTATCGTCCCTTCTTTACGTTCCAGGAGACCCAAGGGTTTTGAAAAGAAGGCATTGGATATTGCCTTTTTAGGAACACCTGCGATATCATTACTTGCACCTGCAGCAACCAAAGATACTGCTGCTATTTGGATTGCAAACTTTGTAGTTGTTGCTGGTGCATATGCATATGCTTTTGTTACCTATGATGAAGATAATAAGAATGATGATGGTTCCAAGGATCCTGAATGGCTTAAATTCGTGTACAAATCGCTGGATTTTGGATCTGGACGTGAGCGTGGTGCCAGAAAATAAACCTTTTTCCAGTTACTTAGTTATTTTTTTACAAATAATAATAATAAGTGATAACAAAACATTACGTATTAAAACTTGACACGACGATCTTAATGAAATCCATGTATACAAATTATGATTGAGAATCTAGATTTCAATCTGCAAGAACAATTCAACTTTGTACTGACTGAGGAAATAGTGACCAGTGACCAGTGCCGATGGATTGTTCCACTTTGTGTACTATCCTGGCTTATTTACATGCCAATTCAGCTGCACCGAACAACATCGAAACGACTCGTGATTTCAGCAACACCCAACACCTCTATTTTAGAACAAACTGAATTCATTACTTACATTTCATATACTAGAATCAAAATGAATTGGTTCGGAAAGAAAAAATCTGAACCAAGTACCACCACCACTCAAAGTAGTCACGGAAGTGGTTCCGGTGGGAATCATTCCGGTGCAACCATTGTCAAGTTACGAGATGCCATTGATGCTCAAGAGAAACGGTACGAAAGAACTGTCTATGATCTATCGTCTTGATTACAACTTGTGGTTTTCATAATTATCTTACTCGCTTCACTTTTTATTTTGAAAAGCGAACAACATACTCAGAGAAAGATCGATCAACTCGTTGCCGATGCAAAGGCAAAAATGGCCAAAGGGGATAAAAAGGGGGCTCTTTATCTTATGAAACGTAAAAAGCTCCATGAAGCAGAAATGGATAAGATCCAAAATGTGAAAATGACACTAGAGACTCAAGTACTCAATCTTGAATCCGCGTCTCAGAATGCAATCACATTCCAGGCCATGCATGCTGGTAAAAATGCAATGGCTAAGATTCGAGATGAAATCGGAATTGAAAAGGTCGATGACTTGATGGATGATATTCGAGAAGAAATGGAGATGGCGAATGAAATTAGTGATGCCATCGCTCAGCCTATTGACCCATTGGCCGCTGATGAAGATGAATTGTTGGCGGAGTTAGAGCAAATGGGAGCTGATGATTTGGAAGCTGAGTTACTTCAGGCACCAATTGCTAATAATGTCAAATTACCATCGGTTCCAAGCAAAGCATTGCCAACATTAGATGACAAAGAAGCTGAGGAGATGAGGCAGTTGGAGGCTGAACTTGCTGGACTTTAAAAACATTCTGATGGATGTTATCTTGGTTGATGACGAACTTTGTTGAGAGTGTGGAACGGACTAAATATTGGATGTGATTGCTTCTTTACATGGTTTCACAAAAAAGATGAATGTAGAAATAATCTTACAAAATTAATGATATGATAGAAATGTGTTTCAGATGGATCACATGATCTTACTTAGCAATAATAATCATTACCATATCCTTGGATCATCGTGTCTTGGATATTGTTTTCGCTGTTTGACTCGGTGATTGAATTGTATAAGCACATATTCTTGATGCTACCCGTGTATGTTTGAAATCGTGGTAATATCAGTAAGAGTACGAGTGGTGCCTGCCGTATATATTACTTTCACTATTTCAATCAAAGTACCAGCACCTACTTACTTAGGGTTAGTATGAGGTGTGGGATGTGATAAATGAGCAAGCACGCTCGCGCCGCTCGCACGGTGCGAAAAAGCAGCAAAACGGAAAAACAAACAACAAACAACAAACAACAAACAACTCATAAAGTCACAATAGAGATACTTCCTTGTTGAAGTATAAAAAACCACCAACATAATAGATTTTCTACCTTTGTAGGTATTCAATTTTCCAGAGAATCAATATGTCAAGTGGTCTCCCAGGTTTTCTTCGAAGATCTCTAAGAAGTGCCGATGATCCAACATCTGACCCTACTGGTGAACACAGCAAAAATGATACCGTCGGTCCCCCTGCATCGAAGTCTTTGATCCCATTAGATAGAAATAGATTGCAAAATGATCGAAACAAAATAAAATCAGAAGCTCAAGAAAATAAAGGATACAATCAGGATGAAAACAAGGCATCTGACACCCAAGAGGAAGACGCATCTGTTGATCTTAAGTTCAGGTTGAGTAAAACCTCTTTGGCTTTTGATCGTAGCGAACAAACAGTGACTGTGACGAGAGATAGTGATTGTAATCAAGAATCTGATGTATCATTGGAATCCTCAGCAATAAATACAGTTACAGTGAAATCATCTAATACAGAAGACAAACTCAAAAGTAAAACAGAAGATTATGAGCATTCTGGAAACACTAATAAATCATACAAAGTTCTTGAATTCGAGAAAGTTATCAAGATGCCAGTGATAGACATTGAAATGCTTCGTAAATTAGCTTGGAACGGCATACCAGTAAGTAATCGGAGTTCACGTATTTTTGTTACAAAAAAAAGATTCTAACCGTGAACCACTTTATGAATTTTGCAATAGTCCGAACACAGACCTCAAACATGGAAGATTCTTCTTGGATACGTACCTACCAATACATCTAGACGAGTGCAAACATTGAAACGTAAACGCGCAGAATATCGTGATGCAATTTCTCAACACTATGACATCGATGACCATTCACGTACGAATCAAGAGCAAGAAACGCTTCGTCAGGTGTTGGTTGATGTTCCACGTACTGCTCCTGATGTTCCTTTATTTCGAAACGATTTAGTCCGGCGGTCATTAGCTCGGTTACTCTATATCTGGGCATGTAGGCATCCTGCCTCTAGTTATGTACAGGGTATAAATGACTTGGCTACTCCTCTGACAGCAGTGTTTGTTTCTGAGTACATCGATGGTAACGTTTTACAAGGTGAAAATTTAGACAAATTAACAGAAGACATAATGGCCTTTGTGGAAGCAGATGTGTACTGGTGCCTCACAAATTTATTAGCTGGAATTCAAGATCATTACACTTCTGATCAACCTGGTTTGCAGAGAATGGTGATGCGATTGGAAGAATTGGTGACACGGATTGATGCATCATTGACAAAGCACTTGCAAGAAACAGGAATTTTATTCATTCAATTCGCATTTAGATGGATGAATTGTTTGTTATTGAGAGAATTTAATCTCCCTTGTATTATTCGCTTATGGGACACTTATTTGTCAGAAGGCGATGGTGGATTTGAAACTTTCCATGTTTACGTTTGTGCTGCTTTTCTATGTCAGTTCAGTAGTCATTTGCAACAGATGGAATTTGATCAGCTGTTTGCATTTATGCAAAATATTCCAACGAATGATTGGGAGGATAAGGAGATTGAAATCGTATTGAGTCAGGCATATGTATTGAGTACTCTATTTCAAGGCAGTGAGGCTCATCTTACCGCTTCAAGATAATTCTAAGTAAGTAAGTATGAACGTAATAATTGATTTAAAATAACTTTATACTTTCAAATTAATTTTAATGATACATTTCTCACTAATCTGAATCATCTGAGTCTGAGTAGGCTGCCAACATTCCCAAAGCAGAAGGCTGAGGAGGATCTGGTGTTTTGGTGGAATTCAGTTGTTTTGGTGATATATCACTGGTAGTAGTGGTTTCTAACTTCCTTTTTCGTTTCACCTTTATCAAGGGATTCAAGCTGCCATTCTTCTCTTGTTTTTTCTTCACTTTCTCAGACAATTCCTGCTGTTGCTTTCGTAATATTTCAAGCTCTTGTTCTCGCCTTTGTTGAAGTTCAAGTTCTTCATTTTCCGTAAGGCGTATAATCGTGTTGTTTGCTATCGGATTAGAACTCTTGAATTTGATACTTTTGATCAAAGCTTCATCATCTTCGTCGAGTTCTATTACAGGTTCTTCTTCTATTTTTTCACCATGCTTTGCTTTGAGAATGGCATCAGCTACGTCTATTTCAGTACCATTTTTCATCATTCGCACATGCTTTCTGTTCATTGCTAATATTTCATCTAAATTATCCATGTCCTTCATTTCTCTCTGTGATTGCAACACCCTATTTTCTAACGCTTTCATCGGGTCTTCCTTTTCTATCTTTGCATCTTGTTCTACGATTTCTTCTTCAGTCTTTTTCTGATCTTTGTGAACTTCATACGTTCGACTTCCTCCGCTCTCCATTTCGTAGTCTGCATGCTTCGGATCAGTTAAAAACGTCAGTGGTCGTGAACACGCACTACATTTTATGTAGAATCGCCAACGTTGGATCCCTAGATATTTACCCTCACTTCCTTGCACGGCTTCTTTTTTACTATTAAACTTTCTTCCTCTGTACATGAAACTTGAACAAGTCGAACATTGGATCGTGAAGGGAAGCATCATTCTCACAGAAACTAGATCATCTTTGGGTTTTTTGCTCCTGGGTATAAGTTTCGGATCGAAGTCCGAAGGAATATACTTGTTGAGAACCTTGCGCTCTCCCATGATAGATTCGCCTTGAGTCTTGTTGTGTTATATATCTGAGTTTGTATGTAGTCAGGAGAGAGGTCCTGGCGTCGTAGTAAAATGAATCACGGTTCTGTCGGATGTCGGACTCTTGCCTCTTGCTGTTGGTTCTGTTGGCTGTTTTATTCACTGGTCACTGGTAACTGGTAACTGGTGGTAGGTCAATAACCCTAACCCTAATGGTCAGGTCAATTTCTCCCATTTCCGACTGGGATATTTTCAACGTCATTGGATCCTCTCAGTCTACTCAATCAATCATCAAGAAAGAGCGAGATTAGATCATGGTTCGTACGATTTTTCTGAACCATCATCCCACCATGTATCTGATGTATCTGACTAGTAAAGGTGAGGTGAGGCAATATGAGAGTGATGTAAAACCATGCCACCGCTGTGAAAGACAGTATTGTTATGAATGTGCTGATATTCGGAAATGCGACAATTGCAAATTTGATTGCATGAGGTATCGTGTTTTGTGATAGATGCTTTTTAAGCTACTGCTCCAAGTTACACAGTAGTGAAGATATGCGATGTTTGTTCTACTGCATATTGCAGTTCCTGTTGCGAAATTACTGCGTGTGATGCTTGTTGCAAAGAGATTTCGTTAACGTATCGTAAGCCTGTCGATGACAAATTGATTACACCGAAGTATCAATGATTTTTTAAATTGCTGGTAATGTAATTAATTTCTGATGTATGAAATTCATAGCTCCATTTATAACAAAGACAAACTGAAAAAGAAAAATCGTGCACTAATGTTACTGCATTTAATGGATTCTTTCTTGATTCCGCATCGTGAAACAGATTTTCATTACAGCGTATGCTCTCTTTCTCTTTGAGACTGAAAAGTAGTCTTTGTCATTCAATTACTTGAAAAAGTTCCTATACGCTTGGGTAATCGATTCGATGGAAAGCAAGATAATCATTGCATGTGGAGCGCATCGTCCGTAGTATGCAGAAAATCCAGCAAATAAACCCTTAGGCCCATCTGCTTTCACAATCTTGACTGCACAATCTGTAATTCCTTCATATGGAAATTTTCCAGTAGCAGGATCTTTTTTTTGAGCCATCAAACGACTTTTTACAACATCGAAGGGAAGTGAAAATAAAGCAGCGGTAAAACCAGCAACCGCACTGCTTCCGAGCTTTGTGCCCATGCTTGGTCCATTTTCCATGGGATCATTAAGCAGTTTAGCAACTACTTCCTTTGCCTGATCATAACATGCCATCATTCCAACATTCATACTCATTCCACGAAGAATATTTGGTCCAAGCCCTTTGTAAAGTGCACTGAATCCCTCTTCTTTCGTGGTGCGGACCAATGCATCAAACACGTTTTTATAGTTCCTTCTATCCTCTGGGGCAGCCATGGAATCACTCTGAAGCCTCACCAATGCAATATCAAAAGGAGTTCCAATGCAAACAGCTATACTACCACTAGCCATTCCGGACAACGTTTTTGCCATGAAGCCAATATTCTGGCCGTCGTTCCATTTTACCATTTGGTCAGAAATGGTACGATGAAGACCAATACGAGCAGTTCCATACACAAGTTGTCTACCAATTGCAGCATCGACCCCTTTGTAAATTGAAAAGAACCCATCGTTTTTTACCATATTTGTAAGAATGGTTAAAAATCCTGGTACAGGTTTACCTGGATTGAGTTGACCATATAATTGCATCCTCACCTGTTTAAGGAAAATGAAAAGTGCATGAGCGTATAATATAATTGATGGTAAAAACATTGTCATAGATTCATTCGTCGAACATATACCGAATCTATCCAAGAGAATAAGTTCAGAACAAATAGACATACCTTGGCAAGGTCGATAGGGTGAATGACACAAGATGCAAATGTAGCAGCAGCACCTCCACACACAAATGGTTCAGCAACAGAAACGAAGGAAGACATTTAAGTTTAGTAAATTGAGTTAACGATGGATGAGCTGCTGTTTGACGATCGGAACTTTTTTATGCGTGTGAAAAATGTGACGAAGGAACGAACAACGAACGGCAACACGAGAAATTACAACCAATGATTTCAGAAACTTAATTTACGTCAAGTATTGGATACCATGTCATCGAAAACATGGTGAATAGTCGTATCATTGACTGTATTTATATGTATACTTGATGAAAGAATATGATGCAAGATGTATCCAATAAAAAGATACAAAGTGAAGGTAAGTCAATTACTTAAGAACCTCATTCCAATTATCTTCCCAGCGGTCCCAAACAAAACCAATTCTTGTAAGGTCTTGTATTCTCTCTAAACTAATCCTAGTGGCTTTTCTCTGTTTCCACAACTTGTAGTACTTGCGCTGTGTAGATACCCATCTCCCTAATGCTGGATTAGCATCGTATTGTGCAGGGACCAAACAATTTCCAAACTTTTTCTTATATGCTAAAAGTTCCTGAACACGCATCTTCCACTTTGTATCCTTCGGATCCCAGTCGAAGTTAATATTATTTAGCAACATGATTCGATGTTCAGTCATACTTGATTTCTCTCCAAGAAGATATGCCCTATATTCGCGACGTTGACGTGATGCCCATATTCCTAAGGGTGACTTTGATGAAATTTGAATGTCATGACCTTTTCCTTGAATAGTTTTGTACGCGTGAAAGTTACGAATCCACTGACGATCCTTTGGTAACATAAATAAATCAGTAGACTGTTCATTGAAGAGCATATTATCACTTTTCTCGTTCAAAGGACTTGAAATGGATAATGATGATAATGTATCTTTGTATTCCATGATGGGAAATGTTTGCTTGTAAACGGAATGACCATCCCATTGAAATCCCATCTCGTTCAGAATCTGAATCCTCTTCTTGTTCATACTTGTTGCTTCGCCTTGTTTATATTTGCGGTACATTTGACGAGTTTTATTCACCCAGTTCCCTAAGCTTGGATTCCTAGTGTATCGTTTTGGAACGAGCGTGTTTCCATTCTCATTTATATATATTTGTAAATCACGCAATTTTTCTATGAATGCAGAACCGTATATATCGCTTGATAGAGAAGAAAAGAATTGTTTCTGTTCTTCAGTGAGATTTTGTTGAGTATTGTTTTGGGTGGTAAGAGTGGAAGCTATCTTGTCTGATAACGGTTTTACTCGTCTCCCATTATGAACATGGTTCAATCTCATGGGAGCAAATGCTAGAGATGAAGTCAACAGAACACATAGCAAAAGAAACAGCTGCTTGAATGGAAATGAGAACATTTCATTTCACAAATGAAGTAGAATGTCTTTCTATAACAGTAGGTAGCAGGTTAGTCAGTAGTAGGTAGTATGTAGGTAGTAGGTAGTAAGAAGTGGATAGTGGATAATTTGTGGTGTCTCGGTCGCGTTGCGTTCAGCTGGATCATCCCCGTTGGGTAAGTAAGTGCAGAGGTTAGGTAGGCAAACTCCAACCCTAACACTCAACAATCAACAATCAACAAAACATAACATACAATTCAATCATACAATCAATCAACACCAACAAAATCCAAACCAACCATCAAAATCCAAATATTAATCCACATAAACCATGGTTGTCCATTCTCTAACTATATTTGACCGTAAGGGGAAAACAATCTTCACCAAGACCTTTAGTCAAGCTGCCTTAAAACAGCAACAAATTCTTCAACAAAGTGGTCCTACTACTGATCCTGGAGGGACTGATGCAGTGACGGAACAAAGAAAGTTGGTATTTGGAATGTTATTTTCTCTCAGAGAAATAATTGGAAGTTTATCACCAGAAGATACTTTGCCATGTAAGTTCCTATGGATGTTGGTCGTTTCGAACATGTTGTTTATCCTTTATAGAAATGGACTCATACATTTCATTGACAGCATTACATTCCGTTAAAACTGGTTCTAGTACGGTTCATAATTTTGAAACTTTGAATGGATTAAGATTTACTTTATACACGAGTAATGATGTCCCTACTTCCAATTCTGGGAGAAGTGCATCAGATTCCAATGCTCCTGGAGATACAACTGTAGTATCAGCCAGAGACGTTTTGAAACATATTTATTCCAATATCTATGTAGAGCAAGTGGTTCGTTCTCCGCTGTACACTAGTGATGGTGGAGATTTCCATATTAGTCATACAAATTTTGAAAGGGATCTTGATTCGTATATGAAAAGTATACCTTGGTTTCGATAGATTGAATTATTTATAGAATAGAACAAGTTGATTTTTTTGTATGTGTAGTTTTTTAATATAACTTATTCAGTTGTAGGTTTTGAGGAAGAAGCAGTTGGAGTTTCACTGGTAGGAGCAGGCGTAGACACAGCAGCTGTTGTTGTAGTAGGAGCAGGCGTAGGCGCAGCAGCTGCTGTCGTAGTAGTAGGAGGAGGAGCAGGTACAGCTGCAGTAGATTTGGGTGTATTGGAAGACGTTGAAGGAACTGTCTTCTTCTTTTTACTTCCACCACCACCACCACCCGATGGTTTCTTCCGCTTTGTACCTGTAGACGCCGAAGCAGGAGCTGCAGATGATGATGATGATGCTGCTGCTGCTGGCGGTGGAACAGGGATCGACTTGGCTTTGGCTAGAACTTCCATCATAGCAGCATCTAACTCATTAGCAGCACAATCGGCACGTAAAATACGATCTTTGACAACCATGAGTTCATTTTCTAGAAATTTTTGAGCTTCTAACAGACATTTAAAATCATCTTCATCTGAATATGGTAGAAAATATTTTTGAGCAGCTGGTTCTTGACTGGTCACCAATGGAATAGTTCCGAACATTGTAGCTTGTGTAAGCTGACGATGGAATGTTTCAGTTGGATCTGTAAAGACAACTTCATCGTATACTTCTGATTTCACAGGATCAAGTTTCACTTCTCCTTCTACTTGAATTTCGTTCTTGCCATCCTCAACATTACCACCAGCACCAACACCATCCTCCAACTCTTTTTTGACATTGGAACCAGACGAAGCAGCCGTAGTCTCCAATGGTGGATACAATTTGAGCATATGTGAGAAAACCAATGCTTTTTCAGAGGCATCACGCCAAACAATTCGTATCGACACTTCAAACTCTCCCCATCCCTTTTCTGTAACTTCAAATGGAGGAGCAGTCACTTCCCTGACTGGTTGCGGAAATGACGGATGAAGTTGAAATACAACTTTTGCGATCCCATGACTTAAATCTTCATTGTTAGGACCTCTGACATAAATGGTCCATCGGTGAGTATTGTATTCTTCTGGTTTCACAAGAGGAAACGCAATGGATCCGTAGCATATGGGCAAACATATCGTAGTGTTTGGTACACGAGGTTGAATCGCAACTGCGGTAGGGGCTGTAGATATTGCCGTTGCCATTATCTTTGCATGTGATTACTGAACCGTGTGATATAAACACAACTCTCTTCGCTCGCAATGAATGATTGTCTTTTGGATCACGGCGTGTGTATTGGGTTAGTGTTTAGTGTGTTGTCGGTTGTCGTATGTCGTAAAATCGTGCTATTCCTAACTTGGCCTCCATGGATGAAATTGAGGATTGAGAACCCAACGACGACCAGCACCGATCTCACGCAGAGACGCAGAGACGCAGAGACGCAGAGATGGAAAAAGATATCTCCCGAAAGAAAAAGTTAACTCTTGGTTGGAGAGTTGTCTTTCGATACCATCCTAAACACTAAACTAAGTAACTCTCTAGATAGAGAAAGAAACGAAACGAAAAGATGGGACTGTTTTCCAAATCTGAAAAGAAAATCGACTCCAAACCAGTGATTGTATACTGGGCCTTGCACGGACGCTCTAACTTTGCTCAAGCACTTCTTCTCGCTGGGGATGTAGATTTTGATCTTGATACCGACACGGCAAACAATTGGGGTGATCACAAGGCAGACTCTCCATTCGGACAGCTTCCAGTGATGAAACATGGTGATTTGACGATTGCTCAAGGTGGTGCTATCAACCGTTATTGTGCCAAGTTGGCAGGACTTTATCCTACCGGAGCTCAGGCAGCTGCTATTTGTGACATGTACATTGAGGAATGTATGGATATTTACAATGCCATTTTTAAACCTAAGAATGCAGCAGATCCAGCTGCGAAGAAGGCTGCATGGAAGGTGGTTGAGTCAGAAGTCTTGCCTTTGCATTTTGGAATGCTAGAGAAGAATCTTGTCAAGAGCAAATCTGTATTTTTGGGTGGAGAATCGCCCAACGCCGCTGATGTTACATTTTGGGCTGTTTGTCATTTGTATACCAAGGCTGGACTGAACTTGGAACCTATTCTTGAAGCAAATCCAACTTTAAATAATGCATTCCAAGAGACTAGTAAGATGGGAAAGCTTTCCTCCTTTCCCGATTCATATGGTCTTTACTTTACTTCCGATCCCAATCATGCGAGTTTTTAAAAGTAGAGGGAGAGAGATATACAGTGATGTAGTGCACAGTGCACATCGATACATATAAACTGAATAGCATCCATAGTTTCAATCTGTTGTCATAGACTAAACATTGTATTACAGTTATGGTCTCTTGTGATGTTCTACTTCGACACCATTCGTTTGTGTATACGTCTTATGTTACAATGCGGTACAAACAAACATTCTTGCCTTCAAATGGTAAAATGTGCCGTTTGATATCTGGTGATTTGGATTGTAGATAATCCAATAACTCATTGTATGTTGTAACAATCTTATTACTTGAGAATACTTTTCTTTGAGGAAATTCTGAGCTGTAAGTACAACAAGGTACTACGAAAAAGGTAATATTCCTATCCAAAGCAGCATCAATGATGGCATCCACTGCTTGATCAGGATGCATTCCAACAATCAGATTCGCTCCTTTGACTACTGATGATGCATGTTCAAAGGTCGGGGTTTCTTTTGGTTTGACGTCATTTTCATAGGGATCCTCATCATGATGGATACATTCTGAGTGTTCGTTTGATCCATCAGCAGGAGGCCACGACCAAGAATTTGCCGCTTTGCAATTCTTTTCGAACGCACTCAAATACTTCTCATCATCTTTGTTTTCACTCTGCTTCCACAACTCATGTGAGAAGAAACAACGCAAATGGTCAACAGAACGCTCCTTCTCAGTATGATGACGAACAATATCTTGTGAAACAATGGATGCAGATCGATGATAGAATCCTCGTTGAAGACGCTTTTGGAATCTAGTCAATGAAAGTGGTCTAGGGTCCACAACATGACATGACGCCGCATTATTGAGATTCAAAAGCTGGAAGGCCAATTCACCTTTACCTCCTGCCACGTCCAATATGTTACATGTTGATAAATCGAGAACATCGTTAAATGATGCGATGAATGATCGGAGCTTTGCTACGCGAGTATCGTTTCGAGTCTGTAATCGTCCACCGGTAGATCGATGTCGCTGTATGTGAGTTTTTTGATAGTCATCGGGATGGGCAAACTTGCATTTGCCTCCGTTACTGTGATAAAGGCACATCTTATTTCTTGCCCAGTGTTTGCAAATTGGAACATTGATCTGATTTGTCATTTTACTCGTAGTCATTTGGAGGCTGCCATGTGTGGATAGATGTAGATAGACTCAACATTCACGCCTGGAGCCGGAAGAATGAAAAAATGAGCTAAAAATCCTCGAATGGAAAATTGCATAGTCCAGCCGTATGTTTTACCGTGTGATTTAGTGTTGACATTCAACATGTGATATGTTTTAAAACACAAATGGAAAGTTAACATGAGTAGCTAATAGAACTGTCTTGGATGACATTAAATTGATCTAGATTGTACGCTTGTTCAAATGTATAGCATTGCCTTTGTTGCTAGTGTCGATATGAGGAATTATATCAATGAACAAATCAATAACACGATAAATTAGACTATCGAATACCAAGAGGTTTCTATTGGATCGAAGCTTCATGGATCTTAAATCTTTTCTCCTGGTATAACTTTTAGAAGCTTCTTGGCACGAAGAGGGACACAATATATATTACCTTTCAAATCGATCACGCCTCCTTCGAACTTATCTTTACACCCAACCATTTCATCACCACAGTATAAGACGTCCACGATATCTTCGGACAAACCTGATACACTGGTGGGAATTATTCGTAGTACGCCTGAAGCCCGTTGAGGTATGCCGTATAAGCACCCGTCTCGACTTACAAAACCATTTTGATACTTATTCTCTCCTTCCATGCGCTGCGGTCCTAC
>Ga0213868_10004452_pt1 | contig 12787 bp, 18 predicted proteins | sample PICome_9_FD_160087 | JGI IMG/M metagenome (GOLD analysis project Ga0213868, IMG submission 160087) | Coastal seawater microbial communities near Pivers Island, North Carolina, United States - PICO127 | ecosystem: Environmental > Aquatic > Marine > Coastal | place: USA: North Carolina...
GACAATGAAAATTGCCCTACTTGTCAACAAACAATAAATGAAGATTTAAGGCAAAATAAGCTTAAAAGTGCTAAAAGTCGAGCTAAAGAATTACAAGAAGCTATGGATAAAATCTCTAGTGAAGGAGCTGAAGTAGAAAGTTCTATTGGTAATATCAATAACGAGTTATCTAAGATCCGTGAGATGCATTCTACAATCAGTGCTAACAATATGGCTATTACTCGTTTACAAAAAGAGATCACTGCTTTAGAAGCTGATATAAATAAACTTACTGGTAGTGAAGGAGACTTAGGTCAAGCTAATAAAGACCTAAACGATTTCGTATCTGAACGTGATACTCTTGGTGAGCTTAAACTTAGGCTTATGGAAGAAAAAAGCTATTCAGATGCTGCCGGTGAAATGCTAAAAGATACTGGAATTAAAACAAAAGTAATTAAGCAGTATCTTCCAGTCATGAACAAGTTGGTTAATCAATACCTGCAAGTTCTTGACTTCTTTGTTTCGTTTAATCTCGATGAGAATTTCAACGAGGTGATTAAGTCAAGACATCGTGATGCATTTAACTATGCATCATTTTCTGAAGGTGAAAAGCAACGTATTGATTTGTCATTGCTATTCACTTGGAGGCAAATTGCGAAGATGAAAAACTCTACATCAACGAATCTTCTGATTCTAGATGAAACTTTTGATTCTTCGCTAGATCACGATGGTATTGATAATTTGATGAAGATACTTGGAACACTAGAAGATGATAGTAATGTATTTGTGATTTCGCATAAAGGTGATTTGCTGGACGGTATGTTCAGATCCAAGATCGAGTTTGTTAAAGAGCACAACTTTTCAAAGGTAGCATAATGCAAGTAAAACTAGTAAGTCACTCAGTTCCGACTGAAGAATATCGTATACAAGGAATTGAAGACACGCAAGACTTGGTAGCATACACAGCTCGTGTATCTAATCCAGGCAATCAAACAAACAAGCAGACAGCCGATAAGCTTATCAAATATCTAATGAAAAATGACCATTGGTCTCCATTGGAAATGGCTAGTGCTTGTTTGGAAATAACAACAACCCGTGACATTGCCCGTCAAATCCTAAGGCATCGCTCGTTCTCATTCCAAGAGTTCTCTCAGCGTTATGCTAATCCGGATAAAGAACTGGCAGGAGCTTTTGTAACTCGTGAAGCACGATTACAAGATCCTAAGAATAGACAGAACTCTATTGAGATCGAAAACGATCCTAATATCCAGCTGGATGTCACAAAACAAGAATTAGTTACAGATTGGCAAAGACGACAGCACTCAGTAACTAATGCAGCAAAAGTTGCTTATGAATGGGCCATTGAAAATGGTATCGCTAAAGAGCAGGCAAGAGCAGTGTTACCCGAAGGTATGACTGTTTCTCGTATGTATATGAATGGTACCCTTAGATCATGGGCTCATTTCATTAGCTTACGATCAGGAAATGGAACACAAAAAGAATGCATGGAAGTAGCAAAGGCATCAGCAAAGGCACTAGAACCAATCTTTCCGATGATAACAGACTTCGTAAAGTAACATATACTCAAAGGGACTGGGACCGAACTGTCGGTTGGGGCTCAGTCCCTGAGAAATATAAATTGAAAAAAAGTGAAAAAAAATCAAAATAGTCCTTTACAATTACGCAAAAGTGTGATAGAATATACATAATGGAAAATTAAAAGTTTTCTGTTAAATGGAAGGAGACTATGATGATTGCAAATAACTCAAAATCGATATTGGCTAAACTATTAGCTAAAGAGAACATTAGTATAGTTCATGGTAACTATAGGACTGCTTTCTTTGATGTTGAAAATCGTACCCTAGGTTTACCACTATGGAATAACCTTGAAGATGTATATGACCTACTGGTCGGACATGAAGTGGGTCACGCTCTTGAAACACCACCTGAAGGCTGGCATGATGCTGATGTAGAAATACCTGGTTGTCCTCGTAGCTACATCAATGTTGTAGAAGATGTTCGTATCGAAAAGTTAATTCAACGTCGCTATCCTGGTTTGGTATCATGCTTTAAGCGTGGTTATCAAAAGCTACATGATGATGACTTCTTTGGTGTTAATGAAATACCAGAGTTAACTTCTGATTATGTAAACTTGATTGATAGGATTAATCTAAAAGCTAAGCTACGTGAACTAATCACTGTTGAATTTACAAATAGTGAAAGGGATCTAGTTAATGAAGTCTTTGCAGTGGAAACTTGGGAAGACGTGCTTGAGGCTTGTAGAAAGCTTTATGCACATGCGTTAGAAAATCAAACAAAGTCTCCTTCCATACCTAATAATAGCAATGAGGAACAAAATGAAAATATGGACCCGACTGCTGAGACATCTGAGACTAATTCTAATAAACCTAGAAGCATGGATGATAATGATGAAGGTGAAGCGGAAAGTCAAAAAAGCGCAAGCAGCTCGAATGAAGAAACAGATGACGAAGCAGATGAGACAACAAATGAAGAAACCTTAAGTAACGAAGGTGGAAATGATTATGATCAAACTGAATCTCAGACCGATAAAGCTTTTCGTGATAATGAGCATAAGCTTTTAGATCAAGATGAAGATGGTAGAGTTGTAGATGTATGCAATGGTTTTACTGAAACTCAGATCTCTGAAATGATGTTAGACTATTCATATGTTGAAAAGTGTAGAGATAATATTGATACACACTGTACTTATGATTATAGAGAAACTCGTTACCGTAAATCAGCCGATGACTCTTTTGATGATTTTATGAGTGAAAATAAGAAGATCGTTCAAATCATGGCTAAAGAGTTTGAAATGCGTAAGGCAGCTTGGAGATCTACAAGAGCCCAAACTGCTCGTTCAGGTTCTTTAGATGTTAATAAGTTGTATGCATATAAGTACACTGATGACATCTTTAAGCGTATGACTAATTTACCTGATGCTAAAAATCATGGTATGTTTATGATGGTTGACTATTCTGGTTCAATGTCAAATACACTTGGTTCTGTTATCAAGCAAATTTTAGTGCTTACAATGTTCTGCCGTAAGGTTAACATTCCATATGAAGTGATTGGCTTTACATCCCAGCGCGGTAGCCGTTTGGAGAATGCTTATATTCCATACGGAAGTGTAGATCATCGTGATGTTAAACTTATCCCACTTGCTTCTTCTTCTCTTAAGAAAGCTGATCAAGATAAGTGCATCCGTCAGTTATATAATAACTGCTACAGATTAGATAACAGGATCTATCCATATCAATCAGCTGCTGAAGAATTTGGTGGTACACCACTAGATGAAGCTCTAATGGCTGTTCCTAGTTTGATCAATAAGTTCACTAAGAAGTACAATATTCAAAAGACTAATTTCGTACTTCTAACAGATGGAGCTGGTGGCAGAATTAGTGTTAAACGTCATGAAAAAGAAATGCTTGTAGATAGTTATAACCGTGCTGGATATGCTATCAACGTAAGCGGTAACTTGGTTAAGACAGACAAACGTGACAGACTTACTTCTGCTCTTTTAACTAATCTTAAGAAACACTACTGTTCTTCTATTACTGGTTACTTCTTAGCTAATGCTAGACACGACTTCAATTATGCTTTATCACAGGCAAATAATACTATTTCGTGGGATGAGACTAATCAAGCTCGTAGAACATTCATGAAACAAAAGTTCTATGCAATGGACAATGTATTGGGTTATGACCGTTATTTCATACTTCGTAATGATCGTAAATCACTTGATACAACTAATGAAGATTTTGAAGTACGTGATAATGCTAAGAAAGGTGAGATAGCTAGAGCATTTAAGAAGTATGCTGGTTCAAAGAAAGCTAATAGAACATTAGCAGTTAAGTTCGCCGAGACGGTCGCATAGCTCAGCTGGATAGAGCGCTGGTCTACGAAACCAGAGGCCGGGAGTTCGAATCTCTCTGCGACCACCAAAAAAAAAGTAAATTATATTGAAAATAATCCTTTACAATGGGCAAAAAGTATGATATAATATACTTACAAAATGGAAAAAGACTACTTGATTTGGAGACTATATTATGAACAAAGAACTTACATTTTCACAAAGAGCACTGCTCGAAAAGGTTGCGTCAACTTATCCTTCAAAGGTAGAGTTTCGTAAACCTGAACTTAAGATTATTGCTGATCAAATGAGTATCTCTCATAAAGACGTAGACCGGATTTTCAATCTTGGCTCTAAAGTTCGTTATGGTGTATATAACTTGCAAGCACAAATCTTGCCTTTTCAAAATAAACCTACTACTCAGGAGAAGCCTCAAGTGCCAACTAACGTTCAATCAATTATGAACGATGAGATCTTCATTCCAAGTGTAGATCAGTACTTTGTACAGTGGGGTCATTTTAGTGATATCAAAGCTATTATTGCCTCTAATTCTTTCTATCCAACTTATGTTACAGGTCTTTCAGGTAATGGTAAGACTATGATGATTGAGCAAGCTTGTGCTAAAGCAGGTAAGCATTACATCAGAGTTCAAATCACTCCTGAAACTGACGAAGATGATTTGATTGGTGGATTCCGTTTGGTCAATGGTGAAACCGTTTTTGCCGAAGGCCCAGTCATTAAAGCTATGAAACAAGGCGCGTTACTTCTTATTGACGAGCTTGATCGTGGTTCAAATAAGATTATGTGTCTTCAGGGTGTCCTTGAAGGTAAGCCTGTTCTTATTAAAAAGACTGGTGAAGTTGTAACACCTGCCTCAGGGTTTAACGTTATGGCTACCGCAAACACTAAAGGTAAAGGATCAGAAGATGGTCGGTTCATTGCAGCCAATATCATTGATGAAGCTTTCCTTGAAAGGTTTACAATCACAATGGAACAACCTTATCCTACTTCTGGTACTGAAAAGCGTATCATTGTTAAGCATATGGAAAAGTTTAATAAGAAAGATACTGAATTCGCAGAGCTACTTACTATCTGGTCTGAAACGATTCGTAAAACATTTGAAGACGGTGGTGTAGATGATCTAGTCTCTACAAGACGTCTTTGTCATATTGTTCAAACATATTCGATCTTTGGTGATCGTAATAAAGCTATTGAGCTTTGCGTTAATAGATTTGATCAAGATACTAAAGATGCCTTTATTGATCTATATCAAAAAGTGGATGGTACAACTAATGTTGGCGAAGCAGATCTAACAGATATACGTGCACAACATGATGCACTTAACGACATAATTGAGGAAATCGTATAATGGTAGAATATAAATTCAATGAAGGCACTCTTATCAGAGAACTAAAAGAGTATATTGACGGAACTTACAATGGTCACTACTCAAAGAATAAATTTCAATCAACTGAATTTATTATTGACTGTGGCCATGGTATGGGATTCGCTTTAGGTAATGTTCTAAAGTATGCCCAAAGGTATGGTAAGAAAGATGGTGCAAACCGTAAAGATATTATGAAAATCTTACACTATGCACTTATTGCTTTGCATCAACATGATGAAGATCATAAAGAAGATCCTTATGAAAAAGGTCAAGCTGAATGCACTTTTGGGGTTTACAATTCGCCTCAAATGGTATATAATACTAATTACAATATGAAAATCAATGGAGATACTAAATAATGAAACTATCTAATGAAACCCGCGACGTGTTGAAAAACTTCGCATCAATCAATTCAAATATCGTATTCAACGGTGGAAATGAAATTAAGACTATGAGCGAGGCAAAAAACATTATGTCTACCGCCACAGTTGCTGAAACTTTCCCCGACAATCTATTAGGTATCTATGACCTAAACGAGTTCCTCGGAGTCCTAAGCATGTTTGATGACCCTGAGTTGCAGTTCTCACCTGATTATAAATCTGTCAAAATTGTGCAGGAACGTAAATCAGTTAATTACTACTTCTCGGATCCTTCCATTTTAACATCTCCATCAAAGGTCATTACCATGCCGGACCCTGAGGTTACACTTACGCTGACTGCCGATAATATCGCCCAAATGCGAAAGGCAGCGTCAGCTCTTGGAGTTAGCGATGTAGTCATCACTGCTAATCCAGGCGATGCACACATCACTATTCGAGTAACTGATGTGGAAGATGCTACGGCCAACAACTTTGAGCTGTCAGTCGATGGACCCCCAGCGAGTGCTCCATATCGATTCATCTTTAATATCGCTAACTTCAAGATTATTCAAGGTGACTATAATGTCAAAATCTCGTCCAAACTAATTTCTAGTTGGACTAATACTGACACAGCGGTAGAATACTTTATCGCTTTGGAAAAGGCTTCTAACTATGGAGGATAATAATATGGCTGAAGCACCACAACTAAATGTTAATGATCTTTTTTCAGTTGTAAAGATTATTGATGCATGCTCTGAACGAGGAGCGTTTAAAGGTAATGAATTGGCATCTGTTGGAGCTGTACGAGAACGTATTGCTGCCTTTGCCGAAGCAAACAAACCAGTGGAGGAAAGTAATGAAGACCTTGGTGATACTGACGACGGGGATGCTTTTGTCGACACAGACATTAGCGACGACTAATTGTAAGTACACACACCAAGTAGGTGGAAACTTTACGCATAAGATTGAGTCAATGACCAATTATCAGCGTAAGGTTTTCCCTTACATAGAAGATACCAGAGCTTGTGTAGTTTCAATGAATGTTAAAATTGAAGGAACAGAATATCACACTAAAGGTAAATTCGTATTTGGTCCTGATCAAACTGAAACAAATGCTTGTATGCATGCTGAGGTAAGGGCTAAAGAGAATATTATTAAAATTGTTTCACCTGAAATACTAACTGGTACTACAACCATGGATTGTACTCCAGATGAAACACCCGTAGTAGTAAGTCAAAAAGACGAAGTAATTGATTTTACTGAGACTGAAGACTTTATGAAAGGTTGGGCAAAACCAGTTCCACAAAAGTCGAATAGAGTATTCAACTTTGGAAACATGGCTAGTAGCATTGGGTTGCTAGTGACTATATTGAAGTAGTATATTATGGAGAGAAAATTGAAATCATACTTCCTAACCTTACCACTTGCAGCTGTTGCTCTTGCTGCATGTAGTAGTAATGAAAAAATCACTCAAGCAGTTGTTATTGAAGAACAACGTGAGATGGTTGAAGAGCAAATCGATAGAATGCCTAAATGGTTTACTAAAATTCCTGTAAAAGACGAAAGTATTTTTGCAGTAGGTACTGCCGTAACTCCTGATCTACAGTTAAGTTATGATATTGCAGTACTTAATGCTAAGACGACTTTGGCTGATAGGATCAATGGTAAAGTTCGTTCTCAAACTAAAAACTTTATTGCTAAAGTCGGATCTACTGATCTTGATGTAGCAACACTAAATGAAGTTGAAAAGGTCACTAAGAATATTATTGCTGATGTAGATGTTGCGGGTTATGCAGTATCAGAAGCTGAAGTATTCCCTGATGGTACTCAATACCGTGCTTTTGTTCTTCTTGAGTATAATGACCTTGAAGCAAATAAGATTATTGTAAATCGTCTTCGTAAAGACCGTTTGCTTTACTCTAAGCTAAGATCAAATAAGGCGTTCAAAGAACTAGACGATGCTGTAGATGGAGTTAAAGAAGACGAATCTAAGCAGTCTGAAATGAACTTAATTTTAGAAGGATTGGTACCAAATGGTTAAACAAATGACAATTGCTGGGTTTATGACATTAACTGCCTGTCATCCAGCTTTAGCACATGACCCTCATGTTATGGACTACAATAAGACAGTAATTAATCAAGTTCCCTACAAAGTCGAAGTTTGTAGGGATGTAACAGTATCTGGTGATAAATCTGGTGATATGCTTAAAGGCGCTATCATTGGTGGTATTATCGGTAACAACGTAACTAAAAATGTAGAAAATGGAGGAACAGTTGGAGCACTACTTGGTGGTATGCTTGGGCATTCAAATAGTAACGCTAGTGGTGGTACTAAGAGAGTGTGCAATGTTGAAACGCGCTATAAAGAAGAGTCTATGAGTTTGTACTCACATAGCAAAATTACTTTTGAGTGGATGGGAAAGACTTATACAGTACAGTTTCAAAAATAAACTGTTTACAATCACTCAAAAGTGTGATATAATATATTTTTATGATGGAGAAAGTGAATGAGTGTTGAATTCCTATGGGTCGAAAAGTATCGCCCACAAACAATTAATGATTGTGTTCTTACTGATGAGATGAAGAACACATTCCAAGCTATCCTAGATACGGGTGAGCTTCCAAATATGATGTTCTCTGGTTCTGCTGGTACGGGCAAGACCACAGTTGCAAGAGCATTATGTAATGAACTAAATCTAGACCATATTGTAGTCAATGGATCAGAAGAAGGTAACATTGATACACTACGTGGTAAGATTAAACAGTTCGCTTCTTCTGTTTCACTGCAAGGTGGGTACAAGGTAGTAATTCTGGATGAGGCTGATTATCTCAATCCTCAATCAACCCAACCCGCCTTGCGTGGATTCATTGAAGAGTTTTCAAACAATTGTAGGTTTATCCTTACATGTAACTTTAAGAACCGTATCATTGAACCACTTCATTCAAGATGTTCAGTATATGACTTTAGTATTCCAAAAGAACACAAAGCTGGTATTGCTCATAAGTTCTTTGTTAGGCTACAAAAGATTTTGCAAGACGAAAGTGTTGAAGCTGAACCAGCTGTAGTTGCTAATATCGTTAACAAGCATTTCCCAGATTTCCGCAGAGTACTTGGTGAATGCCAACGTTATAGTGTATCTGGTAAAATCGAAGCAAGTTCAGTTACTCTTATTCAAGATCAAAGTGAATTGACTAACCATCTTAAGAATAAAGACTTCAAAAAGATGCGTTTATGGGTTGCTAATAATATTGATGTTGAACCACAACAAATCTTTAGAATGATTTATGATAATATGGCCACTATGGCTAAACCACATTCAATTCCACAACTAGTTCTTATTCTTGCTGACTATCAGTATAAGAATGCATTTGTAGCCGACCATGAATTAAACATGGTTGCATGCATGACGGAGCTTATGGCTAATGTCGAGTTTGCATAGTACAATGTGGAGAATATGGGCTAAAACAATTGGCAGCAAGATTGGCGATACAAAAGAAAGCGATATTGCTGCTGTTTTGAGGACAATATGGGTTATTACCCACCTTGTTGCGTGTTTCTTTATTATTGCGCACAATGGTATTAAACTAGGATGGTTTTAATGTGGAATAAAGTAGAAGATAAAATGCCTGAAGTTGGTCAACGACTTTGGTATTATTTTAAGCCAGTTGGCAGCTGGCGTGGTACCTTTGAAGGATATTACGTATCTGAAAAGGGTGTAACTTATAATGGTATGCACATCTTTGTTAATGATGAGCAAAGCGGATGGTTAACTGGTGATGTCACTCATTGGCATCTTGATCAGGAGGAAGCACCAAATGACCCCGTTTGAATATCTAAATGCTATTAATACTACCAAAAAAGATCTTATGGTAGATGAAGAAGCTGAAAAGAAGTATAGTGCATTTATGGTTAATAGAGGTCTATCATACTTTTATGATACAGCTTTGTTAGCAAATGAAATGAATCGTAATCACCACTTGGATAATCGCCTCCAATTTGATTTTCTTATAAATACAATTAGGAAACAAAAGCGTTTTAGCAAGTGGTTGAAAGCTGATAAGACTGACTCATTAGAAGCAGTCAAAGAATATTATGGTTATAGCAATGAAAAAGCTCGCCAAGCTCTCACCTTACTAAACGATGAACAGATTAATGTATTGAAACAAAAGGTGACTAAAGGTGGAAGATCAAAATAACGAAGTACAGGAGTGGACACCAGCTATGATGCTGGAAGTTGTGCTTAATGAACCAGATGATTTTCTTAAAGTGCGTGAAACACTTACTCGTATTGGCGTAGCATCTCGTAAAGATAATATGCTATATCAATCTTGCCATATCTTACATAAGCAAGGCAGGTATTTTATCACACACTTTAAAGAACTCTTTTTATTGGATGGTAAACCATCTAATCTTATGGAGAATGATATTGAACGTAGGAACACAGTTGCGACGTTACTGTCGGACTGGGGACTTATAACTATTGTCAATAATGAGCAGGCAAAAGAAAAAGCTCCATTACGACAAATCAAAATCATTTCCTATAAGGATAAAGATCAATGGCAACTTTGTCCCAAGTATAATATTGGAACAAATAAGTAGTCATAGATTGCAAGTAAGTAATTTGCTTGTATAAATAAAACTGGATGCCGCGCTAGCGGGTCCTTAATTTAACCTTGCTTAAGTCATAGGAGGTAACACATGACAGGTAATTTCGCATATCCACGAAACGCATTTTTAGGTTTCGATCACATCTTTGATAGGCTGGAACAGGTCCATGCCCATGCAAAGGATACATATCCCCCACATAACGTAGTTAAAGTTGATCAAATGAACTACATTGTAGAGCTAGCAGTAGCTGGTTTCAATGAAGAACATATTGATATCGAACTAAAAGACCACGTGCTTACTATTACTGGAGATCGTCCACAACGGAGATCACAGGACGAGTATGTTCATAAAGGGATTAGTGCTCGTAAGTTTAGTAAATCGTATCGCTTAAGCGAATACACAGAAGTCACTGGTGCAGACATGAAGGACGGGATTCTCACGGTCAATTTAGAAGTGGTCCTACCTGAAGAGAAGCGACCTCGTAAAATTAAAATCAATTCTAATTACGAGGAAAACAATGACAGCAATAGCACTACAGAGCCTGAACTTCTCAGGGAAACTACTTAATGCATTATACACTGGTGTTAAGAAAACACTTGAAGGTGTAATGATTGGTTGGATTATCGCAAGACAAACCCAAGCAAATCAGCACGTTGCAAGACAAATGATTGACATTGGTGAATACCGCTCAGACGAATATTGGAACTTAGTATCAGATTTGAATGCAAAATGCATTCAGTCTATTCATAAGGAGTTCGGTATTAATGAGAAGTAAGTTTAATAAATGGTGGACTAATTTATGGATGGATCCTTATACAAAGTATCTTGCAAATTCTGTAGATCACGTAGATCTAGAGCAGCGTTTGCAAAAATTACAACGTAAAGGTATCTGGCTGTAAAATAAATATCTTTGAGAGCCGTTACGGCGGCTCTCATTCTTTATAACATGGGAGTCTATATTATGGACAATATTAAAATCGTACGTCTTACAACAGGCGAAGAGCTTATTTGCTCAACTAAAGTTTCTTCTACAGGCTACACTCTTAAAGATGTAGCAATTCTAATACCAACACAAAACAATCAACTAGGTTTGGCTCCATTCATGGCATATTCAGATGCTAAAGATGGAATTGAAACACAGTCTAAGAATGTTATGTTTGTTGTAGAACCTGTGACTGAACTTAAAAACCAATACCAACAAATGTTTTCAAAGCTAGTAACACCTGCAAATAGTAAGTTAATAGTGTAAAAAAGTCCTTTACATTTGCACAGAGATGTGATATAATATACTTACATTATGGAGGTTTACCCTATTGAAATTCTATACATCTATTAATCGTTATGGCAACAAGCTATTATACCGTGGCTATGAAAATGGCCAGCCAGTAAACAAAGAAATTAAGTATGAGCCAACGCTTTACGTCAAGTCTCAAAAGCCTGAGACTGGCGTTAATGGTCTTGATGGAGCAGTAATTGAGCCACGTCTATTTGATACTATGCGTAGTGCTCGTGACTTTGTAAAAACATATGAGGATGTTGATAGCTTTAACATCTATGGTTCAACTAACTATGTAAATGCATATATTGCCGAAGAATGGGATGGTGATATTGAGTTTGATCGTGATCGCATTAATATCACTTCAATTGATATCGAAGTTCAGTCTGATAACGGGTTCCCAGAGCCTGATGAAGCTGCCCAACCTATTATCTCTATTGCATGCAAAAACAATATTGACAATGTCTATTTTGTCTGGGGCTTTGGTGATTACGACGTTTCAAAGTCTATTATGCAAGAATGCGAAGTTGTCTATCGTAAAATGGATAACGAAATCCATCTACTATCAGACTTCCTTAAATGGTGGAACTCACCAGCTCACTGTCCTGATGTAATCACCGGCTGGAACGTACGTGGGTTTGATGTACCATACATGGTACATCGTATTAATAAGATTCTAGGTGAAGGCCAAGCAAATCGTCTTTCACCTTGGGGTCATATCAATGAAAGAATTATGAAGTTCAAAGGTCGCGATCTTACTACTTATGAACTATATGGTATTGTTACACTTGACTATATGGATATGTTCAAAAAGTTTGGTTATGCATATGGTCCACAAGAATCATATTCACTTAATCATATCTCACACGTGGTACTTGGTGAAAAGAAACTGTCTTATGAAGAACACTCTTCTTTGTTTGGTTTGTATAAAGCTGACTTCCAAAAGTTTATTGATTACAATATCAAGGATGTAGAGTTAGTTGATCGCCTAGAAGATAAGATGGGTCTTATTACTTTGGTAATGACTATAGCTTACAAAGCAGGTATTAACTATATGGATACGTTTGGTACTACAGCAATGTGGGATACTATTATCTACCGTACTCTTTCTAGTAAAAACATCTATCCAAACATTAATAAGATTCCTGGTAATACAGAATATGTAAAAGCTGGATCAACTGTTGGAACTAACAATCATACTCATGTAACACAAGATGGAATACGTACTGGTGAAGTTAAAGAGTCTGGCTTTGCTGGTGGTTATGTTAAACCTCCTCAAATTGGTTTGCATGACTGGGTTGTATCT
>Ga0213868_10004456_pt1 | contig 12781 bp, 9 predicted proteins | sample PICome_9_FD_160087 | JGI IMG/M metagenome (GOLD analysis project Ga0213868, IMG submission 160087) | Coastal seawater microbial communities near Pivers Island, North Carolina, United States - PICO127 | ecosystem: Environmental > Aquatic > Marine > Coastal | place: USA: North Carolina | collected...
GAGAGAGAGGTGACGGCGAAGAGCATGTCGACGACCACCACCCCCGAGCACAAAGCAGGGAGGGGATAATCTCTGCACGAGACAACAATGTGAAGACCGAGAGAAAATTTTTCAGAAAGTAAGGAAGGCAACCAAAAAAATGTTGATTTAGGGCTACGTTGTTAGTTTCTTGTTTCTTACTCTGAGACCTAAACAGCAAGGCGTCTCCATGGTTCAGTGGTAAGTTCAAAAAATTTGGTGCAAAGAAAAGAACAGCTTCTAACTCGTCCTTCTTTTCAATTAAAGGTAGAACATTGCCCTGCCAAAAAAATAAATGGCACATTCAGGCAACCAAACTCATCCGCAGTGAAAATTCACTGTACTCTCTTGAGCAAAATGACTCAGTTCGGCAGAGACCCGGATTCGATTTCCGGTGGAGACAACGAAATATCATTCTTTTTTTTTTCATTCTTTATGGTTTAAATTCGTCGCATCTATTCCTTTCGATTTCACCGTGAACACCTTCGACTCTCTCGTCGCGTACGACAAACCGAGCCGACGCGTCGGGATGTTGTCTGTATTTTTTATGCCAAAATTGTCGTTCACCGCCAAGACGACGACAAAGATGACCACATCCGGATCTCTCAAATCAACTTTATCGATGCGCGTTATTTTCGATACCGCTTTTGCAACCGCGTTCGTGACTGCCCTCGATTTCCATTTTTCGACATCTTCAGAGAGCGCTTTCGAAAAGCAATCTCGATGACAAATCGCAAACGACTTGAATTGACTACTACGACCACTACTAATACTACTACTACTCTTGCTCCAACCACCATCAATACGTAATCGATCGATCGCTCGTTCAATCGCGTCTTCGCTGTATTCGCACGTTGTTTGTATTGCAATCATGCGTTCTAAAAACCTCACATTTTGACGACTCGCTCTCATCACTCGCTTCATCACCTCCAATAATTTACAATTCGTTTCACCATCGCAATTCGTATCTATAAAACTTAGAAAAGCAAACGCTTTGCACGGCATCTTCATGGGCGAGATTTTGGTGAAATCGTCGTCCAGACACTCTCTCAACAACTCCAAAGCTTCTTTCATCGCCGACCGTTCTCGGTGCATGACGCATGTGAGCGCAAAGCCCGCCACCGAGTTGTTACGAAACTGCTTTTCCAAAGCGTAGTCAAACTGCAAAGAGGAAGTCGACGACGAAGCAGCCGCGTTCGCATTTTTGCTCCTCGTTTTGTGTTGTTCACCATTCAAATCATCCGGAGCCTTCCTTTTCATTTGCATCTCGGCCTTTCGAATGACATCTGGAGGGATAGACATCTTTGTTTTAGAATGAGGAGATATTTTACGTATTTCCCAACCGAAGTTCCCCATAATATCTCAGATACAATGATGTCATCAGCGAGTAGTAGTGTGAGTAGCAGAGCGTCTCAAACAACAACAACTTTGTCTCCTCGTCGTGCGGGAACCAAGAGGAGTTCTTCGACTTTTCAAAGGAAACGAGGAGTCGCTGTTCCAAGAGCTACGATAGACGACGTTTCGATTTTCAATCTCGACAGCGCAGCAGAAGCTGGGGTGATTATCTTACTCGTGAGAATCATAACGCTCGGTGGTGGGAAAGCGGCGCTTTCGAAACAGCTGGAGGAACAAATCGAGCGAGCGAAAGAGAAGAACGTCGACATCAGCGACTTGTATTATACCGAAGACCAAGGCGAGGACGCGTGGTATTTAATCGGCGATTGGAGACCTCCTAAAAAAGGTGATTTGAAGTTTGGCGACGGGAGAACGAAAGAGGAGATCAAGTACCGGATACGGTGGTCGGAAGCGATTAAAGTCGCGATAAAGAACGAAATAGAATACGAAGATTTGAACGAATTTGCGAGCGCGAAGAAATTTGTGGAGTTGAGAAAACGGATTCGCGAGAAGACGAAGGACGACGCGTTCGACGTGTTGTGATGATGTTGTACATTTTTGTTTATCAAAAAAAGCGAGCGGACACGAACGTTTTTTACGACGCGTACTCTCTGTTCAAATACTCCAAGATATCTTTACTTTCGAACATCGCTTTCTTCGTGTTTGGGTCCTCAATGTAAGGGACTTGAAATGTTCCGCGCTTTTTCAACAACTCCTTCCTTTTGTACGAGCCTCTTCCCGTGCTTTTGATTTGGTGCGGGATTTCCAATTCCACCAACCGTTCGCGAACGATTTTGCAAAACGGAGACGTCTCGTAGCCATAAAACACAATTGGTTCCAACTCCTTCTCGTTCGCCGTGGACTTTGCATCCAATTTGCTCCCTTTGCCAATTCTGCCTAACATGCCGAGACCCGCGGCAACGGTGACAATCGGCGACCGACTTATCAAACTAGGCACTTTATCCTTCCCCGGCCCATAGTTTTCGTACAAATACTCGATGATATCGTCGGACTCGTACATTTTCGTACCGGTGTTTTCGTCGATCAAGTAGGGGAACTGCGCTTTCCCTCCAGTTTCCTTGACAAACTCGCGATATCTTTTCCCGCCTTGCGGACACGGATATACTATGGGATCCAAATCGAGCCAAACGATAGCCTCGCGCACTTTGCGACAAAATGGACATCCCTCAAATTCGTAGAGTTTCAACGGTTTCTCCGGACGTTTGAACGATTCCGTGTCGCTCGTTTCTTTCAGATATCGCCCGCCAAAGGAACCAAACGAATACTCCCCGTCCGGCACCGGACCGGTTTCCAGCGACACTTTCCACCCAGACGTCAGAACGCCACTGATTAATCTCGTCGACGCCGGCGTCGCCGCGGTGAGCAAACTCACCAGCTGCCCTTCCGCGACTTTAAATCTCTCCGGTTTCGGACCGACTAATTCGTATTCGTCTTTGCTTCCCATGTCTTTCGTCTTCTCGATGGTCGTAATGCTCGTCGTCGACGACGTTTCAGCCTCCTCTCCCGCGTTCGTTTTTGCATCGACGTCGGCAGATACGTCGTTTTCCCCATCCTCGCTCGCCGCTTGCGCGCGAACGACTTTCACGCTGAAACTCTTCTTGCTCGCGCATTTTCTGCCAGCCGCGGTGGTCGTCGTCGACAAAGCAGAAGAAAAGATGCCGCTCTTACACGCGATGGCTCTCGATGCGAGCGAAAAGGAGGACATGTGTGGTGTGTGTGTTTTGTGTGCACAAAAAAGTGTCGAGTGATGCGTGCCTTGTTTTTGTTGTCTCTGCGACAAAAATTAGCACATGGAAAATGTCTCTCTCTCTCTTTCTCTTTCTCTTTCTCTCTCTCTCTCTCTCTCAATGATCTCTCTCTCTTCTCAATCGCTGTTCTCTTCCTCGGAATCTCGTTGCTGATCCTCGACAAATGCAGCGTATTCTTCGTCCGTTGGTTCTGGGCACCCTTTTTCGAGCAAGTAGTTTTCGCAGTCGGGTTGTTCGTTGTAACGAGCCCAAGCGGTGTCTCGCCAGTCGTCAAGAGGCGCTCTCGCCTCTTCGACTAAGTATTTGAGACAATCGAGTTGGCCAAACCCTGCAGTACTGCACACGCAGTCACTCTTTACCACATCCGCTATCTTTCGTTCTTCAACGAGATATTTCAAGATGTTTATGCGACCATATGCTGCCGCTTGTATTGCCGCTACTTTTTCCGTCTCTCGAGAAGGTTGCACTTTGCCGAAAACAAATCGAAGACAGTCGAGGTGTCCTCCAATCGCAGCTAGTTCACACGACTCTTCTTCATCACACGGGCAACCATTCGAGAAGCAGTACTTCAACATCTCGAGATTACCTTTAAATGCTGCCGTATCAATCGTCTTTTCATCCCACTCGCAATGTTTCACTTCTCTCGCCCACTTGAGAAACTCGAGTTTGTCCGTTGCAGCAACTTCCATGCAAAACCAGGCTTGGTCTTTTACTCTTCCACTTTTGCTTTTCTCTCCCCAAGCCATGTTATTCCACATCCATTCCAACGTCGAAATGGATGTACATTTCCAAAGATCCCAACCTAATTTCGATACGTTTACCCCAGCATACGCAAGCACACCCCAACTCTCTCTATTCACCCTCGAAAAGAAATACCGATCCGTCGTATTCAATTTCGAAAGCACATGCGAGACAAACACATCCTTGTGATGCAACACCAATCCCGTCCACAACTTGGTCGGTCCAAGCTGCAACCTCTCCATTTCCGCGACAGCCTCCTTCGCAGCTTTTTCTTTCTCCTTCCTCTTCTTCCTCTTCTGCGCGCCGGATATCTTTTTCCCCATTATTTAGTAGTACGTATTGTTCTTTTTTCTCCGAAACGTCAAAGAAGACGTTTTCTCGTTGGGGAGTGAAGCGAAAGAAAATTCAAGTGAAAATTCTTCAAAGAATACCCTCTCGACCGTAGCGTAACTCTCTCGCAAGTCGTTCGAGTATTCATCGCACCCGCAAAGGGAGAAGAAGAAGAATGAAAGAACTGCACGTTCCGGTTCTAGAAGACCTGGTCTCGAATTCGTTCGAGGAAAACGAAGCGATCTTCTCGAAACTTTCCGTGAGAAAACACTTCGCATCTCGACCGGATCTGATTTTAGCCTCGTCAACCGTTTTCGCGCGATTGCGAATGAGCGAACGCGCGATGCTGTTGAAATCCGTGGTCGATTTCGCGAGAGGAGGCGTGGAAGAGGAAGGAGAGGAAGAGAACGAGAGAGAGGAGGAGGAAGAGGAAGAGAAGAAGAAAAAGAGCGAACGCACCGGGACGACGACCGCAGCGGCAACGAAGAAGAAAATTTCGCAGACGAAAATCAGAAAGAAAAAGACGATGGATTTTTTAGGAGGAGGAGGAGGATCTTACGCTAAAAAGAGCGGCGAAGATGAGGACGACGGGAGCGCGTCGTTGGTAACGAAGGCGATCTCGGAAGAAGATGCGATGAAATTTCTCGAGTTGGCGGAAAAGTGCGTGTTGTTCGCGAAGGAGAAGGAGGAGTATGAAGCGCATCTGGCCAACGCTTCGGCGCTCGCGAAGAAGGCGTTTGCGGTGGTCGCGAGGTCGTACGTGAAGACATTGCGCGAGATGGGAGTTTTGGAACGAGCTTTGGAGCCGCTGAAGTACGCTTTGAAAACGTATTCAAACGTGGTATCGAGAGGTAAGGTGACGTTTTTGCACGCGGTGTGTTACGAAACGTGCGTGGAACTGAAGAGAGAGAACGAGGCGTACGAGGGAGGACTTCTCTTCGCCGTGGAAGATCCGTCCGAAACTGGATTTAAGGCGAAAGATTTTGCAAACTATTGCTATTACGCCGGTTTGTCGTGCTTGTGCGCGGAAAAGTACGATCGAGCTATTTCGTTCTTTTCACACTGCATTTCGATGCCGACGAAAGAGAAGTGCGGACGAGTCCAGATGGAGAGTTATAACAAATTGCTCTTGGCGTCCATCGTTCGAACGGGTGAAACGTCGACGTTTTTGTCCGAGAAGAGCGGGATTCCCGCGAAGACATCGAATGTGGTCAGACAAGCGTTGATGCAGCAAACGCCATTTATCGGTGGTGATTATGGTGGTAAGCGAGGAGGTAGGAGTTTTGGAAACGAGTCGAACGAGTTCGCAGATGTGGACTTGGAGGACATTTTAGCCGCGGGTGATTTTGGCACCGCGGAAGATCCAAACAGAAAACAACAATCGAACGATTCATCGCAGGACGACGAGATGAAGAACGAGGATGAACGCGAATATCATCATCAACAAGGAACAAAAGGAGCTAGAGAGGAGACGACTCCGCAAAAGATGAAGATGAAGTTTGAAGAGGAAGGAGACGCTTTGGACGACGACATCGATTCATCGCCGCCGCCGGCGCCAAGAGGGGAAGGCGAAGAAGATGCAGAAGAAGACGAGGAAAAGAAACAGCAACAGCAAAACAATAGTCCCTATCAACTTCTCGTGGAAGCGTTGTCGAACAAAAGTGTTCGTGGTGATAAATCATCGTCAACGCCTTTGCAACGTTTCACGGAAACCATGAAGAAGTACTCCGCCATTTTCGAAAACGACAAAAATGCAGACTTGGTCTTGTTAGCGCACAAATCTGTCCAACTCGCGCAAGTCCGCAAAGTGGCAGAGACGTACTCGTCGTTAAGTTTGGGGGCTATTGCGCGCGAGTTGCATCTGGACGGCGGCGAAAGCGAAGCGAAGATGTTGGTGAACGAAATGGTTGCTCGATCGAATATCCGAGGCGGCGTTACGGCGAAAATTGACGACCAAAACATGGTGACGTTTCACGATCACGTCGAAGACGCGGCGACGAAGCAGGTGAAGTTGGAGACGGCGATGGCGGACGTCGAAAAGATGACGAGTCTGATCAAACAGTTCGACGAGTCAATGATCACAGACGAGAAGTACTTTGCCAAGTTTTATGAAAGGCAAATGGACAGAAGGAACAAGTCGGCGAGAGGAGGAGGACGAAGAGCGCCGTTTTCAACATTTGCAACAGCGATGACGACGACGGCGACTCCCACTGAATGTGAAGGTGACGAAGAAATAGCAATGCTTTAGTAGGATTTAGTAGAATTCTTTGAATGACAAAGAGAACACGAGAGAGACGCATATGCATCTTGCAGTACGCTGACTATAAAACAGCCTCCACGAGTATGGGGCCATCGCCGTTCTTTTCCATCGCTTCTTGGAAGACCATTTGGAAACTTTCAATCGTGTCGCATCGAGTAGCCATGCGGAAGCCGAACGATTTCGCCATGGTGACCCAATCGATGGTTGGTTCCCCGAGACTCGTCAACGATTTCGACACGTTTGTCTTGTTCGCATCTTCAACTCTTTGCATCGCATTTTCAATGTTTAAGATGTTGTAACTCGAGTTGTTGCAAATGACCACGCACACGTTCAAATTGTACCTGGCCATAGTCCATAGCGCTTGACAATCGTACAAACCTGAACCGTCGGCTTGAAACGCGATGACTTTGCGCGAACGATCAGCGACCGCCGCCCCGACTGCGGCGGAAAGACCGAAACCAATCGCTCCACCGGTGAGAGTCAAGTGCGTAAACTGAGGCGAGAACGCATCGGTCGCGTCCCAATACATCGAACCTGACGTTAAACTTTCATCAACAACAACACAGTTTTCCGGTTGCGATTTTGCGATCGTTCCGCACATTGCGGCGGGTGTCAACTTTCCGCTCGTCTCGCGCAACGTATTTTCCTTCGCCGCACGCGTGACTCTTTCGCGGTGTTTATCGTTCTTAGCGTCCGCAACATCCGTTCTCCACGCATTTGCCTTCTTTTCTAACGCAGTTTCGATCGCTTCAAACGCGTCAGTCAGTTTGCCACCAGGCGGTGCTTCGATTTCCCAAACATCGTCCTCGCCTTGGCGAATGAGCGAGGAGAAGTTTTGGTCTTTGTAGCCAAACATCGCGACCGGTTTCTTCGCGTCGACGAGAACGAGCGTTTCAAAACTGGCCAACGTCGCCATCGCGTCGCGCGGGAAGTATGGACATCTTTTCACCATGAGATCACCACCACGATCGATGCGCGAGAACGCATTTTCGACGTAAATTGAGTCTTCGGAGATGCCCAGTTTGCGAAAAATTCCGCAGACACGTTCCAAGTTTTCTCTAATTCCCGCGTCGCCGCCCAAGTAGACGCCCACTTTCCCGGATTCAGATTTCAAAATACTTTTTACGAACGACTTACCAAACGCGTTGATGGCCTTTTGTACCGGTTCAGAAAGACCATGCGAATGTGAAGTATTTTTCTTACCCACATCAGCGCTCTCTCGCGTGGGTGAAGACGCAGGAGAGAAACTATTCTCCCCCCCGCTGTTTTTGTTCTCAATCGCCAAGCGGTCTTCGATGTATAAAACTAAGTCCCAAACTAAACTGTAGTCATACATGATCGTCGGTTGAATATCCAACTTGAATTCTTCGCGTAACATTGAGGCGTAGCGTATGCTCGATTGCGATGTTAATCCGATGGAACGAAAGGTAGTCTTGGTCGTAAATGGTGGCGGAACTTCTTTTTCATCTAGAAGTTCTGTGAGTTGCGCGTGCATGCGCTCGGCTACACTTCCTTTCGTCGTTGCTTGCTCTGGTGACTGGAGGTGTTGACTCTTTTGTTCACGATCCTCGTTCAGTTGCTCTAATGGCGAAGCATCTCCACGAATCACATCTTCGACGGATACTTTCGAAACGCGCTCCCAACTTCGATCGTGGGGTACAATTAAAGTAACCACTTTCGACGCCCCCGGAGATGTCGAGTTTCTCGTCGCAGTCACAAACGCTTCTTTTGCATCCGCCGCAATAGCTGCGGGGACTTTGGACGAAACAACCGCGCCGTTAATCTTCGCGATATCAGCGATCGAACTCTCAAGGACTGGATCGGTGCCAGAATGCCACGTGGACATATCGCCGACTACGTTTACAACAGACGATCCGGCGCGATGAGCGTTGTGTAGATTTGCCGAAGCATTCATCAATCCCGGACCGAGATGGAGTAAAGTTACGCCTGGAATATTCACATTCGAGCCTTTCTTCACTCTAGCATACCCGTCTGCAGCTCCAGAGGCAACGGTCTCGTGTAAAGTCAAGATTGGCTCGATTTTACGAACAGACTCAAACGCGCCGACGAAATGCATCTCCGTCGTGCCAGGATTGGCGAAAACGTGCGTGACGCCGTGACTTTCCGCCACCCTCCATACCGCCGTCGCGCCAGTGATTGTTTCTTCTCTGTTACTTTCTTCAGCCATGTTTGTGACGAGAAAAACTTTTTTTCCTTCTTTTTTTATTTATCAGTTACGCCTCGAAATCAACACCCCCTTTTTCGCTCAAGTCTTCTTCTCGAACACTCCACAAAACTCAGCCATAGACATCTTCTCTCGCTTCTCAATCAACTTGGTTACTCTGTTGATTTTCTCCACAGAAAGTAAGAAATCGCTCCGAAACATCTCAAACATTTTTGCGTCCTCGTGGTGTTCAGGATCCAAGGCATTGAAAAACACAGTTTCCGCGTTTCCTTGGCGACGCCCGTTCGCTTTAACATACCGCCTTTCCAACTCCGCGTCCAAACTATCGTGCACTTCCTGTAGTACGCTCATCGCTTCCTCGTATTTCTCTCCGGGCATGCTCTCCAGCGCTTGCGCTTTCCTAAACATTGCCTTGACCTGTTGTGGTTTCGTCAACCAACACGAATCTTCCTTTTTCTCGCGAAAAAAGTGACACCGATTCACGGCGTCGCCCCAGACGCCTTCGCCCCTCGCCAAATCGCAATACTTGACGCACAACGCGTACTCCTTCAACGCTAAAAAACTCCCGCCCATATTCAATCGCAACGTCGCTCTCAACTCTTCCGCTAAATCCACGTGTTTTGGCAACACCAACTGTTGCATCAAATCCTCCGTGATGTACGACAAACCGCTCTCGTACAACCGCACCGCCGCTTTCTTCGATCCATCTCGAAACTTCTCGTTCCCTTTCTTTTTCAAATTTTCGCACCGCTCCATCCGTTTCTCGAACGTTAAATCCGCTCGATTGGTATCTGGCGTCTCTTTCGTCCCTTCCACGTGCAACAGCTCAATCTCCACGAGTAACTCGCACTTCGGCGGTATCGAAGGGAAGGAGATATTTCCAGCATCCCCGTACCCTAACGAAGGAGGTATCACAAAAGACGCCTTCTCGCCGACATTTTTCATCAATCGCAAGCACTCATCGACGCCTTTGCACGCGACGTGTCGCGCGTTCGGTTGGCCCACATATATCGCCAGCGCGAGTTGTTCCTCGCCTTCTTCTTCATTGGTGCTAAATCGTAGGGCATTCCTACTAGGGGATTTCTCCCCGTCGTTTTCAAACAAAAACACGGAGTAGTGCGCGTAACACGTGCAATTCTCTTCGATGGTAACTCTCGTGGTCTCGACCGATTCGTTCTGGTCTAGGTTTACCGCGGATGAAAGTTTGCGAGGTCGTTCTTCGTTGGAATATGTTGTCATTGATTTTGTGACGTGAGTGTGCTTTTCGGGAAAGTTTTCCTCCAAAACGCCAGTTTTTCTTCTTTGACAGCAATTGAGAGCCTAAAAGCGTCATCATGAGCATTAGCACGCGCGGCGCTGATGGTGCGATGCCCGCTGCGTCGGCAGCAATCCCGCATCTCCCATCCGCGGCGCAACCAGATTTAGTCCGAGCGCATCAGAAGGACGATTACTATCGAAAGGTACGGGTGCAAAAGTTTGAATTGGAAAAATGAAATCCCCTATAGAAATCAAATGACGCGCTTTCACGTGCAAAAAAGACTGACATTTCGATCCATTTTCTCCCTCTCTCTGTGCGTGCGCACTTTAACAGCTCATATCTGAATCCGTCTCTGATTCCGTTCGGCTGTTATTCGGCCCGCAGTTCTGGAACGACAAACTCGATGCCATCGAATCTTTCGGTGATTTCTTGTACTTTGCATTCACCACCGGGTGCAACTCGCAAACGCTCGGGGAAGGTAGGAACTAAAATTTCTCTTTTGATTCTTTGATTGTATTGAACTCGCGATTGAATACTGACTCTCTCTCCCTCTCTGTTTTTATATGCACTCTGTTACTCTCTCGTTCATCATTTACACGGATTTATAGAATACACGGATCTTTTCATCGCGGACGCGAGAGGGGACATCCCGAGCGCCTCGCGACGGTGGGCGTTGGTCGCGTTGGAGGCGTTGGCGAAACCGATCGGGAGACGGTTGAAAAATGCGTCCAGGAACGCTGTTTCCGGAGTTGGGGCGTTTGAAAAACAGTCTTTGTTAGGTGTTAGTAGTAATAGTAGTGGTAGTACGAGTAGCAGCGGCGATAAGGAGAAGGAGAGGAACAAAAGCGCTTTGAAAAAACAGTTCTTAAAAGCGTACGCGTGGGTGTTCGGAAACGCGCCGCAGAATGCAACTGCGACGAATCCAGCGCTCAAAGGAGTCAACGACCGAGGAGGATTTGGACCTTTGACGCAGTTGATGCTCTTTTACGCGTTCGGAAAGTATGTTTCTTGGACGAACTGGGCGACCGGGATGGAGAGGGTGTTTGTGAACCCGAATCCGGGAGAGCCAAGGGCGCAGTATTCTTTGCTGTCGAAGCTGGTCGCGTTGCAAATAGCATACGCAGTATTTAATGAAGGACAGCGTAGGTATAAGTTACATTTGAGCGGGAAAGCGACAAAAGGAAGACGACCGAAAGCGGCGGAGGAGTTTGGCTTTTTTGAGGCGGACGGCGTGACGAAATGTGGGGATAGATCGAGAGACGAAGCAAAGGAGAGACGAAAAGGAAGCGTAAATCCAGTTTCAGTCATTGACGACGCAAACATGCTTCCAAGTTTCGGCGGCAACGGATTATCGAACGACTTTGATCGAGCCGACGACGAAGATGCCAAACGGTACACCTGGCATGATATACCGTGTCCGTTATGTTTGAACCCTACGAAATACCCAACCGCGTTGAAGTGCGGACACTGTTTGTGTTGGGAGTGCGCGGTGGAGTGTTGCCAACAGAAACCAGAGTGCCCGATGTGTCGCGCGCCGTGTAAACCGCAAGAGTTGATAACGATAGCAAACCCTTAAACTTAATTTATACGAATAGTAAACATTTTTAGTAACAACAACCCGAGCTAGAGCTAGAAAATGATAAATTACAAGCACTTTAACTTTTAAGCTTTCAACATCGCAAACTGCCCTTTCCAATCCGTCTTACCGGTCTCGTTAGATGTCGCAATCTCGAATGCAATCGCGTCGCTACCTTTCTTCGGCGGCTGCGCTAACGCTCGGACCGCGCACACGGCGACATCCTCGATTGAAATCGTGCCGCTCAATCGTCCGTCTTCCTTGGAGAACGCCATCGTCTTCCCTCTCGTTGGTTCATCCACCACGTCCACTGGGCGAATAATCGTCAAAGGTATCCCCAAACTTCTAGCCAATTGTTCTCTCTTCTCCTCTTTTCTCGCCCGTGCGCCTTCGTCGTCCAAAAACATGCTCAACACGTTCCCTTTACTCGCTTTCGCGGTCGACAACAGCACGATGTGCTTCACCCCGCTCTCCTTGCACGATTTCGCGAACGACTCGTCAAACTTACCCGCGGGAACAATCACCGACCTCACACCAGCCAACGATCGACGCAACGCCTTCGCGTCCCCTAAATCCGCGACGTCGACGTATGGCCCGTACCTCGCGCTCTCCGCCTCCACGTTCTCGCACGCCACCTTCACGTCCAACTTCGCGAGCACGAGTTGCATGACCACCGCGTCGCCGAGCTTTGATCCAGAATCGAGCACATAAATAGCTCTCTTCGGAGAACTCATCTCTTCCTCTTCGTTCCCGTACGCGCTCTCTTCACTGTCCATCTTCATTTGCATCTCTCGTTCCTCTTTCCTTAAACTTTCCTCCTTTTCTTCTCTCTCTCTTTTCACTTCGCCATCTTTCCCGACCGAGGAATCCTCGCCGTACCACTTCCGTAACTTTGGCCCGCCTTCCATGACGTCGAGCATTTTGTTCGCCTCGTTGGCGATTTTATCGAAAATGTTGCTCTCCTTGGAGCCGTCTGCTTTCGCTCTGGTCGTCGTCGTCGCGAATCCATCATCATTCCGTCGTCGTCGTCGTCTATATCGTCGTGAACTCTCTTTGAGTGATGACGTTTTGGACGCAGTCATCTTTACGCAGAAAACATTCGTCGTCGAAAGCATCGTCGTCCCCATCGTTTCTCGCGTGCAGAAGTGTGACTCGTCGTGTTTCTCTTCCTCGGGGTGGCGACCTTTTCCTGATCAACGTCTGTATCTGTGCTTTACTTTTTGCGCGCGTTGTTCGGATGGAATGACGA
>Ga0213868_10004457_pt1 | contig 12781 bp, 11 predicted proteins | sample PICome_9_FD_160087 | JGI IMG/M metagenome (GOLD analysis project Ga0213868, IMG submission 160087) | Coastal seawater microbial communities near Pivers Island, North Carolina, United States - PICO127 | ecosystem: Environmental > Aquatic > Marine > Coastal | place: USA: North Carolina...
GTCCTGAGTCCCTGATCGCTCTGTCCTGGAATCCGGCTAGTGAAGGGCCTCCGCCAGCGTCCAAGCATGGTGGGGGACGTTTTGATGTATTTTTCTTTAGTGAGCGATCCGCTTGGGTTCGCCTTTTCAAGATGAGTTCGAGTGGCGAACCGGAACCCTTTGGAACAATTGAAGCTGTAGCTAAGATGAAACAAACCACGGGACCGGGTGAAGTGTGCAGATAGCAGATTTGTCCGGTCAACCTCTCGGACATTTCGTAGTCGACGACCGTTCAGCTCGCACCATGATCACAGCAGATTAGCAGGTAGGATATCGATGTAACATATTTTCTATTAACTCAGCAACCAGATTGAGATGCTAGGAACTGGCTCCATGGCCTCATCTGATGAACTGCAATCTTGCAGTGCGACGAAGGACTTTTGCGGTTCGCCGAGCGAGGATGAAAAAAATCTCGCATTCGCTATCTGATCCAAGCTATCAATGAGGTCTGTCCCATGGTACCTTCCTTATCCCGTCGTAATTTCATCAAAGCGAATTCAGCCCTGGCCGCGTTTTCTATACTTCCCTCCGGTCTATGGTCCCGTTCACCCAACTCTAAGCTCGCCACCGCTCACATCGGGATTGGAGGAAAGGGCTATACCGATACCACAAATATCGCAAATGATCCAAGAACCGAAGTGATCGGCCTGTGCGATGTCGATTTACGAACGCTCAAAGGGAAGGACGCGCGCGACGTGCGGAGGGGGCGCGAGCCCCTTCATTTCGCTTCCGCCAAAAAGTTCCAAGACTACCGTGAGCTGTTTAGTGAAATGGGTGACACGATCGATGCCGTGTCCATTTCCACGCCCGACCATACCCACTACCCAGCCACTCTGGCTGCGATGGAACTCGGAAAACACGTCTATACCCAAAAGCCCCTGACCCACAATATTGCCGAGGCGCGTCACCTGATGGAGGTTGCTCGGAAAAACGGCGTAGTGACTCAGATGGGTATCCAGAATAAGGCTACTCAAGGCTACCGCATGGCGACCCATTTCATACGCAGCGGTGTCATCGGCAAGATCGCCAAGGTCTACGTCTGGTGCTTTAAAGACTGGGGGTATGATGGAGCTCCATACGCGGGTGAAGATCCGGTGCCGGATTATCTGGATTGGAATCTGTGGCTAGGAACCGCTCCGCTGAGATCCTACCAGGAAGACAAGTATCATCCCGGCCAATGGCGCCGATACCTGGACTACGGCAGCGGAACCCTAGGCGATATGGGTGTGCACATTTTTGATACGCCCTTTGATGCGCTCCGCTTGGAACCGCCGGTCTGGGCCGAAGCCCGTTGTCGCGAATCGAACGACTTCAGCTTGCCCACTCAATCGATCATCCGGCTCGGCTTTAAGCCCACTGCCTTGACTACTCAGGACTTTGAATGGACCTGGTGGGACGGTGCCCTTTCACCCCCTATGGGACCGGATTTGGATTTGCCAAACGGGGAATCGCTACCTAGGCAAGGAGCGATGTTTGTCGGTGAAGCCGGACGTATGCTCCTTCCCCACATAGCAGGTCCGCGATTCTTTCCCAAATCGATTTACGAAACGCTTAAAAAGCCCGACATCGATCCCAAACTGAGTCACTATACCCAGTGGATAGATGCCATCTACGGGGGTGACGAAAAGCCGGCTGCACACTTTGACTACTCAGGCAAAATGATTGAATCCGTACTGCTGGGTACGATCGCCGGCCGCTACCCAGGAAAACGTGTCCAATGGGACACTACAAAAGGTGAGGTTACTAACATCCCGGGAGCTAATCAGTTTGTCGCCATGCGGCATCGAGCTTTTTAGTTCTAGTCATTGGGATATCTCGCTGGAAGAATGAGTAAATGTCGCAGACTGGAAGGCTGAGAAGATTGCCTTAGGGATGCACTATTCGAGGTATTGGCCAGGGGTATAAGTGCATCGTGGCTAAGTAATGATTTGTAAATTCGCCTGTGGTAAAGCCTATTGTTCTGTCAGTAAATGACAACAGTATCAAAGGCTTTACTTCAAAGTTTTATTGAAGGTCCACTCCTCGTGACAGACCTTCCCGAAGCTTCCACTTTTCCCTTTTCTGAACTGAGTCCTCCGGATCACGATTCGGGCTTAAACGCCGACCAAAAACTCGGTCACCTCTGCGAAGACGCTCTCGCGACTTTATTGGATGCATCCAAGAGATTTGAACTCATCGCTCGAAACCTTCAGGTCCAGGCAGACATACACTCTACGGTCGGTGAACTAGATTTCGTAATCCGCGACCTGAAGAGCGGACATCTGATCCACCTCGAACTCGCCACAAAGTTTTACCTGGCAGTTGAAACTATCGAAGGTCTCAAGCTCCCCGGTCCCGATGCTCGCGATAACTATTTCAAAAAACTCAAACATCTGCGCAACCACCAACTAACTCTGACCGAGCAATTCCTCGACGTCCTTCCGGAAAGCTATCAGCGGCAGCCCATCATCCCTAAGCAACTCATTTACGGTTGCCTATTCGATAACATCAGCGCCGCCGAACCAGCTACTGCCGAATTCATTGACCCACACTGCCGCCGCGGTCGTTGGTTGACCATTAAAGAATGTTTAGAGCATTTTCCCGTAAATTCTCAATTCCGGATTATTCCCAAACACCTCTGGCCCGTACCCCTCGATCTCATTCAAGGGATCGAAATGGAAACGTGGATACCGAGTGAGCATCTCGACTGTTGTATTATGCTACGTGTTAATGACGAAATCGTTCCGTACTTTATCACACCAGCCGATTATCCCTGTTGAGAAGGGCGCGTTCTTGGTCTGTATGTTGCCGATGTCCTTGGTCATGCCGCCTATTGCGGTCTACTATCTCCTTGCGTGGGATATAAGAATTAAGCTAAGTTGGCAGCTTTGGATCAGCTAATCAATCCCTTGGTAATTACGGGAGGTAGTGCCGGGCTCTGTTTTCTCACTTAATCGTGAAATGGGGTTTGGTACGGCGAACTATAAATGATGTAACTGAATATTTAATACGAATATATTCCATTTGCGTTGCCTTAGGATAAATTCAGTATTTTAAGCAAGTTGAAGAAACTGCATAAAATGGTATCCGGGCCATTAAGGCATTAGTGGACGGAGTTCGGTTCCATTCTCGTCAATGGGATACTGGGCGTTTTGGGCTTTGAGCGTTTTGATGAGGGAACGCATTATTCGCTTTAGTTGCTCTGGGTTGTTTCTCGCTAGATCGCTTTGTTCGTAGGGGTCGCGGGCGAGATTGAAGAGCTGGTAGCGCTCCCCTCCGGATTGGATGTGGTCTCCTGTCGTTTTGGAATTAGGATGGCTGTGGTAGATTACTTTCCAATCCTCGTTTCGGTAAGTCGTGAAGTAGTTGCTGCGGTGCTTGCCATGAGGGTAGTGCATAAGGAAGGTTTCCTTGTAGCTCGAGTCTGGCTTGCCGCTGAGCAGAGTCGCGAGATTAGTGCCGTCCAATTGGTGTGTATTCGGGTTTTTGCTACCAGTTAGATTTAGGATTGTCGGGTAGAGATCGTAGACGGCAGCAAGCTGAGTCTGAAGTTGTCCAGCAGGAATGGGGAGCTGTTTTTGAAAACGATTGCTAGAATCGGGAGAGGCCCAGGCCGCGATGAAGGGAACGCGCATGCCACCTTCGTAGTGAGCCCCTTTCTTTCCGCGTAGCGGAGCGGCGCAAGCGACTTCGTGCTGATGGCCAAGCGGGGCATCGCTTCCGTTGTCGCCGAGGAAAATGACCAGGGTGTTCTCCGCTATGCCGAGGGCGTCGAGCTGGTCAAGCATGTCGCCTAGGGATTTGTCCATGCCTTCGATGAGGGTGGCAAAAGCCTTGGCGTTAGCAGGCTTGTCCGAGTCCTCATAGTGGGCGGCGAATCGCGGGTCGGACTCGAAGGGAGAATGAACGGCGTAGTGGGAGAAGTAGAGATAGAAGGGCTGGTCGCTCTTGACGGTTTCGGCGACGACTTTCTTCGCTTCGATGGTGAGGGCCTCGCTAAGGAAGGTGTCGGTGCCGTGGTACTGATCGAGGTGAGGGACGGCGCTCCGGTCGCGATTGGTGCCACGACCGTAATTCTTCTCGGCGTAGTAGCTGCCCGGAGCCCCGAAAGACGCCCCGCCGATATTGACGTCGAAGCCGAGATTGAGCGGTTCGGCGCCCTCGGTTTCCTCGGGACCGAAGTGGGCTTTGCCTACGTGGATGGTGCGGTAGCCGTTTTTGCGGAGTTGGCCGGGGAGAGTGATGTCGCCATTCTTGAGGCCTTTCCAGCGCCAGCTTTGCGGACCGAGATCGCCGGCATTGTTTTGCCAGGGATTGATCCAATTGGTAGCGTGATGGCGCGAGGCATTCTGGCCCGTCATAATAGAGATGCGGGTCGGTGAGCAGACGCTCATGGCGTAGAAGTTGTTAAACCGGATACCGCGATCCGCGAGGCGTTCCATGTTGGGAGTCCGGTACCAATTGTTGAGTGGATGACGCTCGGGTTTACCGTTTTTGTCCGTGAGGAAGGGGACCGAGGTGTCCATTACTCCCATGTCGTCGACGAGGAAGACGATAATGTTGGGTTGTTCCGACTGTGCGGCGGCTGCGGGGAGAAAGTGAATTGTTCCTAGCAGGAGAAGGGTGATAAGTATTCGGTTCATAAGTCGGTGGATGAGGAAGTTTTGGGAAGCGGAATGAAGGAAGAACTTTAATACAGGGAGTCATCAAATGGCGCGGCATCGCTGGTTAGACGAGGGCAAATTGGAATTTACCTGTACGCTTAGGAGAGATAGATTAGATTTCATCTAGGGAAAACAAATTTGTGAAGTGTGCCAGACTTTCGCTGTTACTTCAGGCTTAGGATTGCTTGGGAGACGGATCGATTGGTGTTGCCAAGGCCTAGTCCGTAGATGGGATTTGGAAGGGCGAAAAGCGTTCGCATAAGGTTATTGAGAAAAGAGCGTAGCGATCGGGCTTACTAGGCTAAGACAACCCAATCGAGAGTCGGCTCAAGGGGAATCAATACTTGACAGACCCATAAATATGGGCGAGATTTCGTGTCGTGAAAACGACCCTCGAATTTCCCGACTCCGTGTTTCGCCGAGCCAAGTCTACTGCAGCCCGGAAAGGGCAGACTATGACTGCGTTTGTAACCTCAGCAGTTGAGGCAAAGCTGGCGGCGGATGAAAAAGCGGCCTCAGAAAAGCCCTGGATGCAATTCGCGGGATTGTTGGAAAAAGACCGAAAAGAATCCAGCCGTATTCAACAGCGAATTGAGGAAGCCTGCGAGCAGGTGCTTCCGGAGGATTGGGAGTGATCATCGATACGAATGCTCTCTCGGCCTTTTTCGAGGGAGACAAAGCGATCGTGTCCTTGCTTGCTTCTGCTGACGAGGTCTATCTGCCAGTTATTGTCATAGGAGAATACCGCTATGGGTTGCGCGGCTCGAAATTGAGAAAAAAACTAGAGCCACAGTTGATGTCATTTGCTAAAGCGTGCACGGTTCTGTGCGTACTGGAATCCACGACTTCGTTTTATGCCACCGTTCGTCAGGGGCTGAAAAAACAGGGAACTCCAATCCCGGAAAATGATGCATGGATCGCCGCTTTAGCTTTGGAGTACAGCCTCCCTGTATTGAGCAATGATTGCCATTTTGACGGTGTTAAAACTATCGACCGCATAGAGTGGTGATTAACAGAATGCGCTCACATTTCAGTTTCAACAACCCCGCTACAAGTATATTTGGCAGGTGCCAATAATTTGTATAATATTATTAAATACGGTCTTGGACTTCGATTTTTTTAAGAACTAAAATCTGAACTATGATCCTATCTATTTAACTGCGGCTCCAGTGAGGATTTCTTGAGAATTATGAAACTACCAAAGCTAATTGTATTCGTCTGGCTAGCTTGTGTGAGCTCATTGCTCGCGGATGAGGGTTTCGTTGTCACAACGCCTCCGACCGACTTAGGTCTGGCAGCGTTCTATAAGAAGTACGTGAGCGCTAATGGCTATCCGATTGTCAGCTCCGAAAAGGTGAATGATTATGCTCTGAAAGAGGCGGCTTACTTGATCAACATGATGCTCGCGAAGCGGCCCGATGTTCGAGAGGCGATGATCGAAAGTGGTTCCCGAATGATCGTTATGGCCTACAATGAATACACCACTGACATACCGGAGCACTCGAAGCTGGCGCCGAAGCTATTCTGGGATGCCCGAGCTCGAGGCCTGGGAGGGTCGCGCCAAGAACCGGTTTGTTCCTGTGCGGAGGAAAACCTTTTGGCGTTCGAAGGTGATCCGTACTCAACCGAGAATATTATGATTCATGAATTTGCTCATAACATTCACTACCGAGGATTGGATCGAATGGACCCGACGTTCGACTCCCGGCTCAGAGCAAGCTACGATAGGGCGATGGAGGCGGGTTTATGGGAAGGTAAGTATGCGTCGGTGAACCATTCCGAATATTTTGCGGAGGGAGTGCAGTCTTGGTTCGATAATAATCGGCAGCCCGATCATGATCACAATCATGTGGATACGCGAGAAGAGCTTAAAGAATACGATCCTGGACTAGCGGCTCTGTGCGAGGAGGTTTTCGGCGACACTGTGTTGGTCTATACAAAACCGGCAACCCGGCTTCATGGACATTTGAAAGGGTATGACCCTTCCACGGCTCCAGAGTTTGTTTGGCCAGAACGGCTTCTGGAGTCAAAGCGGGCGATTCGGAAAGAGGCCGAGGCAAGGAATAAGGATCGCAAGAAGGAATATGTGAATTGAGATTCTCCGTATTATGACAAAGACATCTATCTTGGCATTGGTTGCTGCTCTTTTTCTGTTGAGCGGTTGGAATCCTCGATTGATGGCCCAGGAAATCGACAACGTTTCAGAACGCCTACTGCGCGTCACCCTCCTGCAATCCTTCGCGGGTGGCTTTGATGACGGGCAAGGCGCCCCATGTTACGGGGTTGTATACGAATCCCCAGATCTGGAGGCATATACTGCCCGATGAAACCACCCTTCCTGAGTATTTTATGCAAGCCGGCTATTGGACGGGAGGAGCGGGAAAACTGTTTCATAACAACATGCCCGACCCCCGGTCCTGGAATGCCTACTACCCGTCCTTGATCCAGCACTTTCCTTACTACTATCTTCCAGATATAGATCCGGCGACGGGCAAAAAAATATTCCGCCAGCAAGACAATGAGATCCTAGAAGATGATCCCAAAGGAGTCACTTTCAATATGCCTTATAAGAAAGGCACCTACATCGCTTTTGATTGGGAGCCGCTACCCTACGAAACGGAAGATACGGGGGACTATGCTTCGGCGAAATGGGTGATCGACCAATTGAATCGGAAGCATGATAAGCCCTTCTATCGAGGTAGCGGGCCGGGGGCGATGTGATTCATCAAATACCAGGTCTTCGTCTTCAGATTGTGAGCGCTGCCCTGGCCATCGCCGGCTGACTTGATGGAGTGGGTGCCTCCCGTGTACGGCACAGCGGTGAATTGCTTATTGAGGCGGATCAGCTCATTGACTAGGTTTTCAAAACTCTGGTAATGGCAGTTATCGTCCTGAGTGCCGTGGTAGATGAGCAAGTGGCCCTTAAGGCCTTCCGCATGGGTGATGGGTGATCCATATTTAAACCCGTCTGGATTGTCATCGGGTAATCCCATATAACGTTCCTGGTAGATCGTATCGTACAGTAATTGGTCGCTAATGAATCCTCCCGCCATCGCGAGTTTGTAGAGGTCTGGGTAACGGAACAAGAGATTCAGACTCATCGAGCCACCGCCACTAAAACCGGTGACTGCGACTCGGTCCTCGTCGATAAAGGGGTAGGTCTCCAGGAGCTTGCGGACTGCCGCTGATTGATCTTGAGAGGAATAGATGCCAATATTGTGATGCAGGTGATGACGCCACTCGCGGCCGAGTGGGGTGGATGTTCCGCGGTTGTCGATCGACATGACGATGTAGCCGCGTTGGGCCAGATATTGGTACCATAAGCTTTTTTGCCAAGAGTCTCTAACGGTCTGGCCGACGGGTTCGCCGTAGATATAGAAGAGAATAGGGTACTTTTTCGAAGGATCAAAGTTGTAGGGTTTGATCATGTAGGCTGGCAGCTCTACTCCGTCATCGATTTCTATATTTAGAAAAGAGACCTCCTGGAAGTTTCGCTCGTTCATCTTGACGCGAGCGTCCGCGTTATCTTCGCCCGCATGAATTACCCGGTGGTTGGGCAATTCAACCAGATCATAGGAGGGCGGAGTGTTGGCGTTGGAGAAACTATGGAATGCGCGAGTAGCGTCTCCGGAGAGCCGATACGAATGGGTGCCGCTCAGGTCATTCGGGGTGAGTCGCTCGGCTTCACCCGTGCCATCGATGCGTTCGCGAAACAAATATCGCTGGGCTGGATTGTCTGGAGAGGCGATGAAGTAGAGCCAGCCATTTTTCGTATCGAATTTCAGCAATCCGATCACGTCGTAGTCACCCTTGGTGATGAGGGTTTTTTCCTTTCCGTTTCGGGTTACAATGTAGAAATGACGGTAGCCATCCTCATCACTCTGCCAGAGAAAGGCCTGCCCCTCTGCGAACCAAGTCATATGGTTGTGGACGTCGATCCAGGTATCGCTCTTCTCCTCGAAAAACGAATTCAGCCTGCCTGACTTGATTTGCGCCATCCAAAGCGTGCTGTGATTCTGATTTCGGTTCAAGTGTTGGAAAACGAGCTCTTCGGAATTGTCGGCCCAGGTGAAGCGCGGGATGTAGTGTTGGCGAGGATCTCCGGGCAGATCGTCAAACCACTTTGTGCGAGCCCGTCTGGAACTCGTTACTCCAATCCGTACCGATGAATTGGTGGTGCCCACTTTCGGGTAGGGGAGAGGGTTGACGGTAGGGTATTTGCCAGCCAGGTAGTTGGTCAGGTGAAAGGTCCCGACGCCCTCCGTATCGAATTGCAGGTAGGCGATGGATTTTCCATCGGGACTCCATTCAAAGCCGTCTCTTATTTGGAACTCTTCCTCGTAGACCCAGTCCGTCGTTCCGTTGACGATGGATTCTTTGTGCCGTGTGGTCAGCTTTTTGATGCGACCACTCTCTAGCTCTTCCACATAGATGTCTCTATCCTGCACATAGGCGACCCGGTTGGAGTCCGGAGAAAACTTGGCGAACATGAGGGTGGCTTCCTCAAATTCAGATCCCAGTTGTCGGAGATCGAAGGATTCGAGATCCAGAACCCAGTAGTCACCCCGAGAGTTTACCCGCCAAACTTTTTGCGTGTTGGTGTATATGAGAAGCTTCTTCTCGTCGGGCGACCAAATGAGGTTCTTCTGGTTTTCCAGTTTCAAAGGTTTTTCCCTGCCGGGAGGAATGAATTTCTCCGCGGAAATCAGGAGTGTTTTTTCGTCTGTTTCCGGATTCCAGTCGTAGAGGTCCTTTCCCTCTTCAATCGATTCAGACTCCTCCAGAATCAAGCAACTGGCTCCCACCGCCCTCCAAGCCGTTTGCGATTCTTTCTTAACCGGAATCGCTTTTTCATCAATCACCTCCTGGAGGGTCATGAGTGAAGGGTCTTCATTGGCCTCTGGAACCTCTTCCCATTGGGCACTGAAACTATTTCCGAATGAGCTGAAATTTGACATGGAAAATGAAGCCAAGAGCAATGCTGAAAACTGGGTTAGGAGTTTAGAAGTTGGGAGTTCCATAATTCACTGGGATGGAAAGATGTAGTGAGGAAAACGTGGGCTATTCTACGAGAGAAGACAATTCTTCGCGGGATCGCATTACAATCTTTAATTTGACATTGTGTGCAAAAATAAAAATCTTTCCAACCTCTGGAATAGCCCATTGGATTCTGTAGAAGTTAGTTTATGACCCACGAAAATAGAGATTCGCAAGCGAAGTGGACTGGGGTTTTCCCGGCCGCTACCACACAGTTCAAGCCGGATGGATCGCTCGACGTTCCCGCCACTTTAAAGCATTTGGATGTGATGCTGGATGGCGGTGTCCACGGATTTGTGATGTTAGGAACTGTGGGGGAGAACTGCTCGTTGGAGAAGGATGAGAAGCTGGAGATGCTTCGGGCGACGGTAGATCACGTTCAGGGTAAAGTACCGGTACTAACGGGAGTGGCTGAATACACCACCGATCAAGCTTGCCGGTATGCGGCTGCGGCGAATGAGACCGGAGTGGACGGACTAATGGTGCTTCCTGCCATGGTTTACAAAACCGATGTTCGGGAAACGGTCGTTCACTTTAGGGAAGTCGCGAAGGCGACAGACTTGCCGATCATGATCTACAATAATCCCGTTTCCTATGGCGTAGACATCAAGCCGGAAACCTTTGTCGAGCTGGCTGACGAACCTCGATTTACCACCATTAAAGAGTCCTCGGAAGATCCGCGACGGATCACACATCTGAGAAACTTGTGTGGCGACCGGTATCAACTTTTTGCCGGGGTAGACGACTTGGTGTTGGAGAGCTTAATTCTCGGTATTGATGGATGGGTGTCAGGTTTGGTAAACGCGTTTCCGGTAGAGAACCGGCTTGTTTGGGACCTTGTGAAGGAGGAGCGGTACAAGGAAGCTCGTGATGTTTATCGCTGGTACACGCCGCTCCTGCAATTGGATACGCTGCCGAAATTGGTTCAGTATATCAAACTGGCAGTTGCGGAATGCGGCTATGGCTCTGAGCTAACCCGTGCGCCACGATTACGAATTGAAGGAGAGGAAAGGGAGCGGGTACTAGGGATTATTCGGCAGAGTATTGAGACCCGTCCTGATCCGGCGACTTACGGTATGTAGAAATACAGCTTGGTTAAGTGACAATGAGCCTCTAACACCTTTCCTATCGAACTGAGCACTGTCAAAAACGCTGAATCCCCCCTACGCTGATTGAAATGAGTGAATCCAATCACATTCCTAGTATCTTCAATGACGTCCTAGGTCCCGTTATGCGTGGGCCATCTAGCTCTCATAGCGCAGCAGCGAATCGTATCGGCCGCCTATGCCGTGATCTGGTAGAAGGTGATTTGCGCCGGGCAGTAATTGAATACGATCCCAATGGTTCTTTGGTAACCACGCATAAGTCGCAGGGGACGGACATGGGACTCTATGGAGGATTCCTTGGTTGGGAGCCCGACGATCCCAGGCTTCCAGACCATGCGAAGCACACCGAGGCAGCTGGTTTGGAAATCGAGGTCCGTTACGAATCGTATGGAGCTACCCACCCGAACAACTACAAGATATCGGTCGAGGGCGTAAATGGATCTCATCACACGATCCAAGCTATCTCAACGGGGGGTGGCATGATCGAAGTGACGGAGATTGACGGCACCCCGGTTGCCATGGGGGGCGATTTTTTCGAAACACTGGTTTATTTAAACGAAGAATCGAATGCTCAAGCCGTTCTTGCTGACTTGGGCCGTAAATTGGTCTATGAAAGTAGCGAAGTGTGTGCAGGCAAAACGGCCTTCCTGAGGTATTCCATGGTCGAAGAGCCTAGCGAAGAAGCCGTCTCGGCAATTCGTCGAAATACACAAGTAAGGGATTTACGAATACTGAAACCCGTGCTGCCTATAATGTCTCGCAAGGACTTGACGATGCCTTTTCAGACGGTCGAAGCGATGCTGGCTTTCAATGAAGGGAAAGATTTAGCGCTGTGGGAACTGGCCCTTGAATATGAAAGCACCCGAGGAGGTATTTCGAAAGAAGCTGTGCTCGAGGAAGGGCGAGCTATTTTGCATTTGATGGAAGATGCCGTTCGAACTGGGTTAGCCGGGACTGAGTATGCGGACCGTATTTTACCCTGCCAGTCGGTGACTTTCGTTGAGCGTCAGGCGGAGGGGAAACTGATTCCGGGCGATGTAGTGAATCAGATCATTGCCTATGTGTCGGCGATTCTCGAAGTGAAATCGTCGATGGGGGTTATCGTGGCGGCCCCTACTGCCGGTTCCTGCGGAGCAATGCCTGGATCAATGCTGGCGGTAGCCGACTCACTCGGTGTGGATGAAGAAGGGAAAATACACGCCTTGCTGGTCGCAGGGTTGATCGGGGTTTTTATCGCAACACACGCGACCTTTGCGGCTGAGGTGGGAGGCTGTATGGCGGAATGTGGATCAGGTGCCGGTATGTCGGCCGCCGCTATGGTGGGGCTGGCCAATGGTTCCCTAGAACAGCAACTCGCAGCCGCGTCTGTAGCGCTGCAGAACTCATTTGGAATGACTTGCGATCCCGTCGCGAACCGCGTTGAAGCCCCCTGTCTTGGTAAGAACGTATTGGCCGGTTCGAACGCGTTTGCCTGCGCGAATATGGCTTTGGCTGACTACAAGCACCTCATACCCTTGGACGAAGTGATCCATGCGATGAACAAGGTAGCCGGAGCGATTCCTCATGAACTTTGTTGCACCGCTAAAGGCGGTTTATCAATTACGCCAACATCGAAGGCGATCGAACGCGGTCTCAATGCGAGTTGAACCGGACTTTAGATACTCAGAAGGCTGTACCATGAAATCCGTAGTATATAGTTGCAAGGCAGTATGAAGGCTCTAGTCAAAGCGCAGGCCAAGCGCGGGCTCTGGCTCGAAGATGTTCCGGAGCCGGACGTCGGTATAAACGACGTGCTTATCAAGGTGCAAAAAACCGGTATTTGCGGAACTGATTTGCACATCTACACTTGGGATGAATGGGCCCAGAAAACGATTCCGGTACCTATGGTGGTCGGCCACGAGTTCGTGGGTGAGGTCATGGATGTGGGCCCAAACGTGAACGACTTTCATCCGGGGG
>Ga0213868_10004458_pt1 | contig 12781 bp, 7 predicted proteins | sample PICome_9_FD_160087 | JGI IMG/M metagenome (GOLD analysis project Ga0213868, IMG submission 160087) | Coastal seawater microbial communities near Pivers Island, North Carolina, United States - PICO127 | ecosystem: Environmental > Aquatic > Marine > Coastal | place: USA: North Carolina | collected...
CCGTGAGGACCCTCCAAGTAATAACGATTTATTTTTCTTTAAAGATTTATTTTTCTTTAAAGATTTATTTTTCTTTAAATATTTATTTTTCTTTAAAGATTTATTTTTCTTTAAAGATTTATTTTTCTTTAAATATTTATTTTTCTTTTAAGATTTATTTTTCTTTAAAGATTTATTTTTCTTTAAATATTTATTTTTCTTTAAAGATTTATTTTTCTTTAAAGATTTATTTTTCTTTAAAGATTTATTTTTCTTTAAAGATTTATTTTTCTTTAAAGATATATTTTTCTTTAAATATTTAGTAAAATAAGAACGCATTATATAATTATATTAGAAAAAAAATTTATTCTATAATATATATTTTTAAATATATAAAAACAAAATTGATTTGAAATTTTCATTTAAAGTTTAATTATTATATTATAACAACAATGTCTTCTAATTCTCAAATGTCTACTTCTACTAATTATCAATCAGATGATTATCTATTTCAATCTTCTAAAAGTCATATGGATAAACTGGCTGAATTTAATACTTATACTGTTTATGAGCTATTGAAAGATGGTGTGGTTTTCTCATCTACTTTCTCATCGTATAAAGATGCTAAAGAATTTGTTCGCAATTTTACTAGTAAGAGTAGTTCCGTATATCTATTTAAAACATACTGTAAAGCAACATATGAACCAGAAACATATGAGGAAGATAGTGATACCGAATATATTCCTAACGAACAAACAACAACATATCGCTCCGATACGCAATATGATGTTGAACTAAGTGAAATGGTTCTACGTGATTATGGAAAAGGATACCTGTTGGTGCCACATGAATCACATGAATATTTTGGTGAAAAATACTTCCAAGATGGATGGTGGATTCCATCGCAAAACGGATGGTTTTTCAAAGCCGAATACTATGATTTTCTAATTGAATCTGGAGCATTTTACGATGGTTCAGATGAAAGTATTGAAGACACTCATGAAACAATGGAAGCTGCTTTTACACTTATGACACTGCGTAAATATAAAAATGGATTTCTTCTTATGCCTCCAAAAGAACACAGTGAATGGGGTATTAAATACTATCATGGAGGATTTTGGAATGAAACACTTCGTGGGTGGATTTTTAATCCAGAATACTATGATTTTCTAATTGAATGTGGTGCTAAATCAAATGTTTCTACTAACGCTACTAAAACTACTAAAGCTACTGAAGCTACTAACGCTACTAAAACTACTAAAGCTACTGAAGCGACTAAAGCTACCAATACTATAGTATCATTTAATTCGTCACAAACATTTGATATGACACAGACATATTTTGAACAATATAAACGTGGATATATTGTTAAACCAAACATTGACTGTAATTTTGTTGGTGAAAAATATTTGTATGATGGATTTTGGAATCAGTCTCTAGAAGGATGGATTTTCAGAAGCGATTCATACGAATTTCTACTTGAAAGTGGAAGTTTGTATATTCATGAAGCTTCTAATACTAATCCTACTATTAAAACTGAAGGCAAACTAAATCTTCAAATGCATTATAGTTATGATGAATCTTCTGGTGGGAGTGCTCATAATAGTCTAAATAACAGTGTAGTAGAATTTGAAACAGCTGATAGTGAATTCATTAATGTTTCCGATAATACTGATTATTTTAAACCATCATTTGTTAAATATCGCAATAACTGGCTACTAAAAGCAGACACAAATTATTATTATGATGGAGTTAATACTTATTTTGAAGGCGGTAAATATAATCATCGCCAACATGGATGGATTTTCTCAAATGAAGACAAAGAATCATTTATGCTAAAATTTGAATAAATAATAATAAATAATAATAAATAATAATAAATAATAATAAATAATAATAAATAATAATAAATAATAATAATAAATAATAAATAATAATAATAAATAATAAAAAAATTAATTATATTTTTTATTTTGTTATTGGTATTGATTTACAATATCTAAATAATTGTTAAATTGAACAATAGCACAAAATTTATATTTAGGATTGTATCTATATTTTCTAAAATTATTTTGAATAATTTTAATAGCATCAAATTTTTTTTTATCATATAAATAAATATTTTTACCAATAAATTTATCATAAATTGGATTATGATTTTTCTCTATTTTTACTAGTTTATTATTTATAATATTTTCTAATAAATTTAGTTGATTTTGTGTCATACCACCATATGTATTTAGTAATTTTGGCATAGATGAAGATGTCCCACACCCCATATAATGAGATGGGTCTGTTTTATATCTCTGGAAAAATGTTTGCATTAAAATAGTATTATCAATAAAAAATTTTACTATAAAATAATGTCGTCCAAAATAATCAATACCTTTCATAATAGGATAATCAATATTTTTAATATCTATATAATCAATATAACATCTTTTTTGGTCATCTTGTAATTCATAATTGGGTATTTGATTATAATTTATATTTAGAGAATTCATATTACAATAAATTATATTTGTTTATTTATATTTATATTTATTTATATTTATTTATATTTATATTTATTTATTTATATTTATTTGTAACTAAATATCGCTATATTAAAACATTCAAAATAATTAGATTGGTTATTTAATGATATATTTTTATAAGTATCTATTAATTCCCAATTAAATGGATTAAGTTTATGTTCTATATTTTTTAAATGTGTTATGGTTTCTATATTTGAATTTGTATGAACCCAATCGTGGTATATTTTTATTTTATAAGAGTCTTCAGAGTCTTCAGAGTCTTCAGAGTCTTCAGAGTCTTCAGAGTCTTCAGAGTCTTCAGAGTCTTCAGAGTCTTCAGAGTCTTCAGATTCTTCAGATTCTTCAGAGTCTTCAGAGTCTTCAGAGTCTTCAGAGTCTTCAGAGTCTTCAGATTCTTCAGATTCTTCAGAGTCTTCAGAGTCGTCAAGTTTTTTTATAAAACTAGCACCAAAGCTATAAATATTATTTGAATTTAATATAGTATTTAATAATTTACTATCTAAATATTTTATAATAAGAATAGTATTTTTTTTTGAGTATTGTTGTAAATTTGCCATAAAATTATTCCAATCAGTTTCATTATTCCATGTATAGTGAATACTATTTATACACATTATAACATCAAATTTATGAGATTTATATTTATTTATAAAATTATCAATATTATTATAATAGCAATAACTATTTCCAAATGTTTGTTGTTGTGATTTAAAGTCTAATGGCTGTCTTAAATCAACTAAATATTTATTAGTATTATTAATAGTTTTAATATCTATATCGAATCCACAATAATTTAAATCACTTTTTTTATTTACAAATCCACAACCACAATCTAATATAATTTTATTTTCACCATGTAAATATTTATTGATAAATAATAATTCATTGTTATTTTTATTATTTTTTATTTTACTATTATTTAATTGATAATATGGTTCTAATATTTTTATATCTTTAATAAACCACATATTATTTTGACATTTATTAATATATTCGCATATATTTAATGTATTTGGAACATTTTTATCATATCGTATTTCTCTAGGTTCCCATATTTTAATTGCATCATTAAAATAACATCGATATATTATATTATTTTGGATTTTATTATCACTATTATCCCAATATTGATATATTTTTTCTTTACAATATAATTGATTATTTTTTAATAATAAATCTATTGTTAATTTATTATATGGCTTTAATTTATAGATACTATTATTAGTTAAACTAGATATTATCCACCCATCATTTGGTATAAAATCAATATTTATTTTAGTAAGTTTATTTAATGTATTCATATAATCTTTAAAATTTAAATCCATTTTCCAAATAAATTTGGGCCACCATAATATTTTAGTTTTATTTTTTTTAATAAATGTATATAGCATTTTTTTCTCTAATTTAGAATGTAATTCTATATTGTTTATATTATTATAGTCATTATTTAAATGTTTATAATCATTATTTAAATTTTTATATTTATTAATATACGAATTTATGTATGGATGTATTTCTCTTAATTGGGTAATAAATTTATAATTATCTAATGTATTTGTATTACTAAAAATCATATATAAATTATATTTTTTGATATATTCACACTCGACATTATTTAAATCTATATCATGTGTAATTTTTGGATATAATATATCTTTTATATGATTTATACCATTTATATATAATCCATCTGCCTTCTGCGATATTAAAGTATGAGAATTATATATATTATAAAAATCAATAGGTTTTATATGTTGTGGTTTGGATATACTATGTTTTTTGACATCGGTATCATATGTATGATTATCATTCTTATATATTTTATCAGATATGTCATTAGTATTAGTAGTAGTATTATTAATAATATTTAATATATTTATAGGTTTCTTAGTTTCGGTTGATTCATAATTAAATATATTTTGTGGTAACAATTTTAATTCTCGATTAATTGTTTTAAGTAAATTATAATGTTGTTTTTTATATCTATTATTTCGCCTTTTTATAAATTGTTTTAAATATAAAATACATAGTTCCCAATTAAATATATATTTATGATATTTATCATATATAAATTTTTTTGTCTTTTGTTGTGTAATATAAGTAATTAGCATAGTATTTGAAATGTTTTTTTTAAAATCATATGTAAACCCATTTTTATATAAACATTTTATTATATCATTATTATGCTGTGAAAATATATCGTAATCTAATATTTTAATATTAAGTAACTTATCTTTTAAAAAAGATATAAAATAATTAAATTTGTTTAATTTATTTATATTACATAATTCACATTTTTCAATATTTTTAAATTGTCGCAATATATTTTTATTAACTTCTAAATTTATTTTATGGAATTCTTTATTTTTAATTAAATATAATAATAATGGTTCTATTTTATGAAAACAATCCTTCTCGAGTAATAAAACTATAATACTAGATATTTTATTAAAATCATAATTATCAATTATCTTTTTAATATAGTTAAAATTAAGTTTTTTACTAATTATATGATTATTTAAAAACCCACTATTAATAGTATATTTAAATTTAAAATTATTAATTAAATAATTTCCAATATATTCATAAAAATAATTATTATTAAACATTGTTGTTATAATAGATTCGGTGTTTTTACTATTAATTGTATTTAAAAAATTACAAAATATAATTAGTTTTTTTTTTACTATAAGTTTATTATAATTATCTTTATTAAATTTTAAATATTTTGTTTGCGCATATCTATCAAAATATAATTTAATATTACTATTACTATTATTTATAAAATGATTACATAATGATTCTAATATACGATGGTCACAATTATAAAATGCACAATTAAATATATTTTCATTGTAAATATTAATAATATAAAAGTCAATGTTATGTTTTTTTAATAAAAAGTTAAATGTATCTAGCGAACCATATTTAGCACAATCCATAATTGGGGTAAAATTGTATTCATCACAAATATTGTAATCGTGGATATAATTATCTATTTTTTTTAACATATTCAAACTATTTTTTTTAGCAACTAGTAAATGAAGGCTAAATTTACTATAATCATTCATTATATTAAATGAATTATTATTGAAATATGAGTCTAATAGACCAACAGTATTTATTTTTTCAATATGTGTTATTAATAAAATATACATTTTTACATAATTATTCATATTACAGTTAAATGTGCTATAATTATCTATTTCATTCCTTAAAAATGAATGTATTCTTACTAATAATTCATAATAATCAATATATTGTAGTAAATAATATTTATTATTGATAATATTATTAAATTCTGATATATGGGTATTATCAATAATATATTCTAAATAAAATTGTAATAAATTATAATTTTTAGTAAATATAATATATTTAATTAAATTTGTATTATTTTTGAATAATGCGTTAAATACAATATTATTTAAAGAAATATTATTTATTTTAGTAAAATTAATATCAAAATCTATTTTATTTATTAAATCATAATATTTATATTTATAAATATCATTATATTTTTTATATTTTAAATCTATATTTAAATTTTTATACGCATTAAAAATTATATTGTAAGTAATATTATACCCATAATTATTTACTAAAAATTCAGTAATATCATTATTAAATTGTAAGCTATGATTTAAAAATGTGTGATTTATAGTATTATTAAATGGTATCAATTTATACATTGCATTTTTATTAATATTTTTAATTAATTCTTCTTGATTTATTAAATCCTTTTCAATTATTTGTGGGAATAATTCTAAGAAATATTTAAATACATCTATATCATAAAATTCAATTATATAAAATCCTAGTAAATATAAATTATCAATAAATAAAATATTACCATTTTTATTATAATTTATTTCTTCGCAATCATCACCCCATGTATCTGGATTTAATATAGGGATGGCATCATTAGTGCTATTAGCGGTGTCATTATTAGTGATATTAGCTGTGTCATTATTAGTGATATTAGCTGTGTCATTATTATTGATATTAGCTGTGCCACTATTATTAGTTGATTTCTCTATATTTTTATTTAATTTATTAAGTATTTTTAAGAAATTATTTTTACTAAAAATATCATTTTTTATTAAATTATTAATAAATAATAGTAATATACTATAATGATCGGTAATATTATATTTTATATTATAACTAGAAAATATATGTAACATATAATATGTTTTATCACAATCATTAATAACTTTATTATAATCTACATTAATGTTTAATTGTAAAAACTCTTTTATACTTATTGAAAAATCAAATTTTGGATAATCGTCTAATAAATATTCTAAATAAGACTCTAATATCTTATTATTTTCTATATCAGTCATATTTATGGATTATAACTAACTATAGTAGTAATAAAAAAAATAAAAATCAATTTTATAAATAAAAGTATATTTTGTAATACTTTTTTTAAAAGTATATTTTGTAATACTTTTTTTACACCCTTGAAGATTTAAAATGAACTTAATTTAAATATTTAAAAATTGATTTATTTTTTAATATACATAACACAAATAATGTTTCATCTATATACAAGAAACAATCATTGGTATAAACAATGGAATATTCTAAAAGTTGGAATATTTGGAGAAGACCTTAAAGATGGAAGAAACCAAACATATAAAACAAGTGAACCGAGAGAAGGTTATTTTGAAAGTATATGGGAAATTGATGAAGATGAAAAAGAAGCTTTTGATTCGTTTTTAAAAGATGAACTTGAATGTAAAAGATATATTGACCCTATAAAAACAGGTGGAACAGAATTTTATAAAAATGAAGATGATAAATTAGAAGATTTTATTGAAGAAATTCTTAAAACTGTTAATATTAAATATAAAAAATTAAATGAAGATGAAATAGATAATATTTCAAGAAAAAAATATGATACTAAAAATAAATCAAATAAATTACAAGATAAAATTAATGAATTTAAATTTAGAAGAACTAAATTTAATCACTTAGATATAATTAATTTATATCCATTTCAAAAAGATGTTGATATTGTAGATTTTCTGATTAAAAACAAAAAAGGAATATTAAACTGGATATGCAGATTAGGAAAAACTATTAAATCTATAGATACATTAATTAAACTTGGTTGTAAAAAAATATGTATTGGTGTGCCTTCTACACAATTATTAAAACAATGGGAAAATAAATTAAAAAAACATTGTTCTCATAAGATAATATTATTAGGAGATAATAATAGTCCAAATATTATTAAAGAATATAACGAAAATGAAGAGTTAATTATACTAACAACATATAGTTCATCTCATAAAATTAAAGAAGTTGGTGTTAGTTTTGACCTTAAAATTCTTGATGAAGTTCACCATCTAACATATACGGATGATACTGATGATAAATCTTCAAAACCTTTCAAAGATATATTAGACATTGAAAGTAAATATCAATTATCATTAACAGCCACAATAAAAACGGGTAAAGTAAATATAGTTGGAAATGATGATGAATCGGTTTTTGGTAAAATTATTGACTATAAATCATTAAAATGGGCAATAGAAAATGGTTGGGTATGTGATTATGAAATATGTACGCCTATAATTGATAAAGATGCATATATAGAAAAATATGAAGAGTTAGAAGAAACTCTTACATTTGACATTGAACTTGTTATATCCTGTATTCAACAATTAGAAGTTTTAAAATTAAATAATCATAGTCATATTATTAATTATACTAATAAAATAGAAAATTCAAAAATTTGTAAAGAAATTATAGATAAACTTTTAACTTTAGAAGAATATAAAGTATTAGCTATAAGTTTTGTCAATGAATATTTATCAGATACAACTACAAAAAAACAAGAGGAAATATTAGATAATTATAAAAAATCTTGTAAAGGAATAATTCATAGTTGCTATAAATTAGGTGAAGGTTTTGATGAAGAAGTAGTTGATATGGTTTGCATTTCTGAAAATATGGTATCTAATATAAGAATTCTCCAATCTCTTCTTAGACCGCATACAAAGAGCAAAATAAATCCAGAAAAAAAGGCATTGATTTTATTACCAATAATTATAGATGATGAATATAAACCATATGAAGAAGATGAAAAATTTAAAAAGGTAATAGACATTATAGATATACTATCTACTACGGATGTTAATGTTGTTCAAAAATCTAATTTTATAAAAATTTCAAAGAAAACAAAATTAACACCAAAGAGAAATTATTATAATATAGATGAAATATTTAGCACATCTGTTAAAACTAAATTTATCCATAAAACATTGATGAAGGGTAGTGGGTTTTTGAATATTAAGAAATTAATAAAATTACTAAATTTTAGAGAAAATGATTCATTATCTCTGAGAGAAGATTATATAAACGATAAATTAGCAAAAGATACTACTTTACCAAAAATAGAAGTTATAGAATCTATTTTAAACAAATCAAAAAAAACATGGTTTGAATTATATGATATAGATATCAGTAATTATTATACTTATACTGATTTTCAATCTAAGTATGGTTCATTATATAATAGTAATAAATATATAGATTTATCTATAATAGATATACAAGCACCATCATATAGTGATTTAGAAGAATTATATAGAACATATGGATATAATATTAATTTTTGGAATGATCCTATAGGGTGTAATGAAGAATTTTAAAAATGAACTATATATTATTTAAACATATTTTAGTTGTTTTTTAAAAATATTTTAGTTGGGTTTTAAAAATATATATATATTTTTTTAAATATAATACATATATTTAAAAAAAATTGATTTAAAAATAAAATATATTATATTATTATAAAATGAGTTCCCCTATTGACCAATATTCTCAACAAGTTGCCGAAATGGTTGTAGATTCTAATGAAGAAAACGGACATGTAATTAATAGTTTAGTAAATGAAAATTCAACATCTTCTAGAAAAAATACTAAAAAAAAATTAAAAATAAAAGTAAAATCTAAACAATTGTTAGATTTTAAAGATATTGGTCCAATTATTTGGAATATGCAGTGTGAATTAAGAAACAAAGAAGGTATAACGGGTATTAATGCTATGCATCATATAAACTTGGTTCTTCTTATTAGAACATTAAATAAACCGAATTGTAATAAGTTAGGAATTCCAGAAGATTTAAGTTTTGAAAATATTAAAGATTTAAATCAGAAAGATTTATTTGAAAAAATTTATAATACAAGTAATGTTAGCAATTGTCTTTTAAGATATATTAGACAAAACGAACGATTTGGATTTAATAAAGATATTCCGTTTGAAATTAAAAACGAATCATCATTACATTATTTAATTGTTAAGGTTCAAGAAATAGATACAAAATATTTCTTTGAGAAAACTGATTTAATTGGTGATATTTATGAAAGTTTTATTAATAGAGAGGGTAAAACTATGAAAGATTTAGGACAATATTTTACTGATAGACAACTTATTGATTATCTTGTAAAATTATGTGATCCTAAGGTTATTGATGGTAAAATAGAAACTATTTATGATGGTGCTTCGGGTACTGGTGGGTTTCTAACACAAGCAATTAATTATCTAAATACCAGAAATAAAAAAATTAATTGGGAAAAAAATAAATATAATATTTATGGTTCGGATATCAACAGAAGTACATTTGCACTTCTAAAACTTAACATGTATTTTACTACAGGTCAGATTATAGATAATTTGGTAATGAAAGATACATTAGTTAATGATTCTCTAAACGTAGGTGGTTATGATAATATTTTGATGAATCCACCGTTTGGAATTAAAGGACTTAAATATACAGATATGAATTCAAAAATAAAAGCTCTTGGTATTAATGGAACAAAAGGTGAAATTCTATTTCTTCAAAATTGTATGGCTAATCTTGCCTTAGATGGAAGATGTGTTATTGTTGTTCCAGATGGTGTATTATTCAATTCTACAAAAATGTATAAAGAAACTAGAAAATACTTAATGGATAAATTTGAATTAGAAAAGGTCATTAAAGTAGGTGAAGGGGAATTCTTTAAAAATACTGGTGTTAAAACGGCAGTATTATTCTTTAAAAATACTAGTGAATCAACAAAAAATGTAGAATTTGTTCAGGTAAATAAAGTTGGAAATAAGATTGAAGAAGTTCCACTTATAAATGTTTCGATTGAAAAAATTGTAGAAAATAATTACTCATTGAATATGAATATGTATAAAGAAGTAGTCATGAATCATAATACTTCTTTTAAAAATATGAAACTGAAAGAAATATTTGATATTAATTATGGAGGCAATTTAGATACTGTTGAAACAGATATGTTATATCCATCTATAGGTGGAGGTTCAAAAATCTCAAAATATACTAATAAATATAATTTAAATGAAAATACAATTATTGTTTCAAGATCAGGAAGTTGTGGTAAAGTAAATTTTATTAAAACAAAATCATTTTTAGGAAGTTATGGATATTCATTAATTCCAAAAGTAAATGACATAAATATTAAATATATTTACTATTACTTAAAATATAAAGAAGGTGAACTTGAACAATTAAGTAGTGGTGCAACTGTTAATAATATTAATAGAGATATTCTATATGATTATATTCTAATTATTCCATCTTCTGAACTACAACAAAGAATTGTAGAACAACTTGATAATATTTATGAAAATGAGATTGAAAATAATAAAAAAACGATTAAAGGACTTGAAAAATCTATTGAAAGTATTATGAAAAATACTTTAATGAGAAAAGATTTAGAAGATTATAAAATGAATTCAATAAGCACAATTAAAAGAGGTAATTTAGTATCTCAATCTGATAATAAAGATGAAAATATATACCCTTACTATGCTGGTTCAAAAATATCAGGTTATGCACCATCATACGAATTTGAAAATGAATCTATTATGATGAATTATAGATTATCTCTTGGTGCTAAAACACCATGTGCTTACATAAAAGAAGGACAATATAATTGTAGTAGATTTTCTTGGGTATTACAAAATAAAAGTAATATTAACTTCAAGTATTTATATTACTATCTTAATTCAAATGTTAATTATGATGATTTACTTGTTGGTAGCACTATTTTAGAAATTAATTCTACAACATTGAAAGCATTTAAAGTATATTTACCTCCTCTAGAAATTCAGGAGAAAATTTTAGGAGAATGTAATTCAAAAGAAACAATTATTAATTTGCTAAAAGATAATATTACACAAGCTGAAAAACAAGCTAATGAAATTATGGATAATCTATTTAAATAAGCATCATTTATATCTTAACATCTATTTAATTATATTATAACTTGCAATTATTGTATTTTTACTTTATTATATTTTGTTCTTCGAAAATTAATATTTAAGTTATTTATCAAGTTTATAATTTTTAGGTTTCTTTCTTAATGTAGATTTCTTTCTGTCATATTTTGGATAAGTTTCCTTTTGATAAGCATATTGAAAATAATTTTTATAATTCATTGGTTTTATTTTACTTATTGATTTTCCTACTTCTATTTTTAATTCTGGATATTTCAATACTTTTTTATTTAATTTTAGATAGTGTTTAATTTGATTAAATACCATCTCGATTACATTTATTTCCACTTTCTAATATTGCTTGTTTTACATATTCGTTTCTATGTGATCCAGCATTATCTAAAACTATTAAATTATCCTTATATTTACTAAATACATTTTCTTCAAGAAATTCAACTAATCTTTCTTTAGTCATTCCTCCTTTTTCATATAATTTCCAACCTACACATTTTGAATTATTAACTGCACATAATAGAGTAAATTTTCTATAAAAATAACTATCATCTGTTTTTACTATACATCTTTTTCCAAGAGGACATCTTGAATATTCAGGTATCATAGCTGGTTGTATAGAACTTTCATCCAAACTAATTATTTTATCAATAGGATATTTTTTAATTTCTTTATAGAATTTACTTAATTCTGTTTTTTTATTTATTGATTTACGATATCTTGTTTGGGGAAAATGTTCATGCCGTGTTCGTTTCCGTGTTCTATTTTTATCTCTTATAACTTGGCCTAAATGTTGAGGTGTTATATTAAAATTTTTATATTTTTGTTTAATTAACTTTGCTAATTCAAACATAGTAATTTGTTCATTTTGTTTCAATAGAGTTAATGCGTATTTAACTTGTTCATTAGTAATTTTATATGATACTGGTTTCCTACTATATCTTTTTATTGATTTATCCTTTTTGTATCTATTAACCCACCTTTTCAAACTAATTCTAGAGCATTC
>Ga0213868_10004461_pt1 | contig 12775 bp, 6 predicted proteins | sample PICome_9_FD_160087 | JGI IMG/M metagenome (GOLD analysis project Ga0213868, IMG submission 160087) | Coastal seawater microbial communities near Pivers Island, North Carolina, United States - PICO127 | ecosystem: Environmental > Aquatic > Marine > Coastal | place: USA: North Carolina | collected...
TCATTTCATTTTCTTTCACTTCATCTTTGTAGTATTGAACTTCTTTCATCAATCTGTATTTTATGTTTTATTATAAAACGTCAAAATATGACTGTAAGTGTTAGTGCGCATGACTACTGACTGTTTTAAAAAAAAATTGCATTCGAATCTCACCGATGAAACGTACCGTTCTACAGTCTTGACTTTGATGGTCAATTGTTTTTCAGGATCAGGTGCTGGAATGGGACGAGGCATTGTTGAAGATTCAAAAAGGAGAACTAAGTACGATACTTACGGTAGATACGTTTTATTCGAAAACGAAAACGAGAGATGAGAGATGTCTCCTTTTCTCTTTGTCTCTCCAACGGTCACTTGCGCGTGTTTGCTGATCAACTCTGATAAACTAAGCATAGGTACCAGAAAAGATGCAAGTAGTCTCTCTCTAGAGTCTAGCTAGAGAGAGAGAAATAATAATAATGGAACAGTTTCTTTTTCTTGAGAATATATGTGAAATGTAGACATCTCCTTTTTTATTTATCTCTCTCTCTCTCTAGAGCTACTTAGCTAGAGAGATACACCCACATCGATGGAAAATCCCACATTACTTTTGGTAGTCGTTGAATTTCTCTTGCCGTAAACTCTAACTAAAACACCTAAAATATCCTAAAAACCTAAACCAGCAACCACATTTCGTATCTTTCATATTTCATTGGATAACCAATGCCATGAGTTTGAATCTTGAGTGTCTGAATACATTCAAACAACAATCACAAATGAATCGATGGAACTCGAATCGACGAAAGAAAGAATCGAATCAGAGGAATAACGTTACCAACCACCTTTCCATGACATCACACGTCACGGATCTTTCAACGTCTCCATCTACCAAGAACACCAGCAGGGACAAAGAAGAAGTGAAGGACGAACATCGTTTCCCTTTCGTTCCTACTCCTTTGGAATCCTCATCACCAAGGTCATTGTCATCATTTTCATCTGTTTCAACATTTCAAACTCAACCAGAACTCAATCATTTGATCCAAGAGATGCAGGATGATGACCATCATTGTAATCAAAAGAAGAACACAAAGACGACGCAAAAAGTTCAATCCTCCTTCTCCTACACCAAAACACGGCGCAAGAACACCAATGCGTTGATGGATTCCACAAATCATGGCATTTCATCATCATCGAACATCAAAGGTTTAATATTACATCAAGATATAAATGCAAAGGAACAGATTTCAAATTCTACAATTTCTACAATCAAAGCAATGACCACGACGGCAAAACCAACACCTAAACCAAAAACAAAACCAAAACCAAATACAACACCAAAAACATTTCAGTTATACAATACTACTGGAAAAACTCCAAGAATGAACAACCTGGCAAGTAGTACCATCTTCTTCACTTCCGACGAATCAAAACGAAACATACCACACTATCGTAAAGTCATTGACATTCATCAAGATGATAGTCCTCCTCCGCACAAAGAGCACAAGGAATGCAATGGGGAGCAAATGCTAGTAGAAACAACACTGTCATCGTCCTCTTCTATGGATTGTTCATCACCTAGAGAAGGTGAAATTTCATCAGAATATGAACACGAAGCCAATGTCATTCATGGTAGGAACAATACGAATGCATGGACGTCACCTCCTGTCTTGAAGACTGCAACTGTAGCAGCAGCAGCAGCAGCGACAACAACAACAGCAAAAGACAATGTTCATGGCATGGATATACTCCAACATTGTATAGATAGTAGAGGAGAACCTCATATTACGAAAGGAATACTACGACGTGCGGTGAATGGACCAGCTGACAACCAAAACATTTTAAAGAAAATGTTGAATAGTTGTAATGGTGGTAAAAATACGGGTGGTATTCATGCTGGGAAAGATACGAGGACACGGGAGGGCATGGATGATGAATCTATAATGTATGTCATGGGATCGACTGTGGAAATCAAACGTACATCGTCCTTTGACAGTGTAGGTAGTAGTATCACACAGGGGACATTGAATGAAGAAGAAAAGAAATATACATTAGCTTTACTCAAAAGAACTAATATCGTCTTACAGGATGATAATTACATCAGTGAATGTAAAGATACGGGTATGATTCTAGTACATCAAGAATTACCATCTGGATGGAATGTTGGATTCTCTGCCGCTAAAAATGTACCGGTTTACACGCATCCGGATTATGGACGTTCCTTGCATATGCCAGTGGTTCAGACAAAGAGTATCCATGTTTACGATCCAAAGGGAAATCTGTGTATCACATTTACAAAAACGCCACTGTCAAAGCAGTTGGACGTTCATGAACATAATGCGTCCCCGACGCAAAATGGTGGACAGGAAACAAGCTCGTGTGACTCAACTTCAAACGGTAGCCTTTTAGTTCGTCAGATTGCATCCGCATCCCGTAGAAAGTCTTGCAATGTCGCAGTACTAGATCAAGATATCGAAACTGTAAAGGAAACTCAATGGAGCATCCACTCTGAAAATCAAGACTCACAGATATCGGATACTGCTGTCGACTACCAAAATGAACCTGAAGAATCTCATTCGTCTGATACAAGTGAGGTTCCGAAAACTCCAATGGGCACAGAATCTTCTGCATATTCTTCCCAAAGTCCAAACAGTGTCATCCCTAATCAAAGTCCCGACTTTGAAAAGGTCTTGGACGAAGGAGATGAGGATGATAGATCTTGTCATAGCACTCAGTCCATGGACGAACCAAATCGTACACCGACAACGTATTCATCTAGTAAATATTCGCATGAATTGGAATCAAGCGGACAATCACAGAAATCTTTAGATGTTTCCAAAGCGTCTGACTCCTATTCGAATACTTCATCTCTGGCCAATGACCACGATCAGTCAGATGAAAGCAACGATGAGAGCTGTTCACCGGTCTCTAGATTTCGTCTTCACGTTGAAACGACGAATGTTCAAGGATTCACCCTTAGCAAAAGCCTTACTGAAAGATTATCGAAGATACTTCATCCTCTTTGCTCTTTGCAGCGATTAGATGCTATTATTGCTAAGAACAAAATCGAGTGGAGAGAAAACATACGCAATCGGCGCAAGACGTTGCAAGGCGAGAAAAAGACTGTTGGACAGCTTTCTAGTAAAAAGAAGAAGAGAATTACATTCACTTCCAATATTCATAAAAAACAAAAGATATTGAACACAAATGGGATGTAGACAAAAGGTTGGAATGCAGACAAAAAGCCTTCTTTTCGGGAAAAGTCATACAATGAATGTAATTGTACTGTACATGAATTACATACTGTGTTGTAAATCTATTTAGTAAAACCTTTCATTTTTCCCATGAAAGACGTCATTAGCTGAGAGATTCATTTGTCAAACGTGTAGAAGTCAATATATACAAAATTATAAGTTGAACTTTACAAATCATCATTTACAGCTGAGCGTTGTAGAGAAGCCACGGCACCTCGAGTGACATTTCCTTCGGCTATGGCAGCATCCGTGTGCAAAAATTTTGCAGCATCGAAAGAAGCTTTCATCTTCACTGCACTTCTTTCCATCATTTGTTCTTCAAACTTTCTCAATTCTGCACAAATCTGACTGCTGTTGTCATGTGCGTGAACATCTGTTGGTTTGGATGCTCGATCCGTTCTAGTAGTAGTACAGTCTTGGTCTCTAAATATGCGGTAAATGGTTCTGGAAAGAAGAACAGCGTCAATAAGTGCTTGATTTGCGCCTTGGCCTTTAAATGGCGACATGGGGTGAGCTGCATCACCGATCAGTGTCACACGACCGTAGTCCATCTGTTCAGTAGCAGATCCATCACCGAATCTGAACGTTTCTACATCCACTACATCTCGATCGTACACTGGATATCCAGTGATCAATTCCAACGGTGTGTGTTCTATCAAATCAGGAACGGGAACATGCCAATGTCCGACGCGATTCAAAGCTTCCTCTTTTAAGGCTCTTACTCCCTTGGAACTTAAGGTTATGGCATCCTTCTCCGATAAGGGGAATGACAATTGCCACATGGTTTCTCCAATAGATGCATCTATACAGTCATGTTCACCTGTTACATTTCTCCTCTCCTTTTTCAAATATTCATACGCACGAGCAGTTTCTTTCCCCCTTTGAGCAAATGGCATAGCATACAATCGTGTTGTCCCATCGGCCGTTTGAAAAACGGATTCGCCATCACTGGTCAGGGTAGAAGATTGTGGACTGGGTGCGATGCCCAAAATGACTAAGCATCCTAAATAACGCAAAGGAGATATTGTATCTGATATCTTTTGACTCCTAACTTGTGATCGAATGCCATCTGCACCAACAAGTATAGTTGCAGTAGAGGACACTTCTTCCTGTTGGGCCGTAGTTGTAGTACCATCCTGAGAAGAAGTATTTACAAATGTCATGGAAATACATGTGTTACCATCCTCATCCTGACTATGATTCGTTTGAGTATATGAAATCAATTTATGTCCCCATCGAATACGTTCTTCTTTGAATACCATTTGATCGTATATCAAACGCCGTAATTCCTGTCTAGCAATATGAACATTTTGCCGCTTCGCTTCTTCTTTTTTGTTCGATGGTCTACCCCATACTTTCATTCCCCATGTTCCTACAACTTGTCCATCTGGTGTATGCACCAAATGTCGTTTGGAATGTATCCCTTTTCCAAACAATCGATGACCATTGCTATTAGTATCATAACCTAATGCTTTCAATGCTTTTCCACCCTGTTGCATCGTAAGACCGTATCCCTGAGACCGTTGATCAAAGGATGTATCTCTTTCATAGATTGTATATGGTATATTACGTTGTTGAAGTGATAATGCCAATGCAAGTCCACCTATACCTGCTCCTATGATTGCAATATGTACATGGTCCATGACTTTGGGTTCGTATGAATATGTTTGCCCTTTGCTCTTTGTATGAGACATAGTACTGCTTTGTTTGGGTACAAGACCTGTGCCATGACAAATGGAACAAGGTGTCATATTTCGTTGTTGTAAAACATTTGAAATTTTAGCAGTATTTGTTGTTATCGTTGTTGTATTTGTATCATCCTTTGCAGTAATGTTGGTATTGGTTTGCATTGGTTCTTGTGACATTGTGGTACTGTACTTCATTTTCTTCGATTTTCGTGTTTGTTTTCGATTAGGAACTTGTCCTTCTCCATGACAACGATGACAACATATTTGTTCTCTTGGTAGTACTACTTGTAGTGTTGCTGGTTCTTCTTCTTGTATTTGATCTTGTGCAGAAGATTCCAATGAAACAAAAGATGAAGACGATGACATGTTGGATAAATCCTTGAAAGAATCTGACGTGAAAGATGATTCTGAAGGAACCGCAAAGGTTCGAATGCAATCTTTGGTTCGTTGAAATGAGGAAGGTCGATGTCTACCAGTGTTGCTAGTATAAAACGTAGGAATAGTTCGACTGTTCCTAGTAGTACTAGTACTAGTAGTAGGTATTGTTGTACTAGTAGTACTCGTACTGTGTCGATGTAACAACGAGGATTGTACTGCTAAACTAGTACAACTGTTACAACTAATAGATGTAGCAATTTTACAATGTTGATGACTTAATGCAATGAGAAGTGATGGGCACTTCATTCAGACAGACACAAATAACGAGAGTGTTGAAATGTTGACTGATACTCGTTGTGCGTTGTGCCAAAAAATAGAATGCTGACCATTTTGGAATCTGGAATTCTAAAAAATCATTGGTTCGTGTGACTCCAGGTTTCTGTACGTACGTACCAACAGAAAATCACCACCACACAAAGCTGACAGCTGCACGCTGCACACCACACAGTGACGTCTAAAGTAGTAGTTCAGTTCAGTTCAGTATTTCTCATTCCAACTAACCATCATTGATTCCCAACAAACAGTATATAATTATTACACCATTGAATCCAAGAGATGAAGGTCTATTGGAAGAATTCTTATATCTTCTTAACAACAGTTCTATTGGGAGTTAGTGTTACTCAAGCCAATCTAACTACTACTCAGGATGGTATTTCCTACAAAACATTTCCTCAACGTCAAGATTCGGAAGCAGCCGTTGTGGAATGGGGAAATTCTGCCATCATCAGTGCCATTGATGCAGCCGTTGCATCCTTTGGTCCTCAGACGAACTTGGGTGCATTCTTTGAAGTTGAAACGACGCCTGTGTTGGGCATTCCGCTGAATGGTCGTGGTACTAAATCCAATTGGGAGGAAGAAGAACCGTCATCATCGTCGTCGACATCATCATCATCGTCGCTTGGAGTTCCATATCCAGGACCACTCGACAATTCCGATGAAGTACATGGCAACATGGTCATTCTTACCAATGAACAAAGCAACATGTCACCCGTCGCTTTGGCCAGAGTCGCCAAAGAATCCAATGCTGCTGCACTTATGATTGTGAATGTTAACCCAGAACATCCAGATACCATTTATTCCATGCAGCCACAAACAGAAGCAGAAGCATTATATGCACAAGAACATATAGATATTCCTGTTATTATGGTTAGTTTGGCGAGTGGAAATTTGATTACCACGGCTGCCTCTCCTTCGAATCATAATAATGATGATGATCAACAACAACAAGAAGAAGAAGAAGAACCAACCTTTGCCTTACCCGAACGTGTACGATTGTATGCAGCAGGTGATAGGCCATACTTTGAAGATGTCATTTCACAACATCCAGTATTGTATTTGATACATAATCTACTTGATTCCAATGAATGTCAATCCATTATGCAAATGGTACTACAAGGGAAGAACAAATTGGATCTTATAGATGATACCATAAGTAACTTGTTGGAAAATACAGTTGCAAGTGCCGATAGAACTGCCAAAGCTCATCATATACATAAAACTATGCTTTGGAAAGGAACATTAGGTGGACATTTCTTCAAACAATTGGATGAACGTATTGAACAAGTGACGGGATATCCTCAAGATCAATTGTCTGATTGGATGATATTCCAATATGAACATGATAGAAGTAGTTATGATTTACATCTTGATGTTCATCCGATTCATCCACCCGTTGCCACAATTTCTGTATTCTTGAATGATGATTTTGAAGGTGGTGACATGGTTTATCCACAGGCCAACGGGGGGAAAACACCCATCAAGGTCACACCAAAGAGAGGTTTGGCAGTTGTTCATCATAATACAGATTACGATGGTGAATTTGATAGTCATTCCATTCATGGTGAGTTGTCATCTCAAGGACATGGGTACAAATACGTCGCAAAACGATTTGTATACAGTGAACCATTGAGTACTTCGATGCGTGTGGTGTTACCCATGCTAGCGATTTTGAATCGAGGCAAGTTACCACGATGGATCATTACTGTATATGATTATATGCTTGTCAAATTTGGTTTGAAACAGGGTCATGCATACTTTGAAAAGGCGTGTAGAGTTATTCCTATCATCATTTTGGGTTTTATTGTTCAATACATTTCCAATTTGATCAATGGAGACAAGACAAAAGATACCAATGCATCCAAGAAGAATAAAAAAGATTAAACAAACACATGATTTGGTACAGTTTTCTTTTATTGTAAGTAGTTATAGCTTATTTTGGAAGTATGGCAATTCATCATGAAAATCATGTACATGATTGGAGCCATTGTTTGATTGTATTAGCTTGGACGCATACAACTCCCGAGAGGACCGATGGGGTCTCCATATGAAAATCATCCAGTAGTACTTGTCTTACATGTTCTCGTAACGTTGTAGTGGCTTCCGGATATTGATGACTTTTACCGACGCCCGTGATGAGCATTAAATCTTGTATCTCATTCGTCTTGTCCAACGAGTGCAAAATATACCTACATGCAGCTCTTGCAACTGGGAGAGATAAACCAGATAGATCCTTTTCCCATGTTGTATCCATGGACGATGGAGGGAAGACGACATTGAGTTTCACAGCATTATGAAACACTAAATCCATTTTCTGAATGTCGTCAGTAGATCCTGATCTATCCAAACATGCAATCGCGGACGTTAGTGTGATAATATCTGGAGAGGTATCCATCCCTTTTTCTTTCATACTACACATTTCATTCCATAAATCAAATACTTGATCCGGTTGATTTCCTTGGGAATAGGCTGACATTAACGAATTGTACGCAACAAGATCGGGTGCAATCCCATCTGTCTTCATTTCTTCAAAAAGTCTCATCGCATCTTTATATGCGCCTGCTCTTGCACATGCAGAAATAGCCGCTGTGTAAGTGATTTTGTTTGGACGGGCACGTAGTGGGCCATTTCGCATAGCTTGTATTAAATCCAAAGCTTCCTGATATTTTCCACTGGATGCAAGACTTGACATTATGCTAGAATAGGTATATATATCTGGCCAAATTTTATCGCTCTTCATCTCCTCAAATAATTCCATAGCCTTATTGGAAATGTCTATCGTAGTATTCTCACTTCGATTCATTGGCTGTTCCAATTGAAATCGAGCTCCTCTGGCCAAGGCAGAAATTACCGCATTGTATCCCACAGCACTCACCTTCAAATCTTCCGTTTTCATTTGATCGAACAATTCCAAAGCTTTTTCCCAATTTCCACAATTTCCACATGCAGAAATAACTGAAGAGTACGAATATTCATTTGGTATGATTTTATTCTTCTTCATATCATCTAGCAATATTACAGCATCTTGCCACAGTTTTGCTTTAGCACATGCATCAATGACTGCAGTATAAATATACGCATCTAGTGTAATATTTTTCTTTTGTTTTGCATCTTCCAATAGTTGAATTGCCTTTCGTGACCATTTAGCTTTCGCACATGCCTTGATTGTATTTGTGTAGGTAATGACATCTACTTCTGATTCTAGTGTCGCTTGATGGAAGAGTGCCAATGCTTCCTTCGCATCACCATTATTTGCACAGGAATTGATGAGAGCGTTGAAGGTCACTGTATCAGGCACGACAGAAGATTGCTTCATCATTTGAAATACACTTTTCGCAGCATTTGGTTGATTGGATTTGGCACAACAGGATATCACACGGTTGTACATGACCGTTGGTGCCGCAATCTTTTGTTTTTGCATGGCCTTGAGTAATTCAAGTGCTTTACGCCAGTAGTTTTTACGGCCCTTTCGTAATAACTCCGACATGACAATTTCATAGGAGTATATGGTGGGGTATGTTCCTCGTTGTGGCAGAGACAGTAACAGATCTACTGCAATCTCAATCTTTCCATCCGCCACTAAGGATGATAAAACTCGTTGGTATGTGGCTAGAGTGGGCAAAGGGTGAATATCGTTTTGCTCCTCCATGAGATGCAGCAAGCTCATCGAATCATCTGATCTCTTTGCACTTTCCATACAACCTAGTACTTCATTGTATACTTCAATATTCAATGGACTAGATATAAGACCACGATCAACACCTGACGAACTCAAGTATAATAGTTGCAATGCTTTCTTCCAAAGTCCTGATTCATATCTATCATTTCTACATAAGGCAAGTATTGTTTTTTCTAAATCCGATTTGTTGGGTGTAAGTTGAAGATCTTCCATATCTTTCAATATTTTCATGGCAGCCGCCCCATTTCCAGTGGAATAACATTCTGAAATGACCTTTCCAAACGTCTCCTCATTTAGAATATATGAGTAATTCTTCATTTTATCAAGAATGAAATTATATTTCGTCCAATCATTGGCAGAAGCACAGGTGGCCAACAGCAATTCAAATGATTTGCGCGTCGGTATTTCTCCTAAGGATATCGATTTAGACAATTTATCGAATTGGCGAGCAAGTTTGTCCTGAAGCCGTTTTGTTTTCATTTCTTGATTGACTGTGCTACTTCTTGAAGACCTTAACCATGCTGCTTTAAGGAGACGACGAGGAAGGATCGTTCTTGTTGGATTCATCAAAGATGATGGAGAAACAAAGGCGTCAACAACTATTGGAATGTTTACGAGAATCGTCCAAACATGAGATATTGCAGCGACAACGATAGCAAATACATAATTATGAAGTCGCATGATGCAACTATACAAACAGTGAGTAAGTCAGATGTCCAATGGAAAATTGGAAATAGGTGGATGTAACTGATAATTGATAACTTGCTGTCAGTCGTCAGTCGTCAGTCGTCAGGTATACTCTTCGTACAGCCACCCACTTTTCTAAAAGATAAAAGACCCTACAACAACCTACAAGATACGGCGTGTCTTACACCATACATATCTGTGTAAACGGAGGAATCAATGTTCATCTCACAGAAAATATCAATAGAAAGCATTTTCTTTTTTAAAACAAGTTAAATAAAACAATTAGTTTCTTAATTTCTTCCCTGGACGACAGTCTTCCTTTTGCCCTTGAAACACGTTATTTTTGAATGTTCCAATCGAAACCGTCCCATCTGCTTCGAGCTGTCTACCTTCTCCATGCTTCTTTCCATTCTTCCATTCACCATCATACAATCCACCATCATTTCCTTTACAAAGACCATTACCGTGAAAATTCCCATTTTTGAACGATCCGAAATAAAAACCTCCATCTGAAAACTTCTGATGTCCTTGACCATGGAATTTATCATCTTTCCATTCACCATCATATGTTGTTCCATCTGCATGCGTCATCTTTCCATTACCATCTTTATGACATTCCTTCCATTCGCCATCATAAACATCTCCATTTGCATATGTGCATTTCCCTCTACCATTATACTTGTCATCCTTCCATATACCATCAAATACACCATCCCCAAATGCATCCAGACATATCCCATACCCATTCTTTAAACCATCCTGAAACATTCCATGAAAGTAACCTCCATCTTTCCACAAAGCATACCCATTTCCATCTTCTACAGTGGACGAAGATAATTCATCCCCAATCTCTATAATATAGCCTTTCTTTCCACCAGCATCATCTTCTTGATGTTCAATATATGCAAATATCCTATCATTTGGTACATTCTTCACTTCTTCGCGGCAAGCTTCCGATGCTGCCCATTTCTTCCAATTCTCAATGGTTCCAGCAGGTACCAGGACACCAAACTGAGTGGCTGCCGCGCACTGTTGAAAGGCATCAAGGTAGGCATCCTTGTCAGTGTCGTATGTCCGATGGGAAAATCCTAAATCTTCAATCGTAATCAGTTTACCAGCACCCAAAGGTTGGTCATCGTTTAACTTCTTCAAATAATCAGAAGTTTTCCCTGGAGCACCAATTTTCATTCCTTCTGTCTCTTCAATCTTTTCCTTTATACTCAGATAGAAATCACAGTCCAAAGGCTTCGATACCAAAAATGCCTTTTTCTGGCAATAATATAATTTGTCTTGTGATATGTTCAGCATTAGAGTTTAATGGTTATCAATGCTTTCAAATCAAACTCTAATCTCTCTGATGAGTTGACGAGTTGACACATATCTTGAATCTTGACAATCTTTTATGTTAGTAGGTTCCGTTTACCACAAATAATGAAATGTAGCATTTCACCACACGCGACCATACCATCATCGATTTGATTTGATAACACGTGGCTACTAAAAGCCTATGTTTTCCTAACTAGTACTTAACATCGTACTCATGTTGATTATTCGTACTTAAACTACTACTTAACATCGTACTCATGTTATAACTAAGTAAATCTCCAGTGAGATCGTACTAACGTAGTCAAGCTAATCCTAGATTCGCAGGGGACATTAGCGTTGATTTTTCCATGGAATTCGGATCCATGTGCCCAGGTTAATCTATCCAGACTGCTTCGCTACAAAACAGATTGTAGCAATGACAATTGAGAAATGCGAAATGCTTTTAGACACTGAAGACGCAAATACCATATTTCCATTGCTCTTGATGAGTCTTCTTCTCCGTAGCAGTAATGCATGATACTTATCATTCTTATTAAAGGATCCGATCTACTACTACAAATAAGTCGATTGGCTACTAAAATAAGCTTGCTGTTAGCATCCTTTTCCCCATCCTTATCCTTCAAAAAATATCACTTTTAGTACAAACCATTACATTACAATTATTAACCTCGGATTCAGTCAATCACAATGATAATTCGTTCTTCTCCTTCATCTTTTTTCTTCTGAGGACTGACAATCCTTGATCTCTTTGCTACTGGAGGACCATCATCTTTAAAACGATTGATACGAGCACCATTCTCCCATTCCTCGTCATTTTCAACATTGGTATCAATTAATTTGCCACTTCCATGGTACTTATCATTCTTGAAGGATCCGACATAGAATTTTCCATCTGATCGCATAAATTTACCAACGCCATCTTTCATTCCATCCTTCCACTCACCATGATACATTTCTGAATTTACGATATCTTCATACCAACCTTTTCCATGGAATTTTCCATTCTTGAAAGTTCCAAAATAAGAGTTGCCATTTGAAAAGAATTTGTTCCCTTTGCCATTGATCTTATCGTTCTTCCATTCACCATCATATACATCTCCGTTGGAATACATCATTTTCCCCTTTCCTTCATACTTGTCATCTTTCCATGCACCTTCGTATATATCCCCACCTGATGATCTATATGTAGCTTTTCCATTAAGTCTACCACCATGGTATTCCCCTTCGTATATATCTCCATTGATGTTAATCATTTTTCCGTGTCCATCAAATACATCATCTGCCCAGTCACCTTCATATATTTCTCCATCTGCATATATCATTTTTCCTTTTCCATGATATTTATTTTCCATCCAATCTCCATCGTATGTATCTCCATTTTCATACATATATTTCCCTTTTCCATGGTACTGTCCCTTCATGTATTCACCTACATATGTATCTCCCCTGGAACA
>Ga0213868_10004465_pt1 | contig 12773 bp, 10 predicted proteins | sample PICome_9_FD_160087 | JGI IMG/M metagenome (GOLD analysis project Ga0213868, IMG submission 160087) | Coastal seawater microbial communities near Pivers Island, North Carolina, United States - PICO127 | ecosystem: Environmental > Aquatic > Marine > Coastal | place: USA: North Carolina...
GAACGGGTCTCAAGGAAATCGACTGTCGACTGTGGAGCCGCCGTGTGCAACGTTCATAACGGCTACAAGACTGGGTACTAACAAGGCAATAATGCAGAATTAAATACAATTAAATGTATTTAGAAAGGTTATTAGAATGACGGCACTTATATTCTATCTACAAAAGACAATCCATATCCATCGTGAAACGTTCGTTGTGGCACAATTTAAAAATGAATTGGCTGATCATATGCATCCATACAAGCCTCTTTGAATGCTTCACTTAGAGTAGGGTGAGCGTGGCATGTGCGGGCAATATCTTCTGCACTAGCTCCATATTCCATACCCAAAACGCCTTCAGCAATCATTTCTCCAGCATTTGGACCAATGATGTGAGCTCCAAGAATCTTATCTGTCTTTTTATCTGTCAGAATCTTCACAAATCCCTCAGGAGTTCCATTTGCACGTGCACGAGAATTTGCCTGAAATGGGAAAGACCCCTTGGCATAATCAACCCCAGCTTCTTTCAGCTCCTCTTCTGTCTTACCAACCGATGCAACTTCAGGAAAAGTGTAAATTACTCCAGGAATTGCATCATAATTGACATGACCAGCATATCCTGCGATAGTTTCTACAGCAGCAATACCTTCTTCTTCTGCCTTGTGAGCAAGCATAGGTCCGTCAATGCAATCACCAATGGCGTAAATATTTGGAACAGCTGTTTTAAAATGATCGTCCACTTCAATTCTTCCAAGTCGATCCTTTTGAATTCCAAGCGCCTCTAAACCCAATCCTTCTGTGTAAGGTCTGCGACCAGTAGCAACTAGGACCACATCATACTTTTCAGTCTTTTCTCCTCCACCGGCAGCCTTTTCTGTCGTGAGCAATACACCATCTTCGACAACCTCGCTTTTGGTCACCTTAGTCTTCATATTGAACTTGAATCCCTGCTTCTTCAAAATTGTCTGAAACTTTTTGGTAGTTTCTTGATCCATGGCAGGACAAATACGATCCATAAACTCAATGACAGTAACATTTGAACCAAGTCTGGACCAAACAGAAGACATTTCTAATCCAATAACACCACCTCCGATAACTGCCATCGTTTTTGGTACTTCCTTGATATCTAGTGCACCAGTTGAATCAACGATTCTTCCTATAGCATTATCAACTGGAACTGGTGGTAGTGGAGTAACCTCAGAACCAGTTGCAATGACGATGTTCTTCGTGACGAGACCTTCACTTCCTCCATCGTTGAGGGCAACAGATACTGTGGTAGGGTTTGCAATGGATCCCTATTACAATCCAAACAAAGTTAATTTTCCATTTATGTATAAATATTCATGAAATGACTCACATGTATCAAGACGCATAAGATGTAAAGAACTTACCTTTCCTTTGAAATAGTCAACTCCATGCTTCTTGAACAAGTGCTCAATCCCTCCTGTGAGTCCCTTTACAGTTTTTGCCTTAGTATCCATCATCTTTCCAACATCCATGGAAAGTTCTCCGTTGATCTTAATACCATGTTCTTCAAAATGATGCTTAGCGTCGTGATAATGATGAGAAGAGGTCAAGAGAGCCTTACTGGGGATACACCCAACATTTAGACAAGTTCCTCCCAAAGATCCTCTCATTTCTACACAAGCAGTCTTTAGACCTAGTTGACTAGCTTTAATTGCCGCAACATAACCTCCAGGTCCTCCTCCTTCATTATTATGTAATCAAACGTTAGATGTACATGGTTTTGTATAGGAATAAGGGTTCAAGGTCAATAAACGACCTTTCAAGTCTACTGACAGAAGATATACTAAGTACTTACCTACGACAACAACATCATACTTGTCGAGCACTTGTGTCGAAGTAAAACTACGCAATTGAGCACTATTGATAGTTCTCTGAAGTCTTGAAACTGTGGATGAATTGATTCTTGATAACATTGCTGCACGTGATGTAATGAAATAGATCTGTTTGGTGTTCTATTTGTTCGTCGGTTTTCGGCGGCAGTTTTCGCTGGGTGGATACCCTACCCAACGAGTGATAGTGAGACAGATTGAAATGAAGTATTGAAAACGACCATGTGATATATAAGTGATGAGGAAAATATTCTATTTACGGTTTAGTTCTCGGTATTAGTATCATCATCAAAACTATTCTCGGGCTTCATCTCTTCCTTGTGATCTGGAGGTGTCCACTCGAAAGGCTCAGGAGCATCAGCTTCATCTTCCGATTCAATGGATGGTGCCTTGATAGTTCCTAAATCATCATCCTCTTCTAATGGGGTAGAATCTGTAACAAGAATAACACCACAGGGCTTTTCGTCTGGGCGGATAGGATGATATCTTTGGTCCATTTTGAAGACACAGTAATCGATCTGAGACTTCGTGATACGACATGGATTCGACAATGCAAACCTGGGTGGTTCCGGTTCCCTCTTTTTCTTGCTCTTTTTATCCTCTGAATTCGCTGGTTCATTGATATCCATCTTTACTTCTTCCTTTACTTCGGCATTCTCTTCCTCCATCTTAACGTCTACATCGGTGCCCTCTTCTTTTGCTTTTTTTCTTGCTAAACGAGCCTTATTCTTGATCGTGGTAGAAAGAGTCACAGTTTCAATACGCTTTTTCTCTTCTTCCTTCTTCTCTTCTATTCTCTTTGGATAGGCAAACATACTTGGTTTGGCATTGCATTGAATTTCTAGTTTCTTTGGATATTTAAAATCTTTGTTGAGGCAGATGGTGTAAGTGGGTGTAATGGCGAGGCTAAACATGTGCATCATAGGGAACCAATACCAGTGCTGTAGCCACAACGCAACTCCAACTGCACTTGACATTTTTGTGAAGCCATTCTTTGAGCCGAGACTGAACGAACAATTTCTTCCTCCTGTATCAATGATTCCTGTAGAGAGAATTGCTCCCATTTTTGTAAGAGTAGTCTGGTGTTTGTCATTTATGAGGTTAGAAAGTTTCTCTCTAAATGTCTTGATCTTCCTGCCATTGCATTGATCACTCTGTTGCATATAGATCAGTGCAGTTCCCATTAAAGCGCCTTGACGGACAAAATCAGTCATATCCGTTAACATAGGTTCAAGAAGAGCAACACTTTCACTATCTCCAGAGCCAGCCATGGCAATGCCAACTGCCATACAACTGGCGTAACGGACATGCGGATTAAAACTCTCGAGAAGTAGTTTCACCAACTCAGGAACGCGTTTAGGGGTCTTGTAAAGAACAAAAGCCAGACCAATCACTGCTGCCATACGGACATCATCACTCACATCACTTACTGCGGTATGAAGCAGCAGGCGAATGGCTTTATTGGAGCCAGTGCCACAATAAGCCAAAGCCAGGCAATATTGAGCACCATATCTTAATAATGGATCCCTGTCACCTCTCATCTCATCAATCAAGAAATCCGCATTTTCCTCTTGTCCATATTGCATTAGAGCAAGGCCCATTACAATACCACGAATGATTTTTTCATGTTGAGTTTCACGAGCATATGTCTTGAGCTCAGAAACTATCTCATTAATTTCATCGGCGGTATCGGGGTTCAAATTGTTGTGGACATTTCCAGCTCCACTTCCAACAAGAATGAGTCCCATAGCAATACCAGCAGCCTCGCCAGAAACGGCTGAATCGGTGTACAGAACCTCTTTCAGTTCATTCAATGCAGAGAGACTGTTGCTGCCTAGACCAGTCAGTCCAACTCCTAGTGCGGCCCCGTGACTAATAGGTTCATTTGCATGAGAAATTCTCAGGTGATTTAGGAGAAATTCATGTGTTTCCTTCCTTTTATCAGAAGCTGAACCAGCTTGAGATCCATGAATAAGACCAAGCGCATATAAGGAGCCTCCCTCAGCAAACCCTCCTGTCTCAGAAACACCTCCATCGTTAGATTCTGGAGCGGGTGGGAGATATGGCTCAAGAAGGTTCATAGCTTCTGAAATGTGGCCCGCATGTACCACGCCGAGAGATGCTGTTGCAGAAAACTTGGCCCTAGATCGTAATTGTAGAAAAACATTCAGCATGTAAGGACAACGAGCTTACAAATAACGACAAATCTAGAACTGAGAAGATACTTACCAATTCGATGCTTTCTTCATCCATTCTAGATTATCTCTCAAAAAAGCATCGTTTGTCGTGCCAGCATTGAGGTAAGAGTGAGTCAAAACAGCACAGTTGTGCAGTGTTGAGTTTCTTCCTCCTCCACGTGATTCAAGACCCTGCTTTAAATTCTCCATAATCAATGGATCTGAATCTGAATGTTTGTGCAAAAATGATATTGCTAATTCTGATGTTAATCCACCAGTCAAGACGCGGCGAGCCTTGTCGTATCGGGACCAAATTTCATCAGAACGTCCACTCTCACCCCCCTTTGTGGGAAGAGCATCAGCAACTCCATTGACAAATGCCTGATCACCACTTTCAACCGAATCAAAACATAATTGCAGTCCAAACAAAGACTCATGGTCTGTTCCATCAAGAAGATTGCATAGAATAGTAGAAACGGCCTTGGGATCCTTTAGCACTTGAAAGGCATTAGCCAGACTAAAAGAACACTGTTTTCTGATTGAATTCGATGTATTGGAATCATTAGACAACATCTGTAGCTTTTCCGCAATAACTTGAATCACTTGATAACGGAAGGCTTTTGAAACGAAAAGAGTGGTAGCCGCTGTGAATGAAAACATGAGCACTTGATACAACTTTTCAGCTCCACATCTCTGTGCACACTGATCAAGTACAGCTCTAACCTTTTCAATTTCTTTAGCTTCAATTGCAATTCCTAATGCGTGTTCAAAATTTCCTTCAGAATAACACCGGTTAAACATGAATTCTACTACAGCTTGCAATTTCTCCATGGGCAAAGCACTGACTGCGTCTTCGTCCTTCTCGTCCTCGCCGCCATGTTCCTTTCCCTTCTTTCGAATATATGCATCTACTGCTGCACCAACTAAACACTCCACAAATGCCTTGTTGCTTTGACTTCCACTGGTTTCAAACACTCCATCGCCACTCTCGAGAGCAAGTCTGAGTGCCTGAGAAGGTTCCTCCAAATAGAAAAAGACACGAGAGGCAATACTAGCTGCAAGCTGACGCACTTCTATGTCCTCTTCCATATCTTCAGAAATAGCTTCCAAGTCTGGTAAGGATTGGGCTACTTCGTGCCATTGTGTATCAACGACAGTGGACAAACGTTTCAGAGCAGCTTTTCGAACTGAGGGCGCTGGTTCTGCAAGCATGGACAATAGTCCTGTTGCTGAAGATGCACCTGAACTCGCCGATATTTCAGTTGGCTGTAGCAATGTGAAAGGGAATGACATTTCCAATAATGTATTGTGTGTGTAATTGAAATATGAGTAGTCTTCCTTCCTTCGTCGTGGTTAAGTAGTCCTTGGTTCGTTATTTTTTTCGAAGGCCGTCGAAATTGTGTTAGGGTTAGAAACCCGAGTGTCTTCACTCCCACTCTACTCACGGTTTCATCATTTTTTTGATTTTGGAATCATTTCATTGCAAGGAAACATATCTAAAACTAAAGAAATTTCATCAGACATATACAAGACAAAAACATCATTCATGATTTGAGAGAATGCATCCAAAATGATATTCAATACTTTAGGCAACGGATTCCATCAAAACCGTATGCTGAGTGCTATGGAATAAAACGTTTTTCCTTAGTTTAGAAATCAAAAGCAAAATCTACAGAAAGTATTCTGGTGTTCGTCTGTTCACATGAGGTTCACCTCTACGAGGAGCAGGGTCAAATTGGAGGAATGTCTTGTTCAAGCTTTCATCTACCTCCATTATAGCGGCTTGGTTACCGCATCTATAGCAATAGTTGGGTGCGCTAAATATGGTCACGACGTTCATTTCATGACTCCAGTTATATCCATCCATAACGAGTTGATGAGCTCGACTCACGAGATTTAATCCATTTCGATGGTTAAATTGTTCTGAAATGTCTTGTCCAAATGTAAATCCTGCTCCTCTTGGAGAAATACCCCATCCGGAGCGATCATCGGGGTCACTCCATAGTAAATCACACATGGGTCCTTCATGAGGAACTTCTTGAACTCGATCTAATTGTCTGACATGATCAAGTGTATCTATACTAGGACTAAGACCCCCATGCAAACAAAAGATATGATTTTCAACCAAGGCGGTTACAGGGAAATAATCAAACAAATCAGTAAACATCTTCCATACATTGGCAGATCCATATTTCCGCACACACTCATCGTAAAAGCCATAAACTTGAGTAATTTGACGCGATTCATGATTTCCGCGTAAAATATGAATTCTATCAGGGTATCGAACCTTCAAACACACCAACATGGTGACAGTCTCAACAGAATAATAACCTCGGTCTACATAATCTCCCATGAAGAGATAGTTCGTATCGGGCGCTGAACCTCCAATTCTATAAAGTTCCATTAGATCATGCCATTGTCCATGAATATCTCCACATACGGTGACTGGTGCAGCAACAGGTTGAACGTTGGACTCGTTCATAAGTGTTTCCCTAGCCTTTTCGCATAAATGTTTGATTTCGGTCTCCGCCAGCGGTGTCCCTACAGATAACTTGGAGAGCCAACCTTCAAGATCATTATAATGCTTTTCATCTGGTGAAAAACTTGTCGGATTTGTGGAAGATGGTGCAGCGCTGAGAGATGTGACTGAAGCCGTGGACGTTACGCTACTTTCACTCATGTTGTGTCTTTCGTTTGAAAGGGTTCACAATTATCAAAAACAATGCAATGCTAGCCGATGGATAAAAATCTATTTATGCTCTTCAATGTAAGATCTATGCTGGGATCAAAGTGAAGAATAGTGCCGTTTTCAAGAAATCGGGATTATTTGTGATCGGACGACTCGTCGTTGTTTTTTGTGTATGTTAAAACTTCTCTTGAACAAAAGCAAATAGCAAGAAACGGAAACGGCACGACGGTGGGTCTTGTGAGATGAGACAAGTTAGAGTTAGATTTATGGTTTACATTTTTGGATGGTCGTGAAGGGGGCTGGGGAGGTGTAGAAACTAGACATTTACCCCCCTCATGTCTAAAAGATTTGTTTGACACTTTATTCTTTTCGGAAAACGAAACAGATACCAACGCCTTTCAAACTCTTTCCCCTATTCAAGTTTACTTATACATTCAAAGATGGTTTTAGCCGAAAGTGTGAATGTTGCTCGTCGATTGACCTCAAAAGTTGAGAATGATTTGGTGCAAGAAGACATGGTTGGTAAGTAGATGTGCGCAATCATTTTGGAATTCTGATTGTGATGCAACTAGTTAAACTTTGTGCATCGTGAGAATTCCATTTCAATTTCATCATTAGGCATAATATGTTGGCAAATGAATGATAACATGCAAGTGTTGATAATTGTACTAACACACGTTTTGTTCTTTGCACTGATTGCAGAGATGAAAAGATCTTATTCAGAATGCAAAACGATTGCATCAAAGTTAGGAAGTGTAAAAGAACTTCCAAATGAATGTTTTGACTACAAAGATATCGTCATTAGCCTAGCAAAGCGTCCCACGAAAGCTCAATCTGATCATGCTACGGCCTTTGAAGGAATGGGTAGCTCAGCTGCTGCCGCTGCAAAGGCTAGAGCCGGTGGAAGAGAAAGTTATGCTCAAATTCAGAGGCGATACACCAATACCAGACGTTTCACCAAGGATAATTAAATACGCCGGAGGATTTAAATATTTATGAATCTGGATTGGTGTAAAGGTCCTGGAGGAAAGAAGGAAGAATTCGTATCTGTCATCCCTTTACGAGCTTTTTCATCAAATATACTTCACTCTTCATAGTATTACCCAGTATAAATTAACAAAAACATTATTGTCATATCGTACATATACTTTTGCTTCGAAACATGCATAAGTAGTTTGATGATGGAATACTCCATCAACTTTCGATCGAGGGGTAACCCTGATGGATTTTATCTAGGGTCAATAAAGACACGCTACTACAAGCAACGCATCAAGCATCACTCATCAGTCAATACAGTCAAGAGACTCGAGAGTCAAAGCCATAAGACAGCCACACGAAATCATTCATCGACATCTACACCCAAAGAGTAAAAAGATAGAATGTCTGAAGAGAAGAATGAAGCAGTGGATCCTAATGAACAGAATGGACAGGATTCTGAATCCATGAACGAAGATAATGAAGAGATGACTTTGACCTCTAACGATGATTCAAAGGATGCTACTGGAACTTCCAACTCCACAAGTAAGATGACATCGTCCGATAAGACAGGCGTCGCCAATCCATCTGGTATCGATGCACATCCGTATGCTAGGGGTAGTGTGATAGAGGTGCTTTATATTGTAGACCCAAGGAGAAGTGATTCTGACGATGACTATTCCGAAGAAGAGGGTGAACCGGAGTATGAACCGAAGCATTCACAAGCATCAGAGGCACGATTAGCGGATATTATAGATAGAGCAAATTCAAACACCCCAGATCATCCCAACCCAGCGTACAGATATAAATATTACATTCACTACAGGGATCAAAACAGAAGAATGGATGAGTGGATTACTGATCCTGAACGAATTTTGAATCCTCCAAGCGTTGGTAACGCCAAAGTTCGTGCTTTGAAAAAGGCAGCGAAGGAAGAACATGACAGGAAAATGAAAGAGAAAGAAAAAAGAGAACTAGAAGCTCTTGTCGAAAGTTTGGACGATAAGCGTCGTAAACTTGATGGTGACCTGACTGATGGTGCCGTTTCTCCTTTTGGAAGGCCTGTTAGTCAGAGAGCAAGTAGCAGAAGAGCAAGCGCGGCCATCACATCTGCGTTGAGTTATCCAAATAATACACAAGCTACGTCCACGCCTGACGCATCTAATTTATCAGTGGACGTGGGAGAAGAACAATCGAGGCTTACACGGAACCGGAGAAAGAGCAGTCGCCCTAACCTTGATGAGGCGGATAGTGGATCGGATGAGAAAAAGGATGACTTATCTTCAACGCATAGTACAGTTGTTCATACTCTTCTACCTGAGTATGGAAATATCAAAGATAAGGTAGTTACTGTTGCAGCACAAGAATTAGACGAACATGAAGGTCTGGATGAGGCTTCACTTCGTGAACACGAAGAAGTTACGAAGGTCAAGAATGTAAAGGAAGTAGAACTGGGAAAATACAATATGGTACGTAAAATCGTGTGTATAAATCATAGTGTATTTCAAATTCTAACCAATGAATCTATTTTGAAACGATACAGGATACATGGTACTACTCTCCCTTGCCAAAAGAATTGATGAACAAGGACGGTAGTATGATTGAGGTATTATATGTATGCGAATTTACCATGCAATTTTTTACACGGAAGAAAGAGTTGCTTCGGTTTCAAGCCAAACATTTGAAAGCAGGTAAAAGGCATCCGCCTGGAAATGAAATATACAGAAATGGCAATATTAGTATGTTCGAAATTGATGGGCTTGAAGAGAAAATTTATTGCCAGAATCTGTGTTACATTGCAAAGTTGTTCTTAGATCACAAGACGCTATACTTTGATGTTGATCCTTTTCTATTTTATGTACTGTGTGAAGTTGATGATCGTGGATTTCATCCTGTAGGTTACTTCAGTAAAGAGAAATATTCAGATGTGGGCTACAACTTGGCGTGTATCTTGACGTTTCCTTGTCACCAAAGAAAAGGTTACGGCCGTCTTTTGATTGACTTCTCCTATGAGCTTTCTAAGAAAGAAGAGAAGGTCGGATCGCCTGAAAAACCAATGTCAGATCTTGGTCAACAGGCTTACAAACCATATTGGACAAGCACTATTGTTGACTTTCTTGCAAACCAATCGAACGAAAAGAGCCTGAGTATCATGGATATTAGTAAACGCACCTCAATAATGGCAGAGGATATAATTTTTACACTTAATCTATTGGGACTCTTAAAGTATATCAATGGGGTATATTTTATCACTGCCGAACGTGACCTTTTAAAGGAATTAGCAAAGAAGCACCCAATAAAAGAACCAAGGGTTCACCCAGATAAGTTGCACTGGACTCCTTTCTTAACTGAAGTGAAGAGGGATAAATTCAGTATTCATTGCAAAAAGCCAAGTATAGAAGACAACACAAAGCAAAATGATGCTATTACACAGTAGTTGATCCTACAGTAATTTAATGACAAATACGGATGAGTTTTGTTAATCATTGTGTCGAAAGAACTAGATACCTTTGTTACATTTTTATTCAGCTATTACTCGTGTGGGGAAAGAGTAGTTACAGTCAATCGATTACCACAAAACGCAACATCGTATTTTCTGACAAAAGTTACAATCGTACTACACAAGATCTGCCGTTTGGATTGTGCACAGGGCTAATTGCCACAATCTCATTCGCCTTTGATGTAATACGAACGCACCATTCGTACCACACTCTTCCACCACCATTAGACGCTTCAATCTTGCGCCAAATACTGCAATGGACGCTACCCCCACAAGGGATAAACAGTGGGTCTCGCAAAGGGAAGAACAATGGAAACCACGAGAACATGCCAACAGAGAAAGACGACGGCTGAATGCTAATCATCGCTTGACGCCCAGAAGTACTTTTGTACAACACACAACTAAATGTTCCAAGTAAACCATGTATAGTCGTACCATCACTACTTCTCTCTTGAATCGAAACAGCCATAGATCCTAAAGTTGCGTTCTTTTTGCCATATCCGCTTCCAAACGCGAATCCACAACATCTATCACCGGTGAAGATAAGTTCGGCGCGTCTTTCGTTGTTTATACCTTCCACAGCGTCTTTAATTGCAAAATCTGCCTTTTTCACAGGGTGAGAAAATTCCCAACATGGCTGCTCCTCGTGAGTTTGTGAGGCCAAATGGGAACGAACCACATAAGGAGTTTCCATGGCCTGCATCATTCCAGTAGGCTCTCCTCCGGGTCCTTTTGAAGCGTTAGATGGAAAGAAAGCGTGCGATTGGACTTCGGAGTGCAACTTCATAGATGTTACAGGTGTTATGAATGATCTGTAACTTTGAGGTATACTAATGCAGGTTTCCTTCATTAAGCCACTGCGCTGAAATCCATCCAAACATTCAGGACTTAGTTCATTACACCCAAAGCTTCCCAATAATTCACTCACTACAATATCTACCTTATTAGTATCTGGACCATTTATGATCGAAAATAAAAATGGATCGTCATTAGCTGCTCTCATGTCGCATTCTACCACTGTAACATGTTTCCATCGTGTATCATGAGCCTTCAAAGACTGCAAATAAAGAACGGCGCATTGATTCTTTTCAACTGCAACTACGGTTGGATGAATACTAATCTTTGGATCGTTTTCAGTCGTCTGAGTACTACGATTCACATTCTCCACGGCATCCAGACTTGCATTGACTAAGGGTCCCCGGCCAGCTCCAACAACAAATATAGTCACATTCATAATTAAATGATTAGGATTTCCATTTTCTCTCTCTGCTCTTAATTCACCTAATTTGATTTTGTCTTCTAATGCTAGCTCTACTGCATCACGATACCTGTTGTACTTTACTGGATCCTTTTCAAACTGTATGTATTTCGAAAAAAAAGTTAACGGTCAATACAGATGATGCTTCTTCGTATTCAAATAATGTCACTCATGATATACTCACCACTTCATAGGTAGAAAACTCTAAATTATCTCCAAGAGGCTGGAGAGCACTTTGCAAATGGTCCAAGTAACCCATTTCCATTTTACCTTCTTCTGTATCTAAAACGGATGCAACATCCTCCTTTGATCTAATGAATTTCAAGTATTGAATGTGTGGTAAGCATCCAGACATACCTAAAGCATCGTCATGAAGGCCCAAATCAGAAACTCCTTCTACTAGTACCCTGCATGTTCTACCAATACGTTTCAATACTTCAATAAACAGAAATTGGCTTGCCTTTGACAAAGTTGGGAAACCTTTCTTGTTGACAAGAAAATTAGATGTGTGAAAGGACATAGCTCTCAAATTACTCCCAATTAACTCATGTATCAACGACATTGGTTCTACTAATGAGTCCGATGAATTTCGAAAAGACTTGAACTCCAAAATACATCCTAAATTTGCAGCTCCGTCACACATTTTATGAACTACTCTGAAAGCATCCACACTTTCCTTTTCAAAAGGCATTCTAACCCACAATTGTATACCATTGGCACTACTTTTGAGAGCCTGAGAAGCCAAGAATCTACCATAATTTATGTAATTAGTATTAGGGATCCTGGGTAAAATTACTGCTGGTATATTCATATGCGCAGCCCAATCAAGCATGTAACTTAAGGCAACTTCTGCTTGCTTCTGATCATAAGGTGTTCCGTTCAATGCATCAATGAGTTCCTCGCCTTTATTTTCTTTTTCAATATCGGTAGTTTGAACCATTGATACGAGACTCTCAGGAGAAGTTACCACTCCAACAACACTTGTACCCCAATATCTTGATTCTAGACTTGTAATGTCTCCTCTACAAAGTGAGGAACAATATGGTAAGTTCGTAGTGACAAAATCATAGCCATCGGATCGAGCATTGTGCAATGCGCCTTTTGCATCGTTTGGATGGGATAGGTTGTTAAGACCGGTGATGAGGACCATGATAATCAATATCTTTCTTTATTTGGCATTGCTTAGTAGCATCTAGCATCCGATTGAAAAAGTTGAATGAGCCCGATGTCCGCGATGTCCGATCCAGATGAGTGGTGACTGGTGCACTTGTCTCCAACCAAGTCGGGTCGGGGTAAACCTCATTTTTCTTTGAGAGAGACCATGCAACAAGCAAGAAAC
>Ga0213868_10004466_pt1 | contig 12773 bp, 10 predicted proteins | sample PICome_9_FD_160087 | JGI IMG/M metagenome (GOLD analysis project Ga0213868, IMG submission 160087) | Coastal seawater microbial communities near Pivers Island, North Carolina, United States - PICO127 | ecosystem: Environmental > Aquatic > Marine > Coastal | place: USA: North Carolina...
TTATTGATTCGGCTTTAGTACATCAATGCCTTCAGCTTCAAGTAGGCTAATCAGCCGAATCAATGGTAAACCTACAAGACTGTTAGGATCATTACCATTCAGTTTAGAAAATAAACTGATACCAAAACCTTCAGATTTAAAACTCCCAGCACATTGATAAGGTTGCTCTTGACGGAGATAAAAATCTATTTGGGATGACGACAAGGTTTTGAAACCAACTTCAAAAGTCTCTACTACTGATTGAATATGTCCAGTTTGACTATTTAATAACGCCAATCCAGTCAAAAACTTTACTGTATTTCCGGATGCCGCTGTGAGTTGCTTCACTGCGTTATCATGGTTGCCTGGTTTCCCTAAAATTTCACCATCTAACAACGCGACTTGGTCTGAACCAATAATTAATGCGTTAGGGTAGCTTTCGGCAATTTTATAAGCCTTTAGTTCTGATAAGCGTTTTACAAGTTGTTCAGCTTGCTCTCCAGCAAGTGAGCTTTCATCAATATCAGGCGATGCGGTTATGAAAGGTAAGCCAAGTTTGGTTAATATTTCAGCGCGAAAGGGTGAACTAGAACCTAAAATAAGTTGTTGCATTCTTACAAACTCCTAGGTGATAACTGTCGGTTCAGTTCTGCCGGTACGTTTTGTGATTTCAGCTAACGTTTCAGCCAAGGTAATCAATTCTTTTAAAGCAGATTGCGTTTCTTGTTGTAGTTTATCTGGCTTGTTTTCATAAGACTCGATGTAAACTCGTAATGTAGCACCTTCAGTCCCCGTTCCAGATAAACGTAGAATAATCCGTGCACCATCGTCAAAACCAATGCGTAAGCCTTGATTACTAGACACGCTGTTATCAACTGGATCGGTGTAACTGAAATTATCAGCATAAGTTACCGTTCGTCCTGCTAATAGTTGTCCTACAAGGTTGGGCAATTTTAATTCAACATCTGTCATTAGTTGCTTTGCAATATCACTAGGTATCGCTTCATAATCATGACGAGTGTAATAATTACGACCATATTCCTGCCAATGTTGACCTACAATTTCGGAAACGGATTGTTTACGTACTGCTAGGATATTAAGCCAGTAAAGTACTGCCCATAGACCATCTTTCTCACGAATATGGTTTGATCCTGTACCAAAGCTTTCTTCACCACATAAGGTTGCGCGATCCGCATCAAGTAAGTTACCGAAGAATTTCCATCCAGTGGGCGTTTCATGGCATTCGATGCCTAATTTTTCTGCCACACGATCTGGAGCTTGGCTAGTCGGCATTGAACGAGCAATACCAGTAAGACCATTTTTATATGCAGGAATACAGTTGGCATTGGCCGCCATCACAGCCAAACTATCAGATGGGGTAACAAAGAAATTAGCACCTAAAATCATATTACGATCACCGTCACCATCAGAAGCTGCACCTAATGTTGGCGCGTTAGCACTAAACATCTCCATTACCAACTCTTCTGCATAAGTGAGATTTGGATCAGGGTGACCGCCACCAAAATCAGTAAGTGGAATACCATTAATAACTGTACCTTCAACCGCACCAAGACACTTTTCGAGTATATCTTTCGCATAGGGTCCTGTAATCGCATGCATGGCATCAAACCGCATATTGAAGTTATTACTCGATAATAAGTTACGAATGGCGTCAAAATCGAATAATTCAGCCATCAATAAAGCATAATCTTCAACGGGATCTATAATGTCAATTGTCATATCTGCTAAGGACTGGCGACCAATTTCTTTAAGATTTACATCTGAAGCATCTACAGTTTGATACTCAGTAATATTTTTTGTATTGGCAAAAACGGCATCAGTAATGTTTTCAGGGGCAGGGCCACCGTTGCTTACATTGTATTTGATACCAAAGTCACCGCTAGGACCCGCTGGGTTATGACTGGCAGATAAAATAATACCGCCAAAGGCTTTGTATTTACGAATTACGCAGGATGCTGCGGGAGTAGACAATAATCCGTTTTGACCAACAATGGCTCGTTTAAAACCATTAGCTGCTGCCATTTTCAATATAGTTTGTATTGCTTGCTCATTATAAAAACGACCATCACCACCCACAACAAGTGTTTTTCCTTGTATGTCATCAAGAGAATCAAAGGTAGATTGAACAAAATTTTCTAAATAATGTGGCTGTTGAAACACGGTAACTTTTTTTCTGAGCCCGGAGGTGCCAGGCTTTTGGTCATCAAAAGCGGTTGTTGTTATTTTTATAATACCCATGTTTTTTTACCTGTTATATTTGGTGTTAATGAGGATTGTACTTATACTGTTTATTTTATACCTAGCTAATATACCTATCTGATGACAAGCACTCAACAAGCTAATTCTGCACGTTTAATGCGCTGGGCAACATATGCCTCAGTTACGACGGCACTAGTACTTATTGTAACTAAAATAGGTGCATGGTTTATTACTGATTCGGTCAGTATATTGGCGACATTAATTGATTCTAGCCTAGATGTATTAGCATCATTAGTCAATTTGGTCGCTGTCCGCCATGCATTGCAACCTGCCGATCGCGAACACCGCTTTGGCCATGGTAAAGCCGAAGCTCTAGCAGGTATGGGGCAAGCAATGTTTATTGCTGGTTCAGCAGGCTTGTTATTACTACAGGCTGCCGGACGTATTATTAACCCGCAAGAACTAAAAACAGGGTTAGAAATTGGCGTTGGGGTTATTGTCTTTTCTATCGTAGCTACCTTAGCTTTAATCACTTTCCAACAGTATGTAATCAAGCATACCAATTCGACGGCTATCAAAGCAGACAGATTACATTACAAAACTGATTTGTTAGTTAATGCCAGTGTTATTGTGGCTCTATTATTAACTTTTTATGGTTGGTCTGGTTTTGATGCCGTCTTTGCTTTAGCTATTGCAATATTTATTTTGTATAGCGCTTGGGATATTGTTAAAGAATCAATAGATTTGCTGATGGATCACGAGCTACCTGATGAGGATCGAGAAAAAATTCGCGCCACTGTGTTAAAACATCCAGAAACGCAGGGCTTGCATGATTTGAGAACCCGTCGTTCTGGCACTATGGTTTTTATACAGTTACATCTAGAATTGGACTCAACGCTAAGTTTGTCTGCGGCACATAAAATTGCAGATCAGGTTGAAAGTGAACTTGCGATGCTGTTTACTGAAGCTGAAGTGATTATTCATGAAGACCCGGTCATAGTCGCACCGTTATAAATTAATGTGAAATAGCTCACAATAAAAGGACGAATCTCGTATAATTTGCTGTTATTAAATTAAGAAGATATTCATTTTGACGCAAAACACCTCCATCCTTTTGATTGTTGCAACTTTCACAGTAATCGTTCTTTTACTGCTATTGATTAATAATCGTAAAGTATCAGTAAGTCGCCAAATGACTGCAATACTAAAACCTTATGTTCTAGATGAAATAAAGGATATTATTGTTCCTGATGGTATCGGAGGCTTGTTAGAAATTGAGCACTTGATATTAATGGAGCAAGGTTTATTGTTAATCGAAACCTATCCAATGAGTGGCAATATGTTTGGTGCTGAAACCATTGACCAGTGGACGCAACTGATTGGTGGAAGAAGTTATAAATTTGCCAATCCACTACGCCATATTCGAACATCACGCCAAGCACTAATGATATTAGCCCCTAATATACCTATCTTTTGTCGAGTAGTGTTCAATGCTGACTCAATATTTCCTAAAGGAAAGCCGGATGAAGTTTCCGTGTTATCTTCATTGTCTGATGATCTATTAAATGTACAGTCTTCAACAGTAAAGATGGATCCATCTTCAGAAGTTTGGCAACGGATCATGCGTATTGCTCGTAAGGATGGCCAAGCAGTCCAGCGTGATGGAGAAACGTAATGGTTGACAAGAAATTAGTAGTGGCGATTTCATCTCGAGCATTGTTCGACTTGGATGAAAGTCATCAAATATATGAACAGCAAGGTACCCAGGCTTATTGCCAGTATCAGATTGAAAATGAGGATGTTCCATTAGAAGCTGGGGCTGCTTATGATTTGGTTAAAAAACTTTTATCATTAAATAATAAAGAGACTAATAAACCGTTAGTAGAAATCATTTTACTGTCGCGTAATAGTTCTGATACTGGCTTACGAATTTTTAATTCAATTCAACATCACCAATTGGCTATTAGTCGAGCAGTATTTACCTCAGGTAGTAGCCCTTACCGCTATGTGGCTACCTTCGGTGCCAATTTGTTTTTATCTACTAGTCAAGATGATGTGCGTAAAGCGCTAGAAGCGGGAATTGCCGCTGCAACAATATTACCATTCAATAAGGGTGGGAAATCTGAACATGATCAACTTCGCATCGCCTTTGATGGTGATGCAGTGCTGTTTTCAGATGAGTCAGAGAGGATTTTTAAAGAACATGGTTTGCAAGCATTTACTGAAAATGAACAACAAACAGCTAAACATCCGTTAAATGGAGGGCCATTCAAAAACTTTTTAATGGCACTTAATCATATCCAAACAGAATATGGTGAAGATGAAGTGCCAATTCGGACGGCACTCGTTACAGCACGCTCTGCGCCAGCACATGAACGAGTTATACGTACCTTACGTGCTTGGGGAATTAGGATTGATGAGGCTATCTTTCTAGGTGGCATGGATAAAGGACCCTTCTTAAAAGCTTTTGGTGCTGATATTTTCTTCGATGATCAGCAGGGCCACTGTAACTCTGCGAGAGAGCACGTCGCAACAGGTCACGTGCCTCATGGAGTGGCTAATGAATAGTAAATCTTGGAGAAAATGTTGAGCGGACAAGATAAAAAAGACGTTGCACTATGGATCCAACAATTAACAGAACAAGATATGCCCATTTTTTCTGGGACAGTTAGTGATGTTACCAATGCTGTGAATAGTAGTTCCACTTCGGCGACTGATGTTGCAACAGCGATACTGAAAGATGCGTCGTTGACGGGACGCCTTTTAAAAATGGCAAATAGTTTTCACTATAATCCTACCGGCAAACCATTTAGTACTATATCGCGAGCAGTTATGGTGCTAGGTTTTAATCAAGTGCGCGCGCTTGCACTCTCATTATTATTGGTTGACTCCCTTACAGAGGGACGTCATAAAGATAAATTAACAGAAGAAATGGCTGAATCATTTCATTCTGCTATCCAAGCACAAGAGTTAGCCCGTAAAATTAAATGTAAGTCACCTGAAAATGTTTTTGTTGCGACCTTATTGTCACGTCTCGGAAATATGGCTTTTTGGGCTTTTGCTGATGATAAAGCGACAACATTACTCGAATTAATTGAGGCTGGAGAAATCACCGAAAAGGAAGCTGAAGCAAAAGTACTTGGTTTTTCATTGCATCAATTGACACAAGGGTTGAGTAAGTCTTGGCAATTAGGTGAGTTACTCGATAAATCGCTTAGCGGCACTCACAATGACGATCCACTAGTTGATCTGATTGGAATGGGACAAGGTTTGGCCCGAGCCGCAAAAAATGGCTGGGATAGTGACGAAGCAAGCCAAATCATTGCGACAGTAGCTAAAAAGTTAGAATTATCAGAAAATGATGTTAAAAATATTGTACATAGTAATGCCAAACAGGCAAAAGAAGTCACGAGGATATATGGTGTTAAGGAAGCAAGCCATCGTATTCCTCTACCTGTAGATATAGATAAAGAGAAAGAATTAGAAATTAATAGTGACACAGAATCAACAGAAATAGTTGGAAATACTGAAGAGCACTATGTAGTTGGTGCAGAACTTGAGGAACTAAGAGCTTATCAGGAACCCGATACTAATCTGCAACTGACAATAATGCAGGAAATAACAGCTGTTATTGAAGAGAAACCAAGCATAAATATTGTCTTAGAAATGGTACTTGAGGGATTGTACCGAGGAATAGGGATGGACCGTTCCTTGTTTGCTATTATTTCGAAAGACAGAAAGACATTAACATGCAAGTTTGCATTAGGAGCTGATAATGAGCTTTTGAGTAAATCGTTTAAAATAGATATTTCTCACTCAAAAAATATATTCAATCAGGTTATCCATAGTAAAAAAGCTGTCCATATTTCGGCCGATCCTAAAAAAATTGATGGGACATTATCACGAGATACGCTTGAATATTTAGGTAAGCCGCCGTATTTAATTATGCCAACAATTATTCGAGGTAAAGTTATAGGCGTGTTTATGGCAGATCGAAATGAAAGTAATCGAAGTATTGAAGATAAAGATTTCCTTTCATTTCAACAGTTTTGTATGCAAGCGAATATGGCATTAACTCTTTTGAGCATTTAACACTAGTTTTCTACGTTATCTATGTCTATAATAGCCGACTTCATCAGATAGCAAATTATCTGAACAACAGTTATGCGAGAGTGGCGGAATTGGTAGACGCGCTGGATTTAGGTTCCAGTGGGGTAACCTGTGAGAGTTCGAGTCTCTCCTCTCGTACCATATCTAGAAGCCTGGTAACCGTGAAAAGTTACCAGGACTTTGAAATCCCGAGATTGAGGTAAAGAATGCAAGTTACTGTAGAGAACGTTAGCGAACTCGGCCGCCGTATGACGGTGACTGTCGAAGATGCCAATATTGGACAAGCTATACAAGAACGTCTGAAAGCCATTCGCCCAACAGTAAAAATGGCCGGCTTTCGTCCTGGTAAGGTTCCAGCAAAAATGATTGAGCAGTCACACGGACCTGCCGCTCGTCGTGATGTTATTGATGCTATAGTTCAGAGCAGTATGCAAGAAGCCTTTGTCCAAGAATCAATCAATCCTGCCGGCCCTCCACATATCGATACTATGAAAGAAGAAGGCAGCGATTTTGTATACACGTTAAATTATGATGTTTTTCCTGATGTCAAAGAAGTCAAACTTGACGGCATTAGTTTAGAAAAAACGGTCGCAGAAGTTAAAGATGAAGACGTTGATGCAATGTTAGAAACATTACGCGAACAACGTTTGACCTGGGAACCGCTTAAACGCGCTGCTAAACAAGAAGATGGTGTGACTATCGACTTCGTAGGAAGTATAGATGGTGAAGAGTTTGATGGTGGTAGAGGTACTGACGTATTAGTTGTCATCGGTGATGGCAATATGTTGCCAGAATTCGAAAATCAACTTATTGGCACTAAATCAGGTCAAGAGCTTACCGTTACAATGACATTCCCTGCTGACTACCGTGCAGAACACTTACAAGGTAAAGAAGCTTCTTTTGCAGTTACAGTGAAATCAGTAGCTAAAAAGAAACTTCCAAAACTTGATAAAGAGTTTGCTGCCTTATGCGGAGTAGAAGAGGGCGTAGCTGCGTTGAAAAAAGAAGTTCAAGCAAATATGACCCGTGAACTTGCATCAACAGTAAAAGCTGCAAACAAACGTACAGTAATGGATAGCTTAGTTGCTAATAACGCAATCACGTTACCAGAGTCTCCAGTAGAGCGTGAAGCTGAACACTTAATGGAGCAAGCAAAAAATAACTTAAGAAACCAAGGTGTTAATATTGAAGGTATCCCTTTTAATATTGATAACTTTAAAGATTCTGCAACAAAACGTGTTTCATTAAGCTTGTTGATTGGTAAAATCATCAGCGACAACGATATTAAACCTGACGAAGCACGAGTCAAAGCCGTAATCGATGGCATCGCTGCAAGTTATGAAGATCCTGAAGATGTTGTAAAATTCTATATGAACGATCAACAAAAATTATCTGAAGTGCAAATGATGGTTGTTGAAGATTCCGTTGTAGAATGGATTTACGATAATGTTAAAGTAGAAGAAAAATCAGCAACATTTTCTGAGGTGATGAACGCTGCTTCAGCGTAATCAATTCTGAATCGTAATGATAGCTCGTTCTCATTGGTTTGGGCACGGGCTATTTTTTTATTTCTAAAAACAGTTTGAGGCCGATATGATTTCTAATATTTTTGATAATAATGCTAGTGTTATCAGCAATGCCCTAGTTCCAATGGTGGTTGAGCAAACCTCACGAGGCGAAAGATCATATGATATTTATTCTCGCCTACTTAAGGAGCGCGTCATTTTCTTAGTTGGTCAAGTAGAAGACCATATGGCTAATTTAGTTGTGGCTCAGATGCTGTTTTTAGAGTCAGAAAACCCTGATAAAGACATTCATCTTTATATCAATTCACCTGGCGGTTCTGTTACAGCAGGAATGGCAATTTATGATACGATGCAGTTTATAAGACCGAATGTGAGTACGTTATGTATTGGCCAAGCAGCCAGCATGGGCGCCGTTCTTCTTACTGCTGGTGCAGAAGGTAAGCGACATTGTCTACCTAATTCACGTATTATGGTACATCAGCCATTAGGCGGTTTCCAAGGTCAGGCATCAGATTTTGACATTCATGCACGCGAGATACTATCGATTCGTGAGCGTTTAAATGGTATTTTAGCTAAACATACTGGTCAAACTATTGAGAAAATTCGACAGGATACTGACCGTGATAACTTTATGAATGGCGAAGATGCACAAGCATATGGTTTAATTGATTCTGTGTTAGAACGCCGTCCAGAGCAAAAAGCATAACGCGTTTACATAAGATCTAGGGTAGGAATGTTTAATTATGAGCGATGATAAAAATAAAAACGACGACGATAAATTACTTTATTGTTCTTTTTGTGGCAAAAGTCAGCATGAAGTTAAAAAACTGATTGCAGGCCCTTCTGTATTTGTTTGTGATGAGTGTGTTGATCTCTGTAATGACATTATTCGTGAAGAGCTACAAGATGCCAAAACTGTGGAATCAGAAACTAAACTTCCAACACCTCGTGAAATTAAAGAAGCGCTTGATAGTTATGTTATTGGCCAAGAAAGAGCAAAACGAGTGTTATCAGTTGCCGTATATAATCATTACAAACGCCTAAATTTCGGTACCAATAAAGATGATGATATTGAGCTATCTAAGAGTAATATTCTACTAATAGGACCAACAGGTAGCGGTAAAACATTACTAGCTGAGACTTTGGCTCGACAATTAAATGTGCCTTTTACTATAGCTGATGCAACAACACTGACTGAAGCAGGCTATGTCGGTGAAGATGTTGAAAATATCATTCAAAAATTATTGCAAAAATGCGATTATGATGTTGAAAAAGCTGAAACAGGCATCGTTTACATTGATGAAATTGATAAGATCTCACGAAAATCGGATAACCCATCAATTACTCGTGATGTATCAGGTGAAGGTGTTCAACAAGCCTTATTAAAACTGATTGAAGGAACGACAGCTTCAGTCCCTCCGCAAGGTGGTAGAAAGCATCCACAGCAAGAATTTTTGCAAGTCGATACTAGTAAAATTCTGTTTATCTGTGGCGGTGCATTTGCTGGACTTGATAAGGTTATTCGTAACCGTTCTCACAAAGGTGGTATCGGCTTTTCTGCAGAAGTGCAGAGTACTGATGACAACCGGGTTGTCAGTGACGTTTTAAAAACAGTCGAGCCTGAAGATCTAATCCAATTTGGTTTGATTCCTGAGTTCGTTGGTCGTCTGCCAGTTGTCGCAACTTTAAATGAACTCGATGAACAAGCTTTGGTTCAAATTTTGACTGATCCTAAAAATTCATTAACTAAACAATATCAAAAGTTATTCGATATGGAAGGGGTGATGATTGAATTCAGGGATGATGCTCTTCATGCCATTGCCAAAAAAGCAATGGATCGTAAAACGGGTGCTCGTGGCTTAAGATCTATTATTGAAAATGTATTATTAGATACAATGTTCGATCTACCTTCCACCGACAACGTGACTAAAGTTATTATCGATGAAAACGTTATCAATGGCGAAAATGCTCCAATTTTGGTCTATGAAGACAAGCAAACTGGACTTACATCAGCCGAGAGTTAATAACACTCTTCAAGCGCTACAAACGGGTAATTAAATTACCAAATCAAATTCAAGCATCAGAATTTCATTCTGGTGCTTGAATTTACGTTTATCCCCCCCATATTCTTATTCAAGATTAATTCAATAGTTCGATGGCGTGTTTTTACCGTTATTTGGAAGAGGTTTGACTAGATGGAAAATGAAATAACAACACAAGTAGTAGACAATATATCAGAGGTCGTACCTGTATTACCTCTTCGAGACGTTGTTGTTTATCCGCATATGGTTATCCCTTTGTTTGTTGGGCGAGATAAATCGATTCAGGCTTTAGAAGCTGCTACCGAAGAAAACACAGCTATTTTTCTTGTGGCACAAAAAGACTCCGGTGAAGATGTACCAACAGCTGATTCTCTCTATGAAACTGGAACGCTCGCCAATATCTTACAACTACTAAAACTTCCCGATGGTACCGTCAAGGTATTAGTTGAAGGAATGAGTAGAGCCAAAGTATTAAGATATGAGGCTACGGAAGATTATATAAAAGCTGAAATTACTACTTTTAATAGTGAAGAATCTGATGAACGTGAACGTGATGTATTAATGCGTACATTATTGAGTCAATTTGAACAATATATTAAATTAAATAAAAAAATACCTCCGGAAGTCATTGCTTCTCTTGCAGGCATCGAGGATGCTGCTAGAATGGCTGATACAGTTGCTGCACACATGACACTGAAGCTTGAGGATAAGCAACAATTGTTAGAGCAGAGTGATGTTGGCGCTAGAATGGAAAAATTGATGGCTTTCCTTGAGTCTGAAATTGATATCCAGCAGATTGAAAAACGAATCCGCAGTCGTGTTAAAAAACAAATGGAAAAAAGCCAGCGCGAATATTACTTAAATGAACAAATGAAAGCTGTTCAGAAAGAATTAGGTGAAATTGACGAGACATCTAATGAATTAGATGAATTAGCCGCTAAGATTACAACGGCTAATATGACTCCAGAGGCTAAAGATAAAGCAGAATCAGAGCTTAAAAAGCTAAAAATGATGTCTCCAATGTCATCTGAAGCCACAGTAGTCAGAAATTATATTGAATACTTAGTTGATGTGCCTTGGAAAAAACGATCACGGATAGCACTAGATCTTGAACGTGCACAAAAAGTGTTAGATGAAGATCATTTCGGGCTAGAAAAAGTTAAAGAACGAATTTTAGAATACCTTGCTGTGCAAGCACGTGTAAAAAAACTAAAAGGTCCTATTTTGTGTCTAGTGGGTCCCCCTGGTGTCGGTAAAACATCAGTAGCTCAATCTATTGCTCGTGCAACGAATCGAAAATATACACGAATGGCCTTAGGTGGCATGCGTGATGAAGCGGAAATCCGTGGTCATCGCCGAACTTATATTGGTTCTATGCCAGGTAAAGTAATTACTAATATCACTAAGGTTGGTGTAAAAAACCCACTATTTTTGTTCGATGAAATAGATAAAATGGCTCAAGATTTTCGAGGTGATCCAGCATCTGCCTTACTTGAGGTCTTAGATCCTGAACAAAATTCAACATTTTCAGATCATTACTTAGAAGTTGAGTATGATTTGTCTGACGTTATGTTTGTCTGCACGGCTAATACACTAAACATTCCTGATGCATTGCGTGACAGGATGGAGATTATTCGACTTGATGGTTACACCGAGGACGAAAAGCTAAATATTGCAACCCAATATCTATTATCGAAAGCAATGAAAGATAATGGTTTGAAGTTAGATGAAGCTGAAATCGCTCCAAGTGCTATCTTGGAGATTATTCGTCGTTATACGCGTGAAGCTGGTGTACGTAGTTTACAACGAGAAATTTCAAAAATTTGCCGCAAATTAGTCAAACAGATCTTACAAGATAAACCGTCAGAAAAAATCACGGTAACGCCGGATAATCTTGAAGACTACTTAGGTGTTTATCATTATCAATATGGTACTGCCGAAGAGGCAGACCAAATTGGCCAAGTCACAGGTCTAGCATGGACTGAAGTAGGTGGCGAATTATTGACCATCGAAACGGCTGTTATGCCAGGAAAGGGTAAGGCGGCTTATACTGGTAAATTGGGCGATGTAATGCAAGAGTCGATTCAGGCAGCAACAACTGTTGTACGCTCACGCTCTGCTGATTGGAATATTGCTACCGACTTTATGCAAACACACGATATTCATATTCATGTACCTGAGGGGGCTACACCAAAGGATGGGCCTAGTGCTGGTGTAGGGATGTGCACGGCTATTGTCTCTGCCATTACGGGTATTCCAGTTAAATCGAATGTTGCGATGACGGGAGAAATTACTTTACGTGGTGAAGTGCTCGCTATAGGTGGTTTAAAAGAAAAATTATTAGCAGCACATCGTGGTGGAATCAATACTGTTATAATTCCAGATGATAATGTTAAAGATCTCAAAGAAATCCCTAGTAATATTAAAGATAGTCTGACTATTATACCTGTACGCTGGATTACAGAAGTGCTGGCTGTGGCACTACAATCAATGCCAGGTGATGCAAACAACGCTGAACCAGTGCTCAGTACTGATAATAAAAATTATCACGAGGATAAGATAGAAAGTCGTCATTAAATAGTAAGGGGAAGAAACCATGACAACGATACAACATCAGCGAATTATTGGTGTCGTTTTGTTATTGAGCCTGATTATAGGTATTGCGATGATATTAATTCGTAGTGCTGATGATGGCGTAAGCATAGATAATACAGAACAAATGTCGAGTCTTGGTTTCGAACCTAACGGTCCCGAAAACACACAACCCTATGTATCAGAAGCTAGAATAGATTTGGATAACGTAGCTCCACAATCAGGTAAATTAATAGTTGAACAAACAGTAATAGAACCTAATACTATTCCAGCTCCAGCTCCAGCTCCAGCTCCAGATCCAGCT
>Ga0213868_10004471_pt1 | contig 12766 bp, 13 predicted proteins | sample PICome_9_FD_160087 | JGI IMG/M metagenome (GOLD analysis project Ga0213868, IMG submission 160087) | Coastal seawater microbial communities near Pivers Island, North Carolina, United States - PICO127 | ecosystem: Environmental > Aquatic > Marine > Coastal | place: USA: North Carolina...
CGAGAAGGAAGATAATACTACAGGTTCGCAAGAACTGGCGTGTGTCGGAGGCGCGTGTGAAATAGCATAGGTAAAACTAAGGGGGCGCAATGCCCCCTTTTGTTTATTGTGGTTTATATTCTTCTTGTCCTGTAAACATACCCGCACCTACTCTAGGTAAAGCAGTTACAGCATCTATAGCACGTATCCCTGTCAAAGGAACTTCTTTTCGCAACCCTCTCACAGCCGCTTGTTGGAGAGGCGCTTGTCCCGCTAAAACTCTTTGAGTAGAAGGAGAAGCCAAGCCACGAGAGACTCCTATAACACCACTACCTGCGGCAAGGGCTTTACCTGCGACTGAGAAAAAACCACCTCCGCCTGCCAAGTCACCTAAACCAGTTGCCGTAGCCAATAGACCTGATGCCGCCATCTGATGAAACCAAGTTGGATTCTCTATCGTCCTAGCCTTATCTATAGCAGACAACTCTTCCCCGCTAGTTTCTATAACCTCTTTTAGTTCATCTTCTTTTTTTATGTTCATCGCTATTCTTTCAGCGTTCTTCGGATTGTTTCTAAGTGTACGCTCCATAGTCGCTGTTTCTTTTTGAATAGCGGCTTTTTCTGCTGTAGCTTTGTTTTTAATTCTTTTTAATTCATTCTGCCTACGGTTAGTTAATTTCTTTGCTAAAGCATTAGAACTATCTATTATAGACGCTTCTTGTTTTGCTGTCAAAGCGGCTAATTCTTCAGCTTGATTACGTAAAGGTCCTTCTCCTCGTCTAGCCTGTCTTGGGGAGTTTCTTTTGATTGAGCCTATCCACTCATCAGGAGTAAATCTACCTTGTCTTCCTGCTTTAGTAGATGCTTTTGTAACAGCGTCTCTTAATACAGATTGAGAAGCCCAACTAGCTACGTCATCCTCAAAAGACTGTAAACGCTTACCACTAAGCTGTCTTTTCATGTTGTCGTCTATAACGCTTTGTATCTCTCTATAAAGACCTTGCATTAGAGCCGCCTGACCACCCTCATCTGACATTTTAGAAGCCGCCATACCGAAAGAACTTCTAATTGCGGATAAGTCCTCACCCTTAATTCTACCCGTCTTAGGGTTTCTTTTAGCTGATAAAGTAACTAGCGCATCTTTTACCAGAGTACGGACACCTGCTTTACCTGCTAACAATGATAACGTAGTATCACTAGTTACTCTTTTCTCTATTTCACCAAGCAGTTGCTCAGGTTTCATTCTAAAGGAAATATCTTTAATAGACCTAAAGCCTTCTTTTTGCCATAGCTTTTCAAGACGATGCATTGCTAGGTTAGGATTAGCCGAATCTAGTATGTTAGCTATGTCAGATTTTTTAGCACCAGAAGGTACAGAGTTTTCAAAAGCCGATAAACGCAACATATCATTGTTGTTATCTATGTTTCTTTTCATTTGCTCGGTTTTACGGGCTATAATCTCACCGTCTCTGCCTAAAAATTTATCGTATTTACCGCCAATAATCTCTCTGCTTAATTCTCCCTCAGACATAACGTCTGTCTGTTTTAGCTTACCTGTTTCTTTAATATTGTTTATAGATGTGTTAAGGGCGTTAGTAGCTTCCGCATTCTCTGCTTTAGATGCTCTAATAAAGTTCTTAAGCTGTTTTTCCCTTTCTTTCTGTCTCAATACTAGCGGAGCAACAGTGACTTCTTCTTGACCCCGTATTATACCTTTACCGCCTAAGCTAGGACCAACAACGTCTCTGTAAAAAGATTGTAATAAAGACTCGGAAGTGTCCCCCTTTTTAGCCGCTAATGTAATCGGAGTAAACACACCATCTTTGTCTAAAGGTGCTTCTATTTTTCTTTTAAGCAACCAACCGCCAGTAGCTAAAGTACCGCCAAAGACACCACCAAATAATGCACCATAGCCTGCGTCTTCTACAATATCCTCAACGCCTTCAGCCTTACCTGCGCCATATACAGCGCCCTCAGCCGCGCCTCTAGCTGTTAAAGCCTTTATGCCTTTAGCCGCTGTGCCTACTTTAGCCGCAGGGCTTACAACAGCACCTGCTATTTCAGCACCCGTAGCTACAGCAGGGTGTCTTTCTTGGAAACTTTTAGCTAAAGCATCATACTCTGCTCTATTCCTATCATAAGCCTGTTGATATGTTTCATCGCCAAAGGCACTATCAGCTAAAGCAGTTATACCTACTCTATACTCATCGTACCAACCAAGAGTATATCCCTGAAGAGCCGCCATAGCCGTAGAAAAGTTATCAGTTTCTAACCACTCTCCGCTTTCTACTTCTCCTTGCTCCTCAGTAACTGTAGGGTCTATGTTATATTTAGCAAAGCGATTAGGGCTTTGTGTCTGCTGTAATACGCTTGTTTGTTCTGGTTCAAGCGTGTATTTTTCAAAACGATTAGCCATGCTTATAAATCTCTTTTAAGTGAACTTAGTGTCTCATTTGCTCTCTTTAACTGTTCCGTAGTTCCTAAATAATCAACACCGAAAACTTGATTAAACTCAGCTAGTGCTTGTGGAGACATATCCGATTCTAACTCTACAATAGCTTGTGGGGGTATTCCTGCTAAAGTTTCTTCGGCTTGCTCTCTTTGTAAGTAAGAACTAAATCCTCTGTTATCTCCATATCTATCCAACCAAGACGAAGAGTTGGTATAGTAGTCTGCTTCGTACTGTGCTAACTTTTGAATGCCTCTGGCGTATCTAGCTAAATACTCTGGATTTGCATTTGCAGGTGGTTCTCCAGACAACACTAGCGCAACGTCTTTATCGGAAGCAGGACCTGCGGGTAGATTTTTAATAGCGTTAGAAGTTCTTAATCTCTGCGCCTCAGTCCGTAACTCACTTTCATAATCTTGAGTACCAAACACTTGGTCAAGTGCTTCTTTAGCCGTAGAAGCCAAACCTGAAGATATTTTACCTTGTGCTTGGTCTAATTTATCTGCTAACGTACCTACTTTCTGAACCTTTACTCTTTGCTCTTGGGCTTTATTGTTGGTATCATCAATTAGCCTTAATAAAGCAACAGAAGAACGTGCTTGGTCTTTAGGCGCTAACTCTTCTTTTAATATCTTAGTTGGGTCGTTAGGGTCATAAAAACGAAGTACATTTGTATTTTTTTCTTCGCTAAATACGCTTTTAACAATAGCGGGCTTGCCTGATTTAGTAGAAGGCATTGTTTTAAACTCACCTGTGCTTGGTATGTAAATACTATTACCTACTACAACAAAGTCTTTTTCTCCTTTAGACATACTTTCTACGTCCTTAAGAGGAACACCTGCTTCAATTAATTTAACGTATTCAGGGTTATCAGCATATCGTTTTTCTGCAAAAGCAATAATTGACTCTTGTTGTTGTTGTTCTTTAGCCTCATCTGCCTTTGCCCCTACTCTTGAAGCTAACTGTCCTGCTAAACCAGTCTGACCTAATGCCTGAAGACCTAAAATAACTCCTTCCTGTTCATCCAGTGTCAAGTTATTAAAATTAGAAACATCCTGCATTAGTTTTTCTTCTTCATTTTCCTGAGCAGTCAACAAGCCCATGCCTCTACGTGCTTCTTTAAAAGACTGACTCATTCCCTCTTGACTTCTAAGGGCTTCATTCCTAAGAAAAGCAGTGGAAGAAAGTTTTGCTCTAGGGTCAATTGAATCGGGTTCTTGTCGTGTGAACAAACCCTGTGTTAACAAATCACCTATATCCATTCTATTAGCCATTTTTTAATCCTCTATTAATAGATGCCGAAATTAGGAGTTATAGGCGCACGCCCTATGCCACCATATTTGCCAAACAAACCACCCGCTAAGTCCAGAGCCATTTGAGTTTGTCTGCCCCGTCTAGCTGACTGCATTCCTGCGGCTTCTTGTGCTGTTTGCGCTCTTAGTTTAGGGTCAATACCTAATCCTGCCGATTGAGCAAATAAACCTGCACGTTTAAGTCTAGCCTGAGTTGCTAGTTCACCACCCGCTAAACCAAGTTCCGATTGACCCATTAATTGTTGCATTGGGACATATCCTAAACCAAACAAACTCTTGGCTCTACCGTATAGTGCTTCCTGTTCAGCTAATGATTGCTGACGTGCCGCTAGGTTGGCTCTACCCATAGCCTCTTGTTCCGCTGTGGCTCGTGCTAACATTTCTGGAGTACTACCTCCGAATCTGTCTAAACCTAATCCTAAACGTCCTTGAGATAGCGCACGTTCCTCTACTGCTAAACGCGCACGTTCTTCCTCTGGTCTTTGAATGTCTCTCATCTGTTCAAACAAAGCGGCTTGAGCAACAGCAGGGTCAGTCTCAGCTTGTGCAAATAAACCTCTAGCCTGACCAAAGAGCATATCCTGCATTTGCTGTTGTTCAGGACTTAGCCTGAGACTCATACTCCCTGTCTGACCTACTCCCGCTGAACCTAAGCCAGACCTTATGCCGAAACCTCTAAACCTAGCCATGTTTGCGGCTGTACGACCAACACGCATTGCGTCCTGTAAAGATAAACGACCTGACTCTGCCATTTGTTGTTCAGCACGTTTGGCTCTTTTTCTTTTAGACCTAGCCCCTAAAAGACTTGAGCCTACACTAATAATACTGGATAACAACCCCATTATTCACTCTCCTCTAGTTGCGCTACGCGACTACGTAGTGCTTGTACTTCTTTAATTAGCATAGGTACTAACTTGCTGTAGTCAACACCCATCATATCTTCTTCATCTACAGGTTGATGTACTGCCTCAGGCGCAACTTCAACTAACTCTTGTGCAATTACACCGTAGTCTTGGTGAGAGCCATCAGCTTTCCAATCGTACTGTCTAATCTGTATAGCATCAATCTTACTACCTGCGTCAGTAGCATCTTGGATGTTTTCTTTAAGGCGTTCATCGGATGAGGTGTTATATAAAATACCTGTTGTACCGTTTTGTGTAATTGTTCCTATCGTATTAGTCCCGTGTCTAAACGCGGCATAATAATTACCACTAGCAACAGAAGAAGCATGACCTACGTTTATATAAGGTATTGAGTGGATTTTAACGCTAAATCCGCCATTTAAAGCATTTTCGTCAGTAGTACCCACCATTAGGTCGCCTGATGCGTCTATACGCATACGTTCAGAGCCGTTAGTCTGCATGAACAAGTTGTTACCTTTACCACCAATTCTAGGGGAGTTCGGGGAGTCTGATGTTTCGTCATCCATAAACTCAATTTCAGCTTCAGTGTCAGTGCTTTCTACTCGCATGACAACGTTACCTGTGCCTGAATTAATGTGTAATGGTTTTTCAGGACTATTAGTACCTATACCTACGTTGCCTGAGGAGTCAATACGCATACGTTCGGCAGATGAACCTGTTTGTCCTGTGCCAAAAACTAAAGCACCATAACCACTGTTGTTTTCTGTTTGACCGTTTATAAAAGAATGAACACCTGCGGAATCAGGGTTATTATCATTAGAATAAAACTCTATTTGTCCTGATTTTTGTCCCGCTAGAGAAGATGTATCGTTGTCGGTAAAACGTAAAGTAGGTACATTTGAATTATCCGTAGCGTTTGTTCTTTCTATATCTAACGCAACATCAGGAGTAGCTGTACCTATACCTACTCTATTGGTTGAAACATCAACAAACAAAGTGTCGGTGTCAAAAGCAACATCAGCATTGAAGTTCGTCACAGCACTAAAGTTAACTACACCAGTAAACGTGTCACCCGCTGTGTTAGCCTTACTGTTAACCGCTGTTGCAATGTTTGTAAATTCAGTTGTGAACTCAGAGCCTTTAACTACCTTAGCCGCATTACCTGAAGGAAGACTATCTTTTGCTCCAAAGTTCGTTGTTATAGTATAATCAGTCATTTAAATTAATCTCCCTAGTAGAGCGTGTACGTCTATTTGTTGTATTGAATAAGGTGCGCCATTGATTGTAGATTCGATACCGATGGTTACTACAGTACCGCTACCGTTTGTATTAATCGTTGGACGTTGTATGTCAACACCCACTGTGTATTTAGAGGCAACATAAGCAGTGTCTACAGTATCTTCCTCTACCCAAGCTGTACCACTCCAGTAGTATAACTTACTGTCCGTTGTGTTGTAGTACAAAGCGTTTGTTACATCGGTTGTAGGTGCAGAACTAAATGCTCCTAAGTAAGTACCTGTGTTACTAGGAGCAATAAGGGTTGTTGTGTTATCTCCGAACTGACCTACGTTGTACTCAGAAGTGTCTGTGTCAGTATCTCCAGTATTAAAAACTGCTTTGTTAAAGGATGATGTATAGTCATATCCCCAAGCCAATACAGACTGAGAGGATACGTTACCTATTACTGTAATGTTAAACTTCTTAAGGAACTTAAGGTTAGTAGAGTTACCGAAGTTCAGCGGATTACTATAGTATATCATCTCATAGGTATTGCCGTTATCTAGGTATCCTCCGTACTCAAATATACCATCTTCTCTACCTAAGTAAACACTACCATCCTGTAGTAACGCTAGACTGCGTGGGTTAACATCGCCCCATGTAGTTACTCTGTTAGAGCCATCAGGTAGTTGTCCTCGCATATCAAAGCAATATACAACCTGACTGTCCGCTAATGACAATAAGTAAAATGCTTCATCTGCACTGTATATAGACTTAATAGGATTAGTCTGTTGTCTAACTAGTTGAGTTAACTCTGTACGGACATTGTTACTAATGTCACGCATAGGCATTGATTTCTCTTGTATAGTCCTACCAAAGCTACGTACACCGTCTTCAGATAGGAATAAAATATCAGTACCTGTGTTTTGTACGGAGTCTCTAGCGACACAACCTACGCCTTCCACAACGTCCGCTAAGTACATACTAGCAGGACTTTCTGCACCTGCATATACAATAATACAACGCTTACAGAATATAATTAAAAAGCCGTTGTGTGCCGCTAAGGCTACAATCTCATCGTGACCGTTAGGGAATACAAGAGTTAAGTCTAAGCCACCTGCTGACCCACCACTCCACTTATGTCCCTGTAATGTGTCACTCCAATAAACAGTCTTAGTGTTACCAGATACATCAGCCGCCCATAGTCTACCGTACGCACCTATAACTTCATTAGCTTGTGGATAAAAAGTACTTGGAGTTGCTTGTGCATAAGCACTATGTTTACTCAGCACACCTGAGCCACCTGCATCTGTATAGATTAAAGGCTCATGTCCTCTTTGGTAAAAATAAGTATGGTTGTTAAAACTAACAATCTTCCAGTTGTTTGCTGTTGGTGTATAACTAATCGGAGTAGTTAAGTCAGTTAGTGTAGTAGTCCCTGAGAATATTTTATTGTTACCCGCAGAGAATACCACTTTATCACCACTAGCGTCTACCGACTCATGTAAAGCCTCTATGCCTCTACTAGAACCCAACAACGTAGCAGTAGTGGAATCAGTAGATACTTCCGTATAACCTTTACGAGAACCTACACGTCCATATTCGTCAATGATACAGTTACTAGCTGTTGCCGCAAAAGATTGGTCAAGAGACAGTGGTGAATCCTGACTGTTTATGCCCGCAAATCCTGGGGCTTGTACTGTAATGTTCTGTAATTGTTGTGCCATTAGCAAGGTGTCCATACAGTTTCAGAAGGGAATCTAGCGGCATCAAATGCTACTGCATCTGCTAACGTAGTATCCGCTAGGGCATATAGTTCCTGTGCTGAAGTACCGCCTGTCTCCCCACGTTCACGAGAGGCTAAGGCTACTGCGTACTGTATTACTGGTGTTGAAGGTACAACTAGTTTATCTGCGTCAAGAGTAAATGGGTCTGCTCTATCCACAATGTTAAATCGTAACGTATACGCTTGGTCTGGCTTAGGATATACATCAACTAAAGCATTACCGTTAGCGTCCACACCATTCCAAGAGTAGTACTCAGGTGAACCAGATACAGGCTCTTGTACTAGGTATGCGTTGTTCATCCAAGAGGAACTAGCAGGGCGCATAAAGAAGTTAGACGTATCGTTAATAACATCCAATATCTTAAATGAGTTGTTAGTACCCGTCATGCTATAACTAAACTGATTATTAGAGGTAGTTACTGTGATTGTACTTCTAAGTGCTGACCAATCCCAAGCATCCTCTACAACACGTCTAGCGTCGTTAACAAACTCACCTACTAGTTTTACATAGGAATCATTTGAGTTTTCAATGCTATCCGTTTCATTCTCTCGCATCCTACGTAGTACACTATTTACTAGTTGTAAGTAAGTCATTATCCATACCTTCTTAAGTTCATCATTTGTTTCTCTGTACGCCTTTAGCTTTCTCTACAGTTCTCATAGCACCTAAACCAAGCATACCCATCAGTACTGGCATCATGGTTGACACATCTAGTACAGGGATTTCAATGGTAGAATCGGTAAGAGCAAGCGCAAAATTTGCCATCGGGATAAGAATGTACTGACTCGCAAGTCCAATACAACAAGTCCAACCAACAGCAGGTCTCCAACCCGATACAAATAGGCTTCGGTGTGCCGCTTCTGTCTTATTAACTTCAAGTTGCGCTTTCGAAAGTTCCTGCGCGTGCTTTTCAGCCATTGTCGAAAGTTCAAATGCAATCGCATTCTTCTTGTCTTTATCCTCTATGAATTTGTCAAGTAGTCCAGTTACTGGTCCGATTAGTTGTTGTAACATAGTTTACCTCTGTAAAGGGCTTGAGTTAAGGTAGTCCATACCCTTCCACAAATCCTCTACCTCTTTAGTTAATGTTTTGAACTTTACTTCTGTATCGCCAATGTCATTAATAATAATCTCTGCTGTAGCTACTGTGGCTTTCATAGCCTCTATCTCGTTAGATAGCGTAGAAACGTCTGTATTCAATTCTAAGAGCTTTTCTTGTTGACTTAGTAGTGTCTCAAGCCTTGTGCCTAAAGTGGCTAGATTCTCACGTATGGGGCTTATATCAGGTATCTGCTGTGCCTCTACTGCTTCTAGTCTGCTGTACAAACTAGAGGCTGTCCATACGCCACCACCTATAGTACTACCAATACCAAGTACAATAGCAATCCACACGCCCTTGAATGATGTGTCACCTATCTTAAGTTCTGTACTTTCTAAACTCATAGTTCAACACATCCTGTACCGTACATGAAGCAAGAGTAACCTATATGAGTTGGTCCTGTTTGAAAGAACTCTGACTCACTCCCTGCGGCTAAGATGTCAGTTTCACTTACGTATAAGTCTAAGCCTATATTGTCATTACTATTAAGGTATACAGCCGTTAGGTTACGTGTAGTGTTGTAACCCATAGACACCCACTGTGCGTTAGCGTCATAGAAGATTGTAGTCTGTTCCGCTGTAGTGTTAGCATTCTCAATGCCTTGCTCTAGGAATGACACAGCTTCTTCTGAGTTAGCTACGGCTATGTAGGCTGACGCATTGTTAGCGTGAGTCTCTATGTCATCTACTGACTGGTTGTACGTATCGACAGTCTCTTGTTCAATCTGTAGGACTTCTGCGGTCTCAGCCACAAACGTCTGTACCTCAGCTTCCTGCTGTGGGTTGCCCTGTGCTTCCTCTACTCGTTCAGCTACTTCCACAACTGAAATCATATCCACCACGGCTTCAGTAAATACATCTATGGCTTCATCCATTAATGTTAACTCTTCCATAGCTTTGTTCTCTAGTACAGCCTTAACGTCACCGTATGGCTGATAGTTAGTAGCAAAGTTAGTCAAGGCAGTATTGTACGCTTGTACCTGTGCTTCCTGTATGTGTGCTGTAGTAGATAGAGTACTATCAGACAAAGCGTCACCCTGATGTGCATACTCCATACCTGCGCCCACTAGGAGGATGCCAGTGTTAATCTGGTCAACTATAGCAGTGCTTGAGTCTAGTAGTGCGTCATATTCACTTGACTGAACTACGGAACTTAGCACTAACAGAGATAATAGTATCTTCTTCATCTGTGTCCTCTCCTCCTATGTTTAATACGTTATTGTACCAATCTTTAGTTTTCTTGTTGTAGTCTGGTATGTAAGTCTCTGGCTGACGTTTCATAACTAACATAGCACGTTTACCTACGACTAGCTTACCGTTTGACAGTATGGGACAAGGTGTGCCTGAGATAAACATTGCCTTCCATACGTCAGTGCTTTGACACATACGTGCTACTGCACTTACCTTCATCCCTAAGTCAGCTAGTACCTTAGCGTCCCTACGTCTATTACATTCAGGGTCAACATCATAAGTACCGCTACTGAACCCTACGCCTACTGTCTGTAACGAACCACCTGTACCCTTAAGGCAGGTGTCCATACCATTACTCATGTAGCTAGGAGTAATTGCAGAGCCTACTGGTATCTCGCTACTGCTTCCCGCTCCATTGTAGGTGTTACTTACTGAATCATCTTTTGTACTGTTGTTACTATTAGTAGTCGAGTTAGAACCGTGGTATGTATTCAAACTACCTTCCTGAGCGTTCTCTGCTAGTGTAACCCATGAGAACATCATTAGTAAACAAAAGAACTGTCTCACTTCTTATGTACAATCTTCTGTACTGTTTCTGATTCATAGATACGAATACCTAACCAGATAATAGTAAAGATACTAGCAACGGGAGGCAACCAAGCCGCTAGTGACATCACACCTGTGGATGCCGCAAATACGTCTACAGCTTGTTTAGTTTCTTCCGTTACCATGTTGTTCTTCCTTATTAAGATGGGTTTCTTTGTGCGTCAGTTGGTGGTATGTTGTAAGCTACTCTAGGTACATAGGTAGTATCACTATCTGAATAACCTCTCGATACTTCTATAATACTGTCGTTGCCTACTAAACTATCAGCCAACGTCACAGCCGCTGTGTGTGCTTCTTCTCGTGAAGAATAACTACTGTGTATGACTTGTTCCGTAGTGTTGTCTTCTTTTTTTATCAAATATCCTACTTGCATTTTAATTCCCTACCCTAGTGAGTTTTCCACGCATTTCATTTATTGTTACATTTTCAGATGTGGTGGATTCTCTCATTTGTGTTTTGACTGCAACAGAAGATGTGAAATACCCTAAATGTTCGTTGTAATCCCTACGCGTTACTACGGAAGCGTCTGTAGTAAAATCTACCTGATAAACAGGGCTTATAACATCTGTTCCAGAAGACTCCCAATCAAAAGGATGTAAATATATAGGAGACCCTACACTGGGAGGGCTTGCTTGTGTAGACATTTGAATAACAGTTCTATCGTTAGCTCCGTCATAATAGTACTTGTATATAATACCTAGAGAATTTGTACCGTCTGAAGATTTAGCTAAACCCACGTACTTAGAAAAGTGCTTAGTAAAATCTCCTGAAACTTCAAGGTTAGTCTGATAACTAGAAGGAGTAGAACTAGCAACAACATTTCCCAAGTTGACTGTGCTTTCTGTTGCGGGGTTAGGGGCTGTCATAACAAAGCGCAACTCAGCATCGTTTGTATAGCTAACATTGAAATATAAGATGTCTAAAGATACGTCTATTGTTTTAGTCCCAAGACCGCTGTGGGTGTACTGGCTGTCAGCTCCCACAGTAGTAAAAGTCGTAGTTAAACTTTGCGATGAACCCATCTGGTGACTTAGACTGTAGTAGAAATTACGTATATCTATAAAGCCAGTTATGTTGCCTGTTACCTCAACATTACCTTTAAGGTTTATGGTGTCTTCTTTTCCAGAAACACTTACACCAGAACCTAAGTTAAATATATTCCTAGCACTAGTTGCCTGACTGCCTATGTTAATGGTTGTAGAGTCGCCCGCAAAAAAACCAGAACCATAACCAGTTCCTATGTTTACTACTTTAACGTCTGTTGTATTGTTGTTGTTATTACCAGTAGCAATATTAGTAGTAACACTACCTGTTGTGCTTATGTCTACATTAGGTGCTGTGATAGTGCCTGTGAACGTAGGAGATGAGGCTAACATAGCCGCACCTGCGGATGTTACATTGGTTGCATCCGTTACGTCTGCGCTTGCTTCTATACCCGATAGCTTTGTTTTCTCTGCATCAGTGTATGCGTTAGTATCTGCGTTGTTTTCGTACGCTGTCTTTATTTCTGCATCGGTTTGGTCTGCGGTTGCACTAGCTTCAATACCAGATAACTTTGTCTTTTCTGCATCGGTAAATGCATTAGTATCTGCCACAGCTTCATAGGCTGACTTTATCTCTGAACCTGTCTGGTCGGCAGTGGCATTAGCTTCTATGCCGTCTAGTTTAGTGCCGTCTGTGGCTAAATCCCTACCGTCTACAGTACCGCTAACTGTAATGTCACCAGTAACAGTCACGCCACTTGATATGGCTTCTATTTTAGTAGAACCGCTATGAACCAGTGTTGAGCCTAAAGCACCATTAATAGTAGTAGTTAACGTACCACCATCTTGTTGTGTAAGGGTAAGGGTAGAGCCAGAGTAATCAACAGCAGTAATGTGATTGTTATAGGCTGTATTCCAATTAGATATGTTTGTAGCAGTAATACCGCTTGCTACGTGTGCTGTGAACACAGGGTCTGTTTCTGTATATGATGTAAGGAATCTACCGTCAAGGTCTGCGGTAACTGTATCACCGTCTTGTTTAGTTAATGTTAATACACCATCAGAAGTATTAAAGGAAGCGGAAGTAAGTTCTGTATTTAAAGCAGACGTGGCTGAGTTAGCCGCGGCAGTAGCAGATGCACTAGCGGCATTAGCCTGAGCAGTAACTTCCTGTAGAAAGGAATTGTCCGATGAATCTCCTGAGCCACCTACACCTCTGAATATAGCCATGAAACATTCCTATAGTTAAAAAAAAAAGAATTGTATAAAAAAGAAAAGG
>Ga0213868_10004472_pt1 | contig 12766 bp, 9 predicted proteins | sample PICome_9_FD_160087 | JGI IMG/M metagenome (GOLD analysis project Ga0213868, IMG submission 160087) | Coastal seawater microbial communities near Pivers Island, North Carolina, United States - PICO127 | ecosystem: Environmental > Aquatic > Marine > Coastal | place: USA: North Carolina | collected...
TTTTGTCGTGGGCGACATTTATCACCACTTGCCGGGCAGAACAATTTCGCAACAGGATAACGCGTGGTTCACGCTCCTCACTATGAATACCCATCCGCTGCATTTTGACGAGGAATATGCAGCGGCAACAGAGTTTGGTCGTCCCCTAGTAGCCAGCCCACTCACCGTGGCGATTGTGGTGGGAATGAGTGTGTCGGACGTGAGTGCGACCGCCATTGCCAATTTGGGATGGAAAGAAATCAAACTACCTGCCCCCGTTTTTCCTGGCGACACGCTCTACGCCAATACAGAAGTACTGGGCAAACGAGAATCTAAGTCTCGGCCGAATGCCGGTATCGTCAGTGTCCTCACTCGCGGTATGAATCAAGATGACACCGAAGTCTGCGTTTTTGAGCGCCAGATTCTGATCCCCAAACGCGATGTCGCCTAACAAGCGATCAGGAGCACAGTTATGAAGCACGACGAATCCCTTGAGTTGCAGATCCTAGCCACGATCGACAAATGGGTTGAACAAGAGCTGCGGCCTATTGCCAAAGAACATGATCAGGCCGATGAGTATCCCAGTGACCTAGTCGAACAAATGAAATCACTCGGGCTCTTCGGTGCCACCATTTCGGAAACCTATGGTGGCTTGGGACTCAGTGCCTCAACCTACGCCAAAATTGTGTCCCGCATTTGTGAAGTGTGGATGGCGCCATCGGGTATTTTTAACTCACATCTCATCATGGCCAATTGTGTTGAGCGCGCCGGTACCGATGCGCAAAAAGAGTATTTCTTGCCAAAATTTGCGACAGGAGAATTGCGGGGCGGAATCGGCCTCACGGAACCCGATGCGGGATCAGACCTCCAAAGCCTTCGTCTGGCAGCCAAAAAAGACGGTAACGACTACCTCCTCAACGGCACCAAAACGTGGATTTCTAATGGTATCCACGGCAATTGCCTCGCGGTGTTAACCAAAACCGATCCCACCGTGTCTCCCGCTCATCGTGGTATGAGTTTATTTATTTGCGAGAAAGGCCAAGGGTTTACTGTCGGGAAAAAGCTCAAAAAGCTGGGTTATCGTGCAATCGATAGCGCTGAGCTGATTTTCGATAATTTCAGGGTCTCCGCAGACAATCTGGTGGGCGGAGAAGAAGGACGAGGCTTTCAACAGGTGGCGGGCGGTCTAGAGCTTGGCCGCATTAATATCGCCGCCCGCGGTGCGGGCATGGCAAAAGGTGCCACGACTATGGCACTGAACTATGCAATGGAGCGCAAAACCTTCGGCAAAACCATTGCCGAGCACCAAGCGATACAATTGAAGCTCGCGGAGATGTCGACCCGCGCGGCCGCGGCCGAACTACTGGTGCACCAAGCCGCCAGCAAGTTTGACCGACAAGAGCGTTGCGACCTCGAAGCAGGCCAAGCCAAATTTTTCGCCTCAGAAGCGGCAGTGCAAAACAGTCTCGACGCGATGCGAGTCTTTGGCGGCTATAGCTACTCTCCCGACTATGAGATAGAGCGCTTTTATCGAGATGCGCCGCTCCTGTGCATTGGTGAAGGCACGAACGAAATTCAAAGAATGATTATTGCTAAACAGATGGTGGCACGCGCCGGCTGATCCTCTCACGCTGAGGGTGAGTGGCAGAGATTATGGGCGCTTAAGGGGTTCTCTCTCGGAGCTCTCTCTAGGGGCTCTCGCTCAGGGCTCTCGCTCAGGGCTCTCGCTCAGGGCTCTCGCTCAGGGCTCTCGCTCAAGGCTGTCGCGCTTCAGGGCGGTTAGCCGAGTCTTGTCCTAAAGGCATCGACCGCTAGGCGCGGTGTTCGATAGTCATTAATGACCGCTTCTGGATCGGCGTAACCGACCGACATTCCGCAGACTAACATTTGCTCAGACGGGGCGCCCAATAGGGGCATCACCGTATCGTAATAGGGACAAAAAGCCGCCTGCGCGCAGGTTTCTAGACCCTGCTCTCTCGCAGCCAACATGAGTGATTGCAGAAACATCCCGTAATCGACCCAACTCCCCTGCTCCATGTCACGATCGATCGTAAAGAATAATGCCACGGGGGCACCAAAAAATTGGTAGTTCAATACGCGGTAAGCCTGAACGGCAGGCGTATCGTGACGGTCTATACCCAATAATCCATACAGCCCAAACCCTGTCTGTCGTCGCCGACCAATATAGGGCTCACGCCAAGATTGCGGATAATAAAAGTATTCGGGACTGCCTTCGTCACCGGCTAAATAGCGTTTAGAGCACGCCTCGGTGATGCGCGCTTTGTGCTCCCCACGCACCACATAAACCTGCCAGGGCTGAATATTGGAGCCAGAAGGCGCCCGACCCGCGATCTCTAAAAGACCGTCTATGACCGTGTTGGCAACAGGTTTATCAGGGCAGAAAGCCCGCACACTTTGCCGACCCACAATGGCATCAGAAACACGCATCAATCAGCTCAGGCGCACTGTTTTGTCAGCCAGGTATGGGCTCTGCCCCCCTGTGGCGAGCCAATCATCTCACTGAGCAGCGTGACGGCATCGAGTAACCTCGGCATGTCGATCCCCGTTTGATACCCCATTGATTCACAGAGCATGACAACATCTTCGGTGGCCACATTGCCTTTTGCACCAGGCGCAAAGGGGCAACCCCCTAAACCCCCCGCCGAGGCATCGAATTGCCTGACGCCGGCCTGCAGCGCGGCATACACATTGGCCAAACCCATCGCCCGCGTGTCGTGAAAGTGGCACCCGAGTCGGTCCGGACCATAGCGATCGATCAGTTGTTGCATCATAGACTGCACGGCTGCCGGATTAGCCGCGCCAATCGTATCGGCAATCAGCAAGCGCGCTGGGTCATGTCGCATCAATCGCTCAACTTGCGCTAACACGAGATCTTCAGCCACCGCCCCCTCATAGGGACACTCAAACGCGACCGCCAGATAGACGTGGATATCGACCCCCTCAGCAGCCGCACGGTCGAGTATTTCCTCGGCCATAGTGAACGTCTCGTCCAGCCCTTTACGAATATTGTTCCGGTTCATTTCTTCCGTCGCGGCAATCGCAATCGCATGACAACGCACCCCAGCCCGAACCGCCAGTTCGTACCCCTTCATGTTGGGCACCAACGCGCTATAGGCCGCTGTTGTCTCGGGAAGATTCGCCGCAATCTCGTCTGTCCCTGCCATCTGCGGGATCGCTTTGGGGGAGACGAACGAACCAATTTCTAATTCTGGCACCCCGGTTTTACCCAGCGCAGCCAATAGGTTTAATCGTTGCGCTACGCTGAGGTGCTTAGGCTGCGCTTGCAGTCCATCTCGCGCAGCCACTTCTTTGATCACTACCTTCCCTGTCATCTCGTTGCCCTCTCTTGGCGCGGCACGCCGGCGGTTCGTCTTTTACTAAATCGTTGCGAGTGTAGCGTCACTGGGACTCGGGCACCAACTCAAGAGGCGCTTCTAGCACATCATTGAGAGCAGCACTTGGCATTGGAGCGAGCGCACTTTTCGGGTCTCTCTATCGCAACGGCCATTCGAAAGCGCTCATTCAACGTCGAGGAGACCGCCTCAGCCATTCACCATTGCCCGCGCAGTGTCTGCAATGGCGTGGGCGTCAATACGAAAATGAGCGCGCAACGCCTCTCGTCGCTCGCTCATACCAAAACCATCGGTCCCTAATGCCATCAATGGCCCGGGCAGCCAACTTGCAATCATTCTGGGCAGAGTACGGACGTAATCCGATGCCGCAACCGTCGGCACATTAGATTCAGGAAAAAGCTGACTAACCCATGACGCCACCTTTGAATCTGCGGCTTGCTCGGCATCGCGCGCTAGCTCGATGTAACTGGTGACACTGTACACCGCGACGGCAAATCCCTCTTCCCGCAATCGCGACGCCGCCTCCATGACCTCAAAGAGGATCGTGCCAGAGCCGAGTAAATTAATGCGCGGTCCCTCACCCACAGCGGCTTCCAAACAATACCCACCGCGAATGACACCTTCCTCAAGATCAGGGAGCTCAGGTCGGGCGGGCATCGGAAGCGCTTCGTTGTACATCATGAGATAAAACAACTCGTCCTGATCTTCGACAAACATTCGACGAATGCCGTACTGCACCAGAACAGCCAACTCCCACGCGAACGCGGGGTCATAGGTTCGAACAGAAGGTACGGTACTGGCCAGAATCGGCGAATGCCCATCTTGATGTTGCAAGCCCTCGCCGTTAAGGGTCGTTCGGCCCGCTGTGCCACCCAACAAAAAGCCACGCGCCATCATATCGGCCGAAGCCCAAATCATATCGCCGACACGCTGAAAGCCGAACATCGAGTAAAAAATATAAAAAGGAAGCGTGGGCACCGCGAACGTGGCGTAAGCAGTGCCAGCAGCGATAAAAGAGGCAATCGCCCCCGCTTCACAAATACCCTCTTGCAGTATCTGGCCATCAATCGCTTCGCGATAACTGTTGAGCGCCTCGGCATCGACGGGGGTATATCGCTGTCCATCGGGAGAATAGATGCCCGCTACTTTAAACAAGGCATCCATTCCAAATGTCCGTGCCTCATCAGGGACGATGGGAACGATATACTTTCCCACTTCAGAGTCTTTCAACAGTTTGGTTAACAACCTCACCATCGCGGTGGTGGTCGACAGTGCTCTGCCACTACTACCGGCGTCAAACGTCTCAAAAATGGCCGTTGCGGGTGGGTTCAAGATCGACGGCGGCGCCTCTCTCCTTGGCAGGTAACCGCCTAGCGCTTCACGACGAGCGCGCAAGTAGGTCAGCTCATCGCTATCCTCATCCGGTCGATAAAAGTCGGCTCGGGCGATGGCTTCGTCGTCCAGAGGAATACCCCATGCGCGCGCGCAAGCAATCCGCTCCTCTCGTGATAAATCTTTTTTTTGGTGCGCAGTATTGCGTCCCTGTAAGGCTGACCCCATACCATCACCTTTGACGGTCTTGACCAACAGCACAGTGGGCCGATCCTCACTGTCACAGGCGCGACGATAGGCCGCATACAGCTTTTTAGGATCTTGGCCACCTCGCTTGATCTGAGCGACCTCTGCATCGGTGAGGGTATTCATCAACTGCTCTAGGCGCGGGTCACCATCGACCCAATGCTCTCGCTGTTCCCCACCGGGTAAAATCGAATAGCGTTGATAATCCCCGTCGAGGCATTCCTCCATACGGTGGCGTAAAACCCCCTCATGATCAGCTGCGAGTAGCGCATCCCAACCGCTCCCCCAAATGACCTTGAGTACCTGCCAATCCGCCCCGCGGAACGCCCGTTCCAGCTCTTGAATAATTTTCCCATTACCGCGCACCGGCCCATCGAGTCGCTGTAAATTGCAATTCACCACCAGCACCAAGTTATCTAATCTTTCGCGTGCGGCGATATTAATCGTACCGAGCACCTCTGGCTCATCAGCTTCACCATCGCCTATAAAACACCAAATACGCGCATCATCCGGTGCTTTAAGACCCCGATGCTGCAGATACTTGGCAAACCGAGCCAAGTAAATAGACATCGGCACCGACAACCCCATCGACGCATTCGGGACCTGCCAGAAGTCAGGCATGGAGCGGGGGTGAGGATAAGACGATAGCCCACCCCCTTCTCCCAGCTCACGACGAAAATTTCGCAGTTGTTGCTCGCTGAGACGACCTTCAAGAAAGGCGCGCGCATAAATACCCGGCGCGGCATGAGGTTGCGGCAACACTAAATCACCTCGCCCCTCGGCGGAAAAAACATGATGAAAGGCCGTCTCGAGCGCGGTAGCCGCTGAGGCATAGGTTGCGATATGCCCGCCCAAACCGGCGCCTTCATCTTGGGCGCGGAGTATCATTGCTGCGGCATTCCAACGAATGATGTTTTCGATCCGTTTTTCCAACGCCAAATCACCCGGATAAGCCGGCTGCTCATGCGGCGAGAGGGTGTTGATGTAGGGGGTATTGAGGAGCGCGTCTGCGGGGGTCACGCCTTGATCAATGCTGTACTCCTGCAGCCTCCGCAACAGCGCTCGCACCCCCTCATCACCGTATTCGCGGCGAATATCCTCTAGTGCAGCGCGCCATTCCGGCCAATCCGCATCGATCAAGGCACTGACATCAACTGAGGGAGAAATGGGATCCGTCATATAAGTGCACAATCCTCTGAGGGCACTAGCGCGTCTCATTGAGATCCCTCATCATACCGCGTACCGAGCAAAAAAGTGGCGCAACTGCGATGGGCGACAGTATTGGATCTGGGAACGAAACAAGTCGGCAAGCGTTGGCGCGTGTCGACGGCGGGATGGGCAACCATCCCGCCCTGGTTGTAGTGGACGTCGTGGTGGGCTTTACCGATCCGTCCTGCCCGTTGGGCTCCGACGCAGAATCAGTCGTCAACGCTAACGTTCAGCTCATGAACGCCTTTCACCAAGCACAATTACCCGTAGTGCTGACCACCGTCATCTATCGAAATGATCATGAAGCGTCGGTTTTTCGAGCGCGCATACCCGCCCTCAACCTGCTGACCCCAGAGTCTCACTGGGTCAAATTTGATCCGCGGCTGCCCATCGCAGACGCTGATCTACAGCTTGAGAAACGTCATGCGAGCAGCTTCCACGGCACCGAGCTAGATCAATGGCTGACGGATCGAAATGTCGATTCGGTGGTTGTCACGGGGCTTACGACCAGCGGCTGCGTTCGAGCCACCGCTGTCGACGGGCTTCAGAACAATTACCGCGTTGTTGTGCCACGGGAGGCCTGTGGCGACCGGGACCCCAAGGCACACGAGGCCAACCTTTATGACCTCAATGCCAAATATGCCGATGTGGTGTCTTTGGACTCTGTGTTGGCCACTCTAGCTTCTTGACGCCGCGTTCTGCTCTGCAAACGCCTGCTGCTGTGCCTCTGTTGCCTCCGTTTGATAGCGGCTCTTCCACTCAGCGTAAGGCATGCCGTAGACAATTTCTCGCGCCGCTTCTTTATCCATCACCACGCCCCGCTCTTCAGCGGCCTGCGCGTACCACTTAGAAAGGCAGTTCCGACAAAATCCCGACAAATTCATCAGATCAATATTTTGAACGTCCTTGCGATCGTCGAGATGGGATAACAGACGACGAAACACCGCCGCTTCAATTTGCTCATTACTCATGATGATCCCTCATTACGCTTTTACTTGTACCGTTGTCATTACCGATCTGACGCGACCAAAGATGCCGGTGCCGCCCGGCGCAACGCAATCAGCGTCTTTATCTCATCGCCTTGTCGAGGATAGCGCCACTCAATGAAGTGCGCGTCGGCCGGCTGCCACCAAATGATTTGTCTGATTTCAAACGGCCGGTGAATCGTTGGCTCTACGGGAGCAGCGACCTCACACCAAAACAATTGAAATCCATTTTTGAACCGTTGCGCCATATCGCCCGCCACAACGCTTAAGCCCGTTTCTTCAAATACTTCTCGCTCTGCACCACAATGAGCCGATTCACCCGGTTGCACACTGCCTCCCGGTAACGCAACTGATCCAGTCCAGTCACGCACCAACAAGACACCGCGATCTGTGACGACCAAACATCCCGCGCTTGGCGCAACAGGAGATTGTGCTGCGTTCTGGCAGGGTGGCGCGGTTTCGCCGCAACCCCACAGCAGTAGGATGATGCCCAGTAGCGCGCTAGCCTTCATAGACCCAGTCGACCGCATCGTTGCCCACCGCAATGCGCAATTCATCCAATAACGCATCATTAGGATGCACCTGCCACGCACCGCCTAGGCGCACCGCAACCGAGCCCTTCGCCTGCACATACTCCATCACGACAGGGCACTGCCCTCCTACCGCGGTTCGCAAAGTATCGGCCAATAAGGTATTGAACGTCTCGTCGACCCGGTAGCTCGGCACCCGCAACTTAAGCTGTGACACTCTCGCTTCCCGCGCTTGCTCTAACGAGCGCACCGCCTTTGTTCGCATCGCTAAACCGCCGTTAAAATCATCGACTTGCAAGCGACCCTCTAACAACACAATCTGATCTTTCTGGAGCAATTCACGGTATTCATTAAACACATCGTTATACACCGTTGCTTCCATCTGGCCCGAGCCATCGTCCAAGGTGAGGACGGCCATTGGGCCACGCTGTGTTTTGATCGTTCTGATATCCATGATCAACCCAGCGACCACCGCCTGACCATTAGTTTGACATTCTCGAATCCGCCGGGGCGCAAACTTTCTCACTTCCCGCTCGCAAGCCTCGATAGGATGGCCACTTAAGAAGCTACCGAGACTTTCCTTTTCTGCATTAAGGAGTTCGATCAGAGACCACGCCCGTGCGCCTCGATGCTCCTGATAGGGATCTTCTGTGGTCTCACCCGAGGCGATCACCTCGCCAAATAAATCCTGCATGCCCGCTGCCGTATTGCTGGCGACCTGCTCCGCTGCTCGGATCGCGTCATCAAGCGCCGCCAAGAGCGTCCAACGCTCAACACCCAATTCGTCCATGGCACCGCTCTTAATCAACGCCTCTAATGCTCGTCGATTGACTTTTCGGGGATCAGTGCGGGCGCACAGGTCAAACAAGCTCTGAAAAGGACCGTCTTGTCGAGCAGTGAGTAGGTTCGAAATCGGTCCCTCACCCAGCCCCTTAATTGCCGCTAAACCGTAGCGAATCTGCTTATCGTCGTTGACCGAAAAAGCGTATTGCCCCTGCTGAACAGAGGGCGGAAGCACCTGCACACCCATTCGCCGCGCTTCATCTCGAAACGTCAGCAGTTTATCGGTGTTATCGATATCGGAGCTCATCACGGCGGCCATGAACTCTGCCGGATGATGCGTCTTTAACCAAGCCGTCTGATAAGAAACCAAGGCGTACGCAGCGGAGTGCGATTTATTGAAGCCATATCCGGCAAACTTTTCGACCAAGTCAAAGATTTTGATCGCCAGCGTGGGATCGATTCCTTGCTCCGCTGCGCCCTCTTCAAAAACGCTTCGCTGCTTGGCCATCTCCTCAGGCTTTTTCTTACCCATTGCGCGCCGCAATAAATCGGCGCCACCCAAGGTATAACCCGCAAGGACCTGTGCAATTTGCATCACTTGTTCTTGGTAAAGAATAATGCCGTAGGTGGGTTCTAGAATCGGTTGCAACCATTCGTGCTGGTACTGAGCATCTGGATACGCAATCTGCTCACGTCCATGTTTGCGATTAATAAAGTTTTCCACCATGCCCGATTGCAAAGGGCCCGGACGAAATAGCGCCACCAGTGCAATGATGTCCTCGAAGCAGTCGGGCCTCAGGTTCTTAATCAATTCCTTCATGCCACGGCTTTCCAGCTGGAACACGGCAGTCGTATCACCCGCCTGAAGCACGTTAAATACGGCGGGATCATTAAGCGGGATAGTTTCGATCACGAGGGGGTTTTCAGCGCGAGCGTCAATCATCTGAATGGCCCACTGAATGATGGTGAGGGTTCTCAGACCCAAGAAGTCGAACTTCACCAGCCCAGCCTCTTCTACATCATTTTTGTCGAACTGCGTCACGAGGCCACTACCGTCTTCATCGCAATAGATCGGAGAAAAATCGGTGAGCTCAGACGGTGCGATCACAACACCCCCCGCATGCTTGCCTGCGTTGCGGGTAATACCCTCGAGCTGAACTGCCATGTCCCATATTTCTTGGGCCGAGCTGTCCTCCTCGAGTAGCTGAACCAATTGTTCCTCTTGCTCGAGCGCCTTCGCCAGCGTCATTCCAACCTCGAACGGAATCAGCTTAGACATCCGATCGGCAAGCCCATAAGGCTTGCCCTGCACTCTAGCCACATCCCGCACGACCGCTTTAGCCGCCATCGTACCGAAGGTAATGATTTGCGAGACCGATTGCCGCCCATAGGTTTCAGCGACGTAATCAATCACCTCATCCCGTCGCTCCATGCAAAAATCCACATCAAAATCCGGCATCGACACCCGATCTGGATTCAGAAATCGCTCAAAGAGTAAGTCATAGGCTATCGGGTCAAGATCTGTAATACCTAGGACATAAGCCACGAGGGATCCCGCACCGGAACCCCGTCCGGGACCAACGGGAATATCATTCTTTTTTGCCCATTGGATAAAATCCATCACCACTAAGAAATAACCGGGAAAACCCATTTGATTGATGGTTTCCAGCTCAAAGTCGAGCCGATCACGATAAACAGTGAGTTGCTGATCCGACTGACCAGGGAATCGCTCACCCAAACCCTCGAAAGACAAACGACTCAGAAACTGCTCAATCCCTTCACCTTCTGGCACAGGGTAATTGGGTAAGAAGGGTTCTCCGAGACTCAGAGAAACCGAGCAACGACGAGCAATTTCAACTGTATTCTCAAGCGCTTCAGGAATATCTTTAAATAAGTCGGCCATTTCTTCCGGCGACCGGAGATACTGCTGCTCGGAGTAGGTGCGCGCCCGGCGAGGATCATCCAATGTTCGCCCGTCACCAATGCAAACTCGTGCCTCGTGCGCCTCAAACTCGCTGGCATCCAGAAACCGAACATCGTTTGTGGCGACTACAGGACAAGCATACTCGCTAGCGAGTCGCACAGCCGCATGCACATACTCTTCCTCATCAGACCGTCCAGTGCGCTGCAATTCCAGATAATATCGGTTGGGGAACCATTGCAGCCACCGCTGTAAAGCGGATCGCGCATCATCCTCACGGCCGTGCAAGAGGGCCTGGCCGACATCACCTGCCCGCCCGCCTGACAACGCAATCAACCCGTCAGAGTGAGCTTGAACCCAGTCCAGTTGCACCCGAGGTCGACCTAAAAACTGGCCCTGCTGATACGCCTCAGACAACAACAACATTAAGTTCTGATAACCACGCTCATTTTGAGCGAGCAGACACAGCTCGTGATGTCGTTCTTGATCATTGGGATCAATGACATGCAGATCAGCACCCACTATGAGTTTAATGCCCTGAGCGGCGGCCGCTTTATAGGCTTTCAATAACCCGAAAAAATTATGGTGGTCCGTAATCGCTACAGCGGGCATGGCTAATTCTGCTACCCGTGCCATCGCTGGCTTGATGCGCAGCAGCCCATCTATCAGCGAATATTCAGTATGGAGCTTGAGATGCACAAACGACGTCATAGCGATACGCTAACCCACCTCTGGACGCGCCAGCAAGCGTTTCACTGGAGCAAAACTGTGTCGGTGCACCGGCGATGCCCCCAGCGACGCTAAGGCCGCTAAGTGGGCCTTGGTGGGATACCCTTTGTGAGCGGCAAATCCATAGCCGGGATACAGGTCATCCAATATCACCATTTCGCTATCTCGGGTCACTTTAGCCACAATCGACGCGGCACTGATCGCAGGCTCACTCAGATCGCCTTTAACAATCGCACGCGCCTCATAGGACCATCTTGGGAGGTGATTGCCATCAACTAAAACAAGAGACGGCTGCACCGATAGCGCCTCGACAGCGCGCCGCATGGCGAGCAACGATGCCTGCAGAATATTCAGCTCATCGATTTCGGCTACTGTGGCTCTCCCCAATGACCAGGCTACTGCCTCTGATCGTATCGTCTCTGCGAGCCGCTCCCGCTGCCGCGGAGACAGTGCTTTAGAGTCGGTCAGGCCCGTTGGTGGCGAATCGCCCAAAATGACCGCTGCGGCGACCACATCCCCCGCTAGAGGACCTCTTCCTACCTCGTCTACACCCGCGACAATGCTGTCGCTAGACACTTGAAACAGATCTGTGGTTTGCATCAAGCGCCGGTCAGTTCTAACAGCGCCTCGGCACTGCGCGCGGCAAAATTACCGCCAATTTGATCAGCGAGTTCGCCGAACCACTGAATTTGTTGATCCGAATCCACCGCCAACACGCGTCCCACTGCCTCGGCAAGCCGCTCAGGGGTCGCCGCTTGCTGCAGTAATTCCGGCACGATCTCGCGACCTGCTAAGATATTCGGCAGACCAACATGGCTACTGGTCACCATCCGTGACAGCACCATCCAAGAAACGGCAGCCATGCGATACGCGATCACCATCGGCTTGCGCAATAACATCGCCTCTAAGGTCGCTGTGCCCGATGCAATTAGCACAGCATTACTCGCCTGCATCGCATCCCGTCCTCGTCCGCTGATCACCGTCACACCTTCGCTGTTATCGCCCAGTAAAGCCTCTATCTCAGCTCGACGGCTCGCATCTGCGGCGGGAATCACAAAATGCAGGGCTCGATGGCGTTGCTGCAATAACCGCATGGTTTCCAAAAAGGTGGGCATCAGATGCCGGACTTCTGCCTCGCGACTGCCCGGTAACACCGCGAGACAGGTCTGATCGAGAGGCAGTCCAAATTCATGCCTGAGGTCGTCGCTCGCCGGCATCGACTGTAATTCATCGACCAGTGGATGTCCGACACAGACCGCATCAATACCTGCTTCCTCATAAATTTTAATTTCAAAGGGCAAGAGGCATAGCATTTTGTCTACCGATTGCTGAATGCGGCGGATTCGTCCTTTGCGCCAAGCCCAGACGGAAGGGCTCACCAAATGAGCCGTTGGGATGCCCACCGCGCGAAGGCGCTGTTCTACACCCAAATTAAAATCAGGACTGTCAACGCCAACAAAACAATGTGGGGCTTTTGCCTGCTGCTGGGCCACTAGTTCGCGTCGAATTCGCAGTAGCTCGGGGAGCCGCTTCAAAGGTTCAATCAAGCCCATCACGGCAAGCCGGTCGATAGGGTGCAAAGTGTTTAGCCCCGCGGCCATCATTTGCTCGCCGCCAATTCCATCAATTTGCAGATCGTACCCATGCTCTGACAAGGCCCTAAGGACCGCAGCCCCC
>Ga0213868_10004474_pt1 | contig 12763 bp, 11 predicted proteins | sample PICome_9_FD_160087 | JGI IMG/M metagenome (GOLD analysis project Ga0213868, IMG submission 160087) | Coastal seawater microbial communities near Pivers Island, North Carolina, United States - PICO127 | ecosystem: Environmental > Aquatic > Marine > Coastal | place: USA: North Carolina...
ACCGGCATCACCGTTGGCAACACCATCAAGCTGGAAGAGGCCGTTGGTGACGAAGGCATCGGCACCGGACACACCGGACTCGCTGGCGAACGCATGGATGGCGTTGGGAAGGGCATCGATGGCATCGGTGTAGTTGAAGGGCTGGGCACCAAGAGTCTTGAAAAGAGTCTCGTCCTTCTCGAGGGAAGCACAGTAGTCAACGTTGGCATCGGGCTGCACAACCCACACAAGCTCCTTACAGGGGTGGTTGAAGTTAAGCTTGATCTTGTTGGAAGACGAACCGACAGACTCATCACCAGTGAACTGGAGCTGCTCAATGAGGTACTCATGGGGGTTCTGGGCCATCTTGCGGCGCTCCTCGGTGTCAAGGAAGATGTAGTCCACGTAAAGCGAAGCAGCAACAAGAGATTGCTGGTAGGCGGTCTGGACGGATTGGGAACCAGACGCGGAAGGGCTGAGGCTCTTCACGGCCCACAAGCATTCACCGATGGGGCGGAAGTCAATGTTGATCTTGACCTCGTGGTATTGGAGGGCAATAAGAGGAAGAGCAAGGCCGGGGTTGCGGCAGAACCAGAAAAGGAGGGGCACGTAAAGGGTGGTCTCGGGGAGGGCGTTGCGGGGAGCGCACACCTTGGAGTTACCGGCGGCGGCACAGGGGCCATCAACGTTGGCGAAAGTGGGGTCGGTAAGGTAGGTAAGCTGAGTGGTGTTACCAATCATCTTGTAGTAACCGGCCTGTTGCTCCTTGGAAAGAGTGAGCTGGTTCCAGATGTGCATCCAGTCACCGTATTGACGGTCGATGCGCTGACCACCAATCTCAACCTCAACCTGGGCAATGAGCTGCTCACCCACGCAGTCTAACCAGCGGGCGTACACCTCACCAGCGGCGTTGGAATCCTGGTTGATCTCGGGAAGAGTAACCTGGAGGTATGTGCGGTAGGCAAGATCACCATTACGGCTGATCGTGCAAGTCACACGGCGACCGAAATCGGCTTGGCCGGAGAAGGTCTGCTCGATGGACTCCATCGCAAAGTTGGTATGGCGTCTGTAGGACACCTTCCAGAAAGTAATCTCGGGGGTTCCGGTAAGGAACACGTCTTGGGCGCCATAGGCGACTAACTGCATTAAACCACCTGCCATTTTAGAACTTTATTCTTATAGACTAACAAAAGAAAATAATTTCAAATAATTGCATTTAATTGTATTATTTGTATTTTTAAAAAAAACCCCTAAACATTTTTTGCCTAAAGTTATTGAACTTCAAAGGGAATACGCTGACAATTCAAACGGTATTTCTACATTATAACGCATCAGTTTTTCCGTTTTAACGCAGTATCTACGCACATATTTGTAGTGATAAAAGTTTCTAAATAATTCGTATCAAATACTTCTCGGCGATTTTCGTGTTTCTTCGTAAATATATATCTGTCATCTTGTTTCTTTACCGACCATCCATCGTCCAATGCATTCATTATAAATATGAACTTTTGTAGAAGTTTTGGTTTGTCATGACAATCGTCTATATTAAATCCCATTTGTTATTATACAGTGTGCGAATAATCCGTTTTCGGTTTTAGACCGTATTTCATTCCACAACAAAATAACATAGAAAGACAACCTTCTATTTATCAACAGTAAAACGAAAATGTCTAAAAAGTGTTCTCAAGCACAAACATATGATAACAATATTTCTATTGATTTAAAACATTCTCAATTATTAGAACAATATAATACTATTGAAACCGAAATCATACCACAACTGACTGAAGAAAAAGCTACAATCAAATCATCTTTATCGGGATTAAAAAAGAAAAATATTACAAAATATTTGGAAGCAAAAGACCGACTCGCCGAAATCCGGGATGAATTACGTAAATTAAAAACTAGTAAAAAACAATATTTACTCAATAACTCTAAATATATATTCAATTATTTTGAACAGAAGAAGCAAATATCTGAAGATGCTAATACTAAAAACCAGAATACAAATGCACTGAATCAATTCTTCAAAGTATCTCCTTCAATAATATCAAGTGTTGGCATTGCATTGCCGCATATCTCGTCACATACTAGAACCGCATATAGACAATACTGGAACAATGTAAACAATGATGCATACAAAATACAAGACTATATTATTAGTATGGATATATGTCAAATATGCAATAAAGGTGAGCTAATCCCGCAAGACGAAGAAGGCATTATGATTTGCAATAACAATAATTGTGGCCACTTTATAACATATATTGTAGATAGTTCAAAGCCGACAAACAAAGAACCCCCAAATGAAGTATCATATACTGCATATATTAGGCTGAATCATTTCAAAGAAATATTGTCGCAATTCCAAGCCAAAGAAACGACGAAAATACCGGATGAAGTGATTGACGCAATTAAAGCACGCATCAAAAAGGAGCGCATCACAGATATGAAACTAATCAATTATGACAAAATGCGCGAAATATTGCGCAAACTCGGCCTCAACAAGTATTTCGAACATATTCAGTATATCAATTCACTTTTCGGTATAAAACCGCCCATTATGAATGAAGAACTACACGAAACACTTTGCATCCTTTTTATTGAAATACAGCAGCCGTGGGCTATGCATTGTCCACCCAGTCGCACCAACTTTTTCAATTATACGTATACCCTTTACCAATTATGTGTATTGCTAGATCAAACGCAATATTTACCTTTCATACCTATGATGAAAGACCGTGAAAAACAGTTGGAACAAGATATGATATGGAAAAAAGTATGCAATGAATTAGACTGGGCGTATTTTCCTACTGTATAGAACAGTTTACCACATAACAAGTAAATACTATTTGTTATGTTGTTATTATGATGTTGTTGTTATTATGATGTTTTACAGTTTCAAATTGAGCACATCACTATAGCGGTCTACAATAATGTCTTCCAGTTCGGTAGCCGTCAAAATGCGGTTTTTCTGTAACATATCGGCTCCTTCTTGTATTAGACCCTTAGAATTGCGAATAATAAACTCCGCGCATCCATACGCCTCATGAATCATTGACGAAACTTCATTGTCTATTTTTTCTTTGTATGTATCACTCATACTTGGATACAAAACGTCTTTTCCCATGCCATAATACATAATCATCTTTTCCGCCAACTTCATTGCTTGTTCAAAATCATTGATTGCTCCGGTTGTAACGGAAACCCCATAAAAGATTTCTTCTGCAATACGACCTGCCAACAATATCATCAAATGCTCAAATAATGCTTCGCGCGTCATAATGTTGGATGTTGGGTTATCGAAAACAGTGTATGCCGGTGTATTTGGTGCAGATAAATTGATTATGACCTTTTTCATTTTGGCATGATGCTTTGCCAGCAACCCCACTACCGCGTGGCCCAATTCATGAATGGCAATGTGGTCAATTATATCTTGTGTAAATTGATGGTCGGTTGGCTGCCAACCCACTAATATGCGGTTCAAACACTCATCAATGTCTGGTTGCGTGAAATATACGCGATTTTGTCGCAACGCATACAACATGGCTTCATTCAGCAAGTTTTCTATTTGTGCTCCAGACAGCCCATTTGTCAAATCCACCAAATTGTCCATATTAATTGTCACATCATGTGGTTTTCCCTTAATATGAATCAATAATATAGAACGGCGCGTCTCTTCGTCGGGATTTCCTATATACACGCGCTTGTCAATACGACCAGGGCGCACCAATGCGGGATCTAACATATCTGGACGGTTCGTTGCACCGATTACAAATACGCCACTCGCATTTTTAAATCCATCTAACGAGACCAGCAGCTCATTTAATGTGGCATCTCTCTCACTTGACGAGGTTTCACCGTCATTCGCGCGCGCTTTACCCAGCGCATCAATTTCGTCAATAAATATGATGCATGGTGTATTCTCACTCGCAAAAGAAAATAACTCACGTATACGAGAAGCCCCCACTCCAACATATTTTTCTTGAAACTCTGCCCCAGATACCGCAATAAAATTTGATTGTGCCTCTCCAGCAAGCGCTTTCGCGAGTAATGTCTTTCCATTTCCAGGCGGACCTTCAAATATGAGACCCTTTGGTACACGCACGCTGTACGGAGAATACTTTGTATAGTTGGTGAGAATATCAACCGTTTGCAATAGCTCTGCTTTAACTTTTCTATACCCACCCACATTTGAAAACGTATGATCGTTATTTGTAACCAATTCGAAGTTTTTACCTTTACTCTGCTTTCCCGTCCTACGATTACTCGGGGTTTCTCCAGACGCGCGAGGGTTCGCCTGCTGTCGGAACATATTGTATAATGCTGCTTCCGGATCATTCTCGTCAAAATCATCGTCTGACATAGTAGCCATTCCAGGATTAATGATAATACGGAATCCATATGGAGCCGTATCAGTGTCATTTGTATTGTCGCTATTTCCGTCTGTGTGGATAGTATTCTGTAAATCTGGTTTTGGTTCAGAGCGAAAATTCCGGGATATATGGTCAAAATAAGACGGCTCGCCTTCTCCCATAATCGCCTGCGTTTGAACGGATGCATTCCTGGAATTGAGGCGCTTTAGGTATTTTTCATAATAATATCGCGAAAATGGATAATTGCGGTTATTTGATTGACGGCCATGCGGAATCATAAAGCGGTTCGTTTGTCTACGCAGTTGGTTCGGTGTGTAAAACGACAATAGAGGCGAAAAAATGCTAACTCCATATAGTATGCGCGTTAATGTTGTTAACATGTTTGTGATATACATATAATTCTTCTCTTTGGATAGTTTTTTTGATAATTTGTATACGTATATAATATAAATACGTACGTACTTATGCAAGACTTCAACAACGAGAAAAAAGACCATGTAGAGAAAAAAGACGAGACCAAGACAGAAGCGGGTTCGGGTGAGTGCAGTGAATGCAAGGAATGTCATATGAAGACTCCTTCTGCCATGGACTAGTGGCGCTTCACTTTCTACACGGTGATTGCGTTCATCTTGGTAATTGCTCCTTTCACATACGGTATCACCAATGCTTTATTGGGAGGCTTTGTCGGTAAACTAGTGTCCAAGGGATGCCCCACAATGATGGGACTCGCCGTCCATACCGTCGTGTTTACCCTCCTTGTTCGCTACATGATGGAGTTAGACATTTGAGATATCTATCTGACATGCAAAATATCTGCTTATTTGTTATAGATATGTTGCAATTTGTTCTAATCGGACTTATTACTGGTATAACGATTGGGACAGTGGGTATCGGTTCAGGAATATTACTCATACCATTATTGGTGTATTCGGGATTGACTATACACAATGCAATTGCGATTGGATTATTGATGCAATTGTTACCACAGTCCATACCTGGCGTGTATATGTATTCAAAAAAAGGACATTTGCCACTATATGAAGGACTATTAGTTGTTTTAGGTAATGTTGTTGGTATTTCGATCGGTTCTTATTTGGTGAATTATGGTTATGTTAGCGAAAAACTAATGTATTATATTTTGTTTGGTATTTTGTTCTTTTCGCTCATCTATATTGGAAATAAAATCTTGACGTTTTGAAATCATATTATGAAAATAATCATATTATGGTTGTATTTTTACCGCTTTTTTGCTCCGCTTTTTTGCTCCGCTTTTTTGCTCCGCTTAGGCTGCGATGCGGATACCGCCGACAAGGGAACTTCCCAATGTCATACCAGCACCAGTGCGGGCGTTAGATCCCATAGCGGGGATAAAGACATCCAAGATGCTAAAGGTGGCGGCGGCAGTTAAGGCGATGATGACAATCTCCTCAAGGTTTAAAGCCTTGCGGGGGATTAACAACGCACATAATGCGACGGCGAGACCCTCGATTAAATATTTGATAGCACGCTTCACAAGCTCGTTATTTTCGAACATATTATATTATATTATAACATTTTTTTTCGGTAAAAATGCAAATATATAATCTTACTATAATGATATAAACGGTTCTACCAAAAAATATCATATATGACGGAGTTCGAACGTAAAACCTTGCCCAACGGTGAACAAAATCCTAAATACGTTGATTTATGCGATGAGGACCAACCTATTGCGGGACAAAAGTTCGCATGCATGTCCTTCGTCTCACCCGAGAAAATAGTAAAGAAGCGCGAAGTATTTCTCTTCGACCAATTCGTCAAGCAATGGGAGTTCTCTAAATCAATGGAACGATATTTTGAGTTTATCCACTTTATCGCCTACAAATACAATCTTAAGTCTGAAACACTAATTGACGATTTCAATGACTTTGTGAAAGAAGAAACCGATAAGCTCCGCAAGTCCGGCATTGAAAACGACTACAAGAACTTTATTGACAAGCAAGAAGAGAAGGTTATGGAAGCTTTCAACAAAGAACACAAGTTCCAGACATCTGTGCGCGGGCTCAAGATTCGTGGCGTGTTCCCCAGCCAAGACGAAGCCGAAAACAAATGTAAGAAGCTTCGCGAGCAAGACCCCAATCACGATATTTTCGTTGGCCCCGTCGGGGTGTGGATCCCGTGGGACCCCGAGGCTTACAAGACCGGCCGCGTCGAATATTTGGAAGAGGAATTAAACGCCCTACACAAAGAAAAAATGAAGAATGAGGAAATGGCGAAGAAGGAGTTTGAAGAGCGTGTGCGCGAAACAAAGAAGCAAGCTATTATTGATAACATTGAAAAGGCAAAAAAGAGTGGCAATGTTCTTACCCAATCCATGGACGATGAGGGCAATTTAATTGGTGTTACTGAAACGGTCAATTTTGATGAACGCGAAGCCACCACCGAAGAGGCGACCCGCGAATATAATGAAAACTTGGCAAAGAGCATCAAAGAATCTACACCAGAAACCAAGGAGTAAGACATAAACATTATTCCCGTTCATTTTCATCATCAGATAAGTCGTCGTCTGTCAATATTTCATTGGAAAACCGAACCCGAGTGGGTTGCTGACCAAATAATAATGGATTGAGATTTTTACTAAAACGTCTCATCCATTTGCGCTTGCCGCTACATACTGATTTGTGTTTCATTATTGAATATAGTTCTTCCTTTAATGGCACACAGCTCTCTATTTTTTCTGGTATTGGCTTACGCTTTTTTTTATTTGCATAGGTGTAAATCATCAGATATTGACTATCCATTTTATATTAGGTTGTTTATTGTGTATTCTATTATACAATGATAAATAATCAATTTTGTGCGCTTTACAATTTGAATATTCATATTGTAAACCGATATTGGCTAGATTTCCTTACTTGGACTTGGACTTGGACCTCTTGCGTGTCTTAGAAGGACTGCTTCTAATAGTGGCACCTTTTTTGGGTCTCCTTACACTTTTTGCGTTTTTCTTAGGAAGTGGTGTCAAATACGAAAAAATAGTATCCATAACATCACTTGTGCGAGGAATATTCATGCTACGTAAAGTGCCGACTTCTTTCTGTGCTCGCTTCAAATCTCCGGTCACCATGAACTCGCCATTTTCAGTTTCGGTGAAATCAACTGGCTCAAAATTATTGAGATATATTCCAAGCGTTTCTTCGGACTTAACTCCGGTTGTAGCAGTGTAAATGAAACGCTGGTCTCTAAGATACACTCCATCGGGTGTGTCTGACCCAGAATTGATATCGCAATTCAAGTTCTTGGTACAATGGATTGGTGTCATCAACAGTTGAATCGTTGCATCTTCGGGTTTGTTGTTCATCATACGAATGCTATGTTCAATGTGGGAAACCTTGCCGATTATTTCGGTATTCCCCTTAGTATAGGTGAGCTTTCGTGGATTGCGACTATACACATTGGTAAAACGGTAAATAGTACCCAACTTAATTGGCCCCAATGAACGTAAACTACCAACTGCCATTATGGAAGGCATTGGCTTTATCTTTGAAACACGTTCTATCCAGTCTTTATCACTTGTCGTCAAAATATCGCCGTCTTGATAATCATATGGATCATCTGGGTTCACCTCCACACCTGTTTTGAGTAAATGTTTGTTGCGATGTTTCAATTTGTATGAAACTCCCTTTACAAACTTACCCAACTCCGAAGCAGTATCAGCGGACATCAAGTCTCTTGCTAAAATTGGCTTGGTGCTCATTGTATTAAAAAATACGTATATACAATACATGTATTTTTTTAGCCTTCACCGAGATTCGAACTCGGGACCTTTTGCTTACTAAGCAAATGCTCTAACCAACTGAGCCATGAAGGCTAGCCTTCGCCGAGGATTGAACTCGGGACCTTTAGTTTACAAGACTAATGCTCTGCCACTGAGCCACAAAGGCACAATATATATTGTTTGTATTCTTTATGCTGTTTTTTCCGTAAATTATTACCATTGTGATTTCTTCACATTAATCGTTGGTCCAGTCTTCTTTTTTGATTTGCTCGGGTCATATGCCTCGTCTTCATCATCCGAGCCCATATTTTTCGATATATCCCAAAACTCTTTTGAACCCAAGCGAAAATCGGGATGATTTTCGGCCTTATACCAGAATATTTGGTCGTTCAGTTTATTAGACTTTGAATTATTGTTTATCACTAAGCATTCGTAATTTTCGGTGGTTTGGTCCATCACTGCACAAAATGCTTCCAGGGTAGGAAACATACTCGCGTAGTTTTCCCAGATACGCTTTCTATTTGTCAAATATGGTTCTCTCAATATGAACACATAATCAATATTGGTTCTCAAGTTTGGTGGGATACCCAATGGATATTGCATAGTAATAATTAACATGATCTTCCAATGACGACCGTTCATGAAAAGCAATCTCATCATCTTATCTCGCGTCCATGACTGGTCATACAAACAATCGTCTAGAATAACGAATGCACGAGGATCTATTGTTGTCCTGTTATATGATGCGACTTCTTTGTTCATTTGCTTTAATACTGTCTTTTGACGTCGCAAAATGTTCTCAATCAACACTGTATTGTATTCTTCGTGGATAAATAGGCGTGGAACATGTGCAGAATAAAATCCATTTCCCGCTTCTGTCCCCGAAATCACGGTGCCGATTGGAATATCTTGGTGATAAAATAATAAATCACGAACCAAGAAAGATTTACCCGTATCACGACGACCAATCATCACTATCACTGGCCCCTTGTTCTCATTTGGCTTAAATGTAATCTCCCGCATATTAAACTTTCTCATTTCTAATGACATATTGTGATTGGGTTATTTACACTATGTGCATACTATCTTACTTCATATTGAACGTATCCATACTGTAATGTGTTTGTTTAGTAAAAATTATAATATACCAACCAGTTATACAAAATATTATAATATTGTTTATGTCAAGTCAAAGAGAACCATATCCCAAGTTTTCGCTTGGATATTCCAAAATAAAATCCTTTGATGTGTCATTTTTAGTTGCCAATGCAACTACCGAGCCCATTTGTGAAACTGTTCCCGAACCATATAATCCGTTTCACATCACACAATTACAGCATTATAATCCGATTTATAATGAACTTTTTGAAATCACCGAGAACAACTATAACAAAATTGCTCTAAACCAACAATACCAATTTGTAAATATGAATGTTGTCGAAGAGAATGCATCTAAAAATCCCGTGTCCAAACCAGTTTTCATCAAATATTCTCCTCTGGTAGACCCAGTCCATTACGTGGTAGGCAAATATAAAACCGACAAACCGTTTGTATTGCCTACCCCTTTTAATATCGGATCGGATGCCCCTTGTATGAATAAAATATGCACCCCCCATAATGCAGCATATATTGACAACTTTTTCTATTATTTGTCCAGTCAATTACTTCATCATAACTTTTTTGTTCACGGTATTGACTTTTATGGCTCGTTTATGGGTATTCAAAAGCACTTTATGCTGGATATTGTCGACGATTTGGAATATTTACATAGTTCCACATATTTCCGCAATATTCGGGATGACAAAATATTTTTACGCGACACCCACCTTATCAATATGTTTGAAAACGAATCCAGAAAGAACCGAGTTAAATTACACATTTCTCGAACCAATCAACATAACTTTACTGTTGAGAACTTGGACCAAGATATTACAGATATAAATGATATTTCTGCTAGTGATTTGGAACCCGTTTATCAACAAGACTGTTCGTCAGATAATATCATGGTTCTCGCAAATAACGCAAACGACGAATCGGATGACTCCACCGTTAACAGCGAAGTCAGCAATAGCACGGATGAATCCGGTATTGACACCGTTCATTTTTCCGACGATGACGATGACGATACATGCTCTACTAGTACATGCACTTCGGTTGGCTCGTTATATGCATTCATCAAAGACTTCCCCATACTGGCCACATGTATTGAAAAATGCGACGGCACCATAGATAAATTATTCGACAAACAAGAAATTGACTGCGAACAGGGTATCGCAGCAATGATGCAAGTTATCATGATCCTTATTACATATCAAAAAGCGTTCCGATTTACACATAATGATTTACATACGAATAACATTATGTATACGAATACCGACAAATCGTATTTGTATTATCGATATAAAAAGCAACTTTATAAAGTTCCCACATTTGGAAGAATATACAAACTGATTGACTTCGGTCGCAGCATATATACGTTCAATGGGCGCATATTCTGTAGCGATAGCTTCGCACCGGGCGGTGATGCATCTACACAATACAATACTGAGCCCTTTTTCGACGACGATAATAAACGCATTGATCCGAACTATAGCTTTGATTTATGCCGTCTAGGTTGTTCTCTATTTGACTTTATTATGGAAGACGCCAGTTTTTTCAATGCCGACCATTTGGACGAACTTCAGCGCACAGTATGCCGATGGTGCTCTGATGATAATGGGAAAAATATATTGTATAAACGTTCCGGAGACGAGCGTTATCCTGGGTTCAAACTATATAAAATGATTGCCCGAACCGTACATAGGCATAGTCCCGACGAGCAGTTGAAACATTCCACATTTTCTCGTTTTGAAATGTCCAACAAAATTGCCTCCAAAAAAAATATCAAAATACTTGATATCGACTTAATTCCGGTATACGCCTAATTTGCAAAGTATTTTGCAGTGAACTCATCTGGTGTCATAATCGGAATATTATTGGTAGTTGCATATTTCGTTTTATTTGACACATCCTCGTGCGACTTCGTAATGAGAATGTGTGTTTTCTTACCCATTGTATTATCCAAATGCGCACCAATGCGTTCCAGGTTGCTTATAATGGCCTTGTCCCTCACTTTTGTCATTACAATATGTTTGTCATATAATGGGTGAGATGTATCTACTGTTTTCTTTTTCTCTTCAACCATTTCATTCTTATTTTCATTAGATTGAGAACCTAGTTTGGTTTCTAATCCAGTTTCTTTCAAAAATCCCATAAATCTTGGAATATTTTCTACAAAACTGCGCGCGTTCTCTTTTCCAATACCCTGAATCTTTTGCAATTTACCTTCTTTTATTGTTGCATTATCTGACGACGTTAATACATCGGGATATTCTTTCATAATGGGTGTGAGTTTCTTTACACCCATCCCTCGTCCCATCATGTTAGATGCGACCATCACATCCACTAGTGTGGCACCTTCCACCTTTGTTTTGATACCTTCGTATATTTTCTTCACCATTTTTTCTTTGAACCCATCTACTTTCGTCATATCTTCTTCCGTCATTTTCAATATTTTGGCCACGCTGTCGTTTCCAGTCTTCATGATACGTTTCACGTTACCTCGCGACAATCCATCTACACCCAATGTAGTGAAGAAGTCTGTAATGTTCTTTTCTCGCACGGTCTCGTCTTCAAATACATTATCCAACACAATATCCACATGGCTCTCCGTCCAATGATACGACACATCGGGCATTTTCGCGGTTTCCGCGGGAACTGTTACCGTTTTGATATACGGAATTACATCACCACTGCGGATGATTTGGATCAATGCGCCCACGCCGATTTTATTGGCCTCAATGAAATTACCATTGAACCCCGTGGCGTATTCTATTTTGACGCCACCCAAATGAATTGGCTCAATGCGAACGCGAGGCTTCAAATATCCGGCTTTACTTGGAGTCCATATTACATCCACTACTTTTGCTTCTGCGACTTGGTCTGTTAGCACCATCTTGAATGCGAATGAGTGGTCGGGATTGCCGTCTTTTCGTGTGTAAATATTGTCATCTGCTACAATTACACCATCTATTTCGTATTCATAATTGTCTCGCCAAGATACGAGCGTGTCTGATAACATTTTGTTGCTTAATGTAGTCTCGGTTTTATTTTGGACCACTTCGAAACCGAGTTCTTCCATTTTCTTCATTTGGTCACTTGGCTTCAATTCAGGCTTGATCAGTTCATATGCTACGAAATGAAGGTCCGTTGCTTTGGTGTCTACTGTTTTCTTGTTGATAATTCCTGACACCATATTGCGTGGATTGGCGAATGTGGATTTATATTTCTCTATAAACACTTGCTTCTTCACGATAAACTCGCCACGAACGACGATTTCTTCTTCGTCGGGGTTCGGCATATTCAGTGTTCGTATTAAATGAGTTATTTCTTGTCCCACCTTTCCGTTTCCGCGCGTGTATAATTTTTGTTCGCCGTTTTCTGTCGTGTATAAACCACTTACACCGTCTAGTTTACATGATAATATATATGGTCCACTGTATTTTTGCATCCATGACGACAACGCATTTGTATCGGGCTTGATTTTGTCCATAGAACCCATGAAATATGGCAATGTCACCTTTTTACCCTTTACGTCTGCACCGATTTTTTC
>Ga0213868_10004475_pt1 | contig 12763 bp, 8 predicted proteins | sample PICome_9_FD_160087 | JGI IMG/M metagenome (GOLD analysis project Ga0213868, IMG submission 160087) | Coastal seawater microbial communities near Pivers Island, North Carolina, United States - PICO127 | ecosystem: Environmental > Aquatic > Marine > Coastal | place: USA: North Carolina | collected...
GTGCAGCTGATCCCCGCCATGGTCGTTATCTAACTTGCGCAGTACTATTTAGAGTAAGTGACGATATTTATGATGTATACGGTTACACTTGTTATCAATACATGTAATTTACTCATAATCATATTTCAATTAATAGGGACGTATGTCAAGTAAGGAAGTAGATGAACAGATGTTAAATGTTGTGAACAAGAACTCATCTTATTTCGTCGAGTGGATCCCTAACAATGTCAAGGCTTCTATTTGTGACATCCCTCCAAAGGGACTCAAGATGTCAACCACCTTTGTGGGTAACACAACTGCAGTTCAAGAGACGTGGAAACGTGTCGCAGAGCAGTTTACTCTTATGTTCCGTAGAAAGGCCTTCCTCCATTGGTATACTGGTGAAGGAATGGATGAGATGGAATTCACCGAAGCTGAATCCAACATGAATGACCTTGTATCTGAATACCAGCAGTATCAAGACGCTACTGCCGATGAAGAAGGCGAATTCGACGAGGACGAGGATTTTGAGTAAAAAGATAAATAAATATCTTTGAAGGGTTTTTCTGACACAGGAAAGCGCCCTGAGATAATCTAAAGTAATGTCAGATTAATGAGCGAAAGATACTTACAACTCTTTCAGTTGATACAGACAAATCAATTCTTCCTTACTAGTTATCGAAATTTCAACCATTTGAAATAGTATTTCGATTCACCAAAACTCTTTGGTCTACTATTCATCCGTAGTATACATGGAACTGAACTACAAACGGATCAAGAAAACACCCTCCTTCATGCAAAAATCGAATTCGCTGTTCATAAAATTCGCCCAGGATAGATCTAAGTAGTTTCGTATTAGTATTTCAATTACACCACGTGCACCCATACGCATGTAAGTTTTGCGTTGGTATCATAATTAATCTTTGGATTTAACGCCAATGACGTACGATGTATTTCGATTCATTGGACATTGGACATTAGGTTGATTTTTAAACCGTATCAAATTGGGTTTCCAGGTACACGTGTCAACGAGGCTCTCGAGGATGTGAAGAAGACAGAATAGCAATGCTAAACATACTGAATGCAATTAATTCCTAATCTCCAAACGTTGAGAAATGATTGATATAAACCATTTACGCATGATTAAAATTATCTTATTTGCCTTTCTATGTATAAGAATCAGTGGGAATACAATCAATTACCACTTCCAGGGCAAATGGATCGTTTACAACCAATTTAGAAGTGAATCGTCACAGTTATCAGAAGATGTCAGCTCTACAATTAGAAGAATACGTGGAGGTAGCGATGAAAATAAAGAATCAGACGATCAGGATGATAAAGATGAATCTGTTGATAGTTCGAAGATACAAGATGGTGTTAACGACCATCAAATTGATGATGTAGAAATCATTCCATTTGACGATGATCAATTTCTTGATTCTAGTGATACTGAAGATGTGCAAGATAACAAGGATACAAAATCAAATACTCTTCATACTGAACAGCCTATACCTAAGTTAAAATCTTTAGCTGTTGAATCTGAATCAAGTCATGACGGTGAATTTTATCCTGATACTGATGAACATAATCTAGTCGATGATGTACCATTTGAAGATGATCGTCAAATTGATTCTGACGACTCAGACGAGCAGATAAACCATGCGAGTACCGATGAAAATGTTTCAGATGAAGAAAATGAAAATATGCAACCTAAACCGAACGAGATCGATACGGTGGATACAACCATTGATGCGGATATACAAAGCGTACATGATATTTCAGATTCATGTGTGGAAGAAAGATCTGATACTGAGACAATTCCTATAGGCGTTGATGTTGAATCTCGCTCAATCATATGGAAGGCTGTTAAGCCAGATGCTTATAACTTGAAGTACAAAATTACAAAAAAGCTGCAACAATGGGCTGACGAAGACAGAAGTTTGAATGACGACGATCAGTCGAAGGAGCTTCGATTACTTCTTCACAACAAGGCTCAATCGTATGTGAGAGATTTAATAGCATTTGAAGAAGATATAGAAGCCGAAAATTCATCTAAAAATATACCGCACCCTAAAAAAGTTCTACATTTTATTGGTCCGAAAATAAAGGCTATCAAACAATCACCGTACATATCGCTACAGATACGCGGAGCATCACAAGACGATGCTAGAGTGGCAGCTTCCACTTTGGCCGTAATGGCAGGCTTGACTGAATTGTATTGCATAGTAAAAAAGAATTGCGAGAGAAACATTGGTGTCGCTGATTCTGACTTGTCGAATGGAGTGATTGGGGAAATGATGTCAGATAGACGGCTTCAACAGGTCATCGAATGTTCGTTGTGCGGATTTGAAACCTCTCCTCTTACTGCAACTCGTTCATTAGACGACGATAATGTGAATGCCATATCTATTGAGGGAATCACGGATGCTGATGGATCACCAATTGAAGCTACAGATACGGCAGCAGAAACTACTATGCAACATATTGGTCGCGATACATTTCCTTTATCTGACTCCATGAGAATAATGTTTGGGCTGACATCCCTATCATTTAACAAATATTCAAATGATACTGACATTTGCAATTTATTGATAAATTGCGCAACAAAGGCTAAGGATGATTTTGTGTGGAGATTTGAAAATCCCACTGATGTAAACTTGAATCAGTATTATTCGCAACTCAGTTATGATATAGCAGATTTTATAACCGTTTTCGCAGCTGCGAAGGTTCACTTTAATCTTCGTGAGAAAAGAGCGATAAAAGCATGCTTTGGATTGCTAGTGGAACCTTTGCGCAAGGTATCATTTAACTCAACAAATTCATTCGAAAACTCATCAGAGGTTTTAAGCGAGAGTCTTTTGGATTACTTATCACCAGAAACTATTATCACTTTAGTAAGAAGTATGAGTGTATCAATTCCCGATGTTGAGGAAGATACTAAATATGATTGTCTGATGCGTAAAATGAATCGCATAGTCGATCAAAATGTGCAGATATTAAATTCAACCTTAGCTAAAAAACATGATACTGATAATGAAGAGATCGAGTGTGTTGATGCCGCTGAGTTACTAAATTTTGCTCGAGAAACTCAACACAATAATGAAGACGACGATGATTACGATCATGATTCGCTTGAAGTTAACACTTCTCTTCAGGTTGATCTCTCATCTATCGAAATCTTAAAAGGAGAAGATAATCCTGTCCCTGGCAGTTCAGAGGTCAAACTTTCAAATGATTTTATGATACAGGATTTTAACGAGCAGTCTGAATCAAGGTCCACAGAAAATATTATGGTATCTACAAAACCAATAAGTTTTCTTCTTCAACGAAAAAAATATAAAAAGGCTGTTGAAAGCTCTTCGCACTCACGAATGATGAATGGGAATAATATGGGCCAAGTAGAAGTTAAAAACATGATGAACTGGGAGAGCGATACAGGTCTAAGTTTTGATGCTCTCTGCTCGATTTTGATTTTGCTGAGAACTAAGAACACACCTATGATAGAAAAGGTTATTTTTCTTATCAAAGAAAGGGGGCTTAGATTTATTACTTCCGCTAGTGACTACGATCTGGTCAACTTGATTTGTGCCTGTTCTGCTCACATGGATCACATGAAGGGATCCTCTGATCTTCTTCATACAGCTATGGAGGAAATTTTGATTCGTGATGTACACGAAACATTAGATATCGATGATCTTCTTCGATTTATAGAGTCTCTATCTGACATGCGAAATATTTCCGATTTCCTAATTCAAATTCAAAACAAATCAAAGCTTCACCTGATTTTTGATCGCATTCTACAAGATATGCCTGAAAGTTTACCCTCGGTGGACAAAGTCGTTAAGTTTGTATATTCATATGCAAAATGGAGATTTTGGGGAAGTCGCGGACGGCGTAAAATAGGATGGGACAGGTTTGAAACACTAGGATACCTTATTCAACACTGTTATCATTGCATCGACAGAGACGAAGGTTGCGGAGATGAATTTCAACGGATCAATAGTTCTATACTTTTGTCTTACACAGTTGCATTACTTGGTGTTACTGGTTCTGATATAGTCTACCAGACAATCACGCTTGCTCAAAATAGCCCGAAAGAAATACTATCACAAGATTTGGACGATATCATTGGTCTGCTTTTCGCACAAGCGAAATATATCCATGCCATTAAATCTGAAGAAAATAAAGAGATGGTGGACCAAATTATCAAAGTCGCTTGTCAATCGGAAGATCTAAAAAACCTCCATCCCTCTTACTATGCTCTTTTTATTTGGTCCATCGGAGTCCTGAGAGATACAACTTCCGAGGCCTTTGATTTTCAAAGATCGCACAACATTCCCGTTTATACGCGCGACGAACTTCGATGTCTCACACCAACTATGTCTGCACTACTTGTAAGTATTTACCATTTATTTGCCTGTTAGTGAATAGTTGTGAATTATGTGCTGACAATATTTTGCATCGCACAGCTGGAAGGAAGTCTACGTTCTTTAGGATGGATCTGTCTGTCATCCAATACAAAGGTACAGAATACAATCAAGAATTTGCTCATAAATACTCAAACGCGCGGATTGAATACGCCTGCATCGGAACTTATACGATGGTCTGATCTTTTAATCAGTCTTCGATATTTTTGCGACTTGAATATCGAAACTTCTGACGAAATCTCAAATTCAAATGATGGTGGATTTGATCTCACCGACGATGATGGTCTTGGTGATGAGAACAACGAACTAGTCATCAGTTCGCTGTTCCCGAAATCTAATCTTTTTGATATATCGACACTATGTAGCAAAATTTTGTCTTCGATTATTTCTGATTTGATGACAAAATTAAATCACCTTCGCGCTCGAGAATTAATTGAGTTGTTGGATATCATAAAGAGAAATGATGCAGGTGAGGAAACGAAAACAAATGTTCTCCAAGAAATCGAACGAAGAGCACGTGATATTGATCACTGTAGAGATACTTTGTCAAATAGAGAACAAGATCTAGAGAGGTCTTCAAAGTTTCGTCGCTTGTTCAGAAAATATTCTGTTCCCAAAACAATTGAGCCTTCTGACTTGGTTCCAAATCATGAAAGTTCTCCTCTAAATCCGTGTATTCAAATTGCTATGGGCTCTGAAAGTTTTAATTGTTTCAACGATCATGAAGTGACAGCAATCGCATTTGATATGGGTAGATGTAAGCATTTTGTGAAAGATGAGCAACTCATCGTTTCTCCTGTTGTTCATAGACGTATGTTATACTAAATAAAGTAAAAATAGACCTTTTTTATACAATACTGTTACTTCGGCTTCTCATGTTATCCTTTGATATTTTCATTCTGTTGTCGGAAAATAAAAAGCGGAAAACCCAACTAAAACCACCTTTTTCTTCTTTATTTATTTTTTTTCGTTGGAATAATTCCGGTTTCGCAAAGAGTTGCGCGTTCCATGGTAGTTGAATCTCATACATATTATCTGCAGAACGGTATTTGACAACAGTTCCTTCACCAAAAGGGGTCATCACCGAATCGAGTACCGCAGCCTTAAGAGGTCTTAGTACATCCGCAGCCTGCAGATAGCAAATCATGTGTGTCGATGGCACTGCAACAATATGAAGACCTGACTTTGCTTCCACTGAAACTAAATTGCCTGTTAGTCCTAAACTTGTGAACACAGGATCTCCCTCTGTGCATCCTAGAGCGATCTTCGAGCGTAAGTTCTCTTTCTTCGAAAAAAATTTGGCATTCTTTCCATCACATAATTTCCATTGTCTTAAAGCGATTCGATACATTCCATCCGAAGCTCGAAATTCTTCCACGATTCCGTCTCCAAACGGAGTAACAACTGTTGCACCGTCTGTGTAATACCGATCTACAAGAACAAGATCAGACGGATTGTTATCACTAAACTTTTCAGTTTTTCCAACCATCAGGTGTTTTACTCCTTGTGCAATCGTTCCAAATGCAGATAAGAAAGAGTTATCAGGCGCAGATTTATCGCCTACATTAGTATTGCTCTGCCAGCTAATCATACTTTCAGTTGTAGAATATAAAATAGGGCTTGTGCCATTGGATAGCTTCCAATTAAACAAGGATAAAGCGATGGTATCATAACGAGCCATTGCATCTTTTTGATTCACAACTGCATTTTGTTGTTTCTCTTTGGGAGGGCGAACTACACGACCCTGACCAAAAGGAGTTAAAATGATGCTACCTATAGAATACAAAGGATCATATTCTTTCGTCTTTGTCTGTGAAGATTTCGTATCAGTTGATATCATCTTTAAGAGGTTATTGAAAAATCCCTCCGTGACAGGCTTCACAATGTCTGCCTGCAAGTAACATGTCGCGTGCCAGCCAGTAATTGATATTACAACTATTCTAGTATCAACCCTGTACTCAAGTACAGCTCCACAGCCGTATGGAGTAGTACACTTGTCATTTTTACTGAATAGTGGCTTCGGTTTCACTTTTGTCGAAGAAGTCCAGAATGAAAAGCTGGATTTTTTGCCTTCATTTGGCAAGATAGGAAGAGTTGGAGGAGTATACTTCGTAATATAGCGAGCTTTGATTTTGGCAGTGATGACATGTTTCTTCTCCCATTCAATAACTTCATCTTCAAGGACAGGTATAGAGTCCAGAGAAATAGATTCTGAATCCAATACATGCGCAGGGGGGTAAGTCGAAACATCTTTCAACGGTCTTACTCTTGAATCTTCATTCGTTTGAGACGTATTCTGACCTGTTATTTGTATAACTTCTTCTTCGGTCTCAAAAACAGTTTCAAGCTTCTTTTGAGATGATTTAGTTATTTCTTTGGAGGGTTTACTTGAAACGAAGCTATTCTTTCCTGTACGACTTTCTTGACTAGCAATGGCGTCTTGGACTTGCATAACTAATGGTCTCCAGTCCAATACTACATCATACAGATCCTGTTGAGGATCGAATCCAATGATCGTTCCGATTCCATATGGTGTTCTTACTTTCTGACTATCTTTCCATAGGCGTTCGGCTTCAAGTAAGGGGACACCGTCAAAGCCAATCGACTGAAGAAACATGTTGGCATGGTACAGTGATTGGTTCAATTCGTCAAATCGGTCCCATTTATGCTTCTGAGATGGCCAACTCTTCGTCTGGATCAAATAAAAGTCATTGATAGCATCAACGCAAATGCGCCTCAATCCTTCTATTTGGAGAAGAGGTGGTCTCCGTCTCGCGGCGTCGAGCGCAGCTTCGATGTATGTTCGAAAGAAGAAGGGTTTCACCGGCTTATCTGTCCAAAAGTCAGGATTATATTTGTATGTTTTTGATCGTGGTTGGACTTCATGGACATAGATAGCTTCAATTTCCTTGGGATATGCATCCACCATGAGCTCGGCAGCTCTAAGATCTCCTTGACCATTATCACACACGAAAACGTGGCGAAATTCGGGATAAATGGTGACGTATTGCTTAAAATTTTTGAATTTCTTTTGAGCTTCATTTCGAGTTTGTAGATACGCATTATGTTAGAAAGTGATGAATACTTTTTTACAAAAGAAAGAAGAGATGAAGGCCTTACCTAATGGTTCAAAGTCATTCTTGAATACAGTTTCAAGACCCGAGTTGATATCTCCAGCAAGAAGAGATGGAGTTGTATGCATCCCACGCTCTTTCAGCTTTTCAAACTTCGCATAATTAATCTTCTCACTAACATCTTTATACACATGCGGCCTAGCTGACAAAAATACAAGATTACCAGCTGTATGAGAAGGCCATTCAAGAGGTCCATCAACTCCGAGATCTAATTCTCTATAAAATCCTAAAACTCCTGGATATATAACTTTCTTTCCATAACGTTTGTCAATACCTGAAGGATAAGAACCACCACTACATGACAGGGTGTCATCAACATCTGACAAAACTTTCCTCCAGAATTTTCTTTTTCTGTCACGAGATCTCTTGGTCTTGAACAGCATATGTTGATTTTGTACATTTGCTTGGGTGCGAATATGCTTCAATATTTCGTCTCGAACAATATCTGATTTTATATCATCAAAGACAAGCTTTACGAAAGAGTAATAGTCACCTTTTGCATCAGATAGCGTTTTGAGCTCCGATAAGTCATCTTGATAGGTTGATAAAATAATATTCCTAACGCAATGCTCTGCTTTCATATTGGCTGGCAATTTCATGATTTGTAAGGCATGCAGTACAACTACCCGTGATACAACATTTAAGTGAGCTATTCGTTCAATCGACAACAACTCAATGATTTGAGAACGATGATGATGCTTGAAATTATGATGATCCTTGATTTTATAAAAGATCAGGGGCAGTTGTGAATTGCATATCAGATAGTTGAGAGAACTAGGTTCGGCCTCTTCAAAGATGGATATAATCTCCTGTTCTTTCCGAATCACATATGCTCTATTGATAAAATTGTTAATCGTAGACGGTATAAACGTTTGGTCAATATCCTTCAAACATTCATCAAGTTGTTTCAACTGTTCTTCAATCGGTATTCCCAATTCTTGCAGTTTGTTCAACGATGAAGTAGCCGTGCCTCTTTTCAAATGAACCAATCGACCAACTTCCAATCTATGAGTATTCCGATCCCAAACATGCATGGCGTACCCTGCAAGTAATACGCTTATAAATCCAAGACTTGGATTCCAAGACCCAATCGCAATCGGTGAATCCGCCGCAAAGAATAGAGCGGTTGAGAATAGTACAGCGAATATAGTCCAAAATCTATTTTCATATTCTTGAGCATTATGAACTTCATGACTTTCATTAAGCATAAAGTAAGATAGAGTGTACAGTAATGAAATGACACTTGACCAGAATATTGGTGAAATGGAGAGTAACGCCAGAATTAATAATATGACGCTCTGTCAATACATGTGTTAGATACGACAGTTTAGATATGATACATTCAAGAGATATGCTATTTATATCCAAGAGAAAACTACGTACCACTAGCAAGCTCAGTAACAAGAGCATAGCAAATGAGCGATCCATGATTGATTGAATGATTCAAGTTTCCAAATACTGAACGTCTATTCTTTATAAAGTGTACTGAACTATGAAGAGTTTAAAACAAACAATAAGGGGAGAGGATGCAAGGTCAGCAAACAAAACACAAACATTTATAGAAAGACAAAAGGATTCAAAAGAACATTTGGTGAAAATGATTCCATTCGTTCTGCAATAAAACTTACGATTCGATAGGATGAAATGTTCTGAGTTTATATGCAATCCATTCAAAACCAATTGTGCCTATATTTGAGACTATACGTTCACTGTGTGCATGTCTCGATCTATTTTACTAAACAAGTAAGTGTAAGCACTCTCAAATCTCCAACTGCTCTCAAGATTCTCGTTGTTCCCCTGTCTGTGTAGAGTGTAGAGTAGTAGTCCGTAGTCTGTAGTGTTATTGTTCGCGCTAGCCGGACTTCTTTTCCGTCATCGCCTCCAAACACCCCATCCAATAGGATAGTCCTCCCAATCCAACAGGATCATCAACCACCAACCAAAGTGTCCAAATGTCAACCCTATCAGGTCAACTATCAACTGTTCACTGTTCACTGTTCACTGTTCACTGTTCACTGTTCACTCACTTAAAGCCGTCTATTCCGCATCTTCTTCCTCTTGAAACATAAACATGTTTCCAAGACGAATCATTCATTCACTTTCATCCAAGAATACTAGGTTACGAACGGCTTCCTTTGGAAATATTTGGACTGCAAAGGCTTCTTCTCCATCCTCCTTTTCTTCCTTGAATACCAATGCTCCTATACAAACTACTCGGATAGTCCTCGTACCAGTTCTCAAACAATATTCATTCATAAAACAACCATTTAGTACACAACAATCTTTTCTATCCAATATCACTCATGAAGATGTTAATGAAAATGCTGACGCAAGGGCTAAAATCAAGATCCAGATTCTACAAGACTGTAAAGAAAAAGCAGACACTTGCAAACGAGCGTATATTTCATCTCAAAGAAATTCAAATCACTTTGACAATGATTACATTCAACATCGATATAAAGAATGGATCAAAAGTGAGATTGATCTATCAGATGCATATTCCAAAGCGATCAAATATACGGCTCGTTTGAGGAATAAAGATGTGGCTAGGATGGCACAAGATATGTTGGATGAAATGATTTCTCGTCATGATGTATTACATGATGAATCGAAATTCCAATTGAGTCATGATGGACCAGTATTTCAAGATCGAAATGTTTCTGATTTGATGCATGTCGTACTCCGAAAAGATAGAGACTATGAGGGTGAAACATTATCCGATGATGTACCGTTGGCTTCCGCGCGCGACTTTTATAATGTACTTCATTCTTGGGCTTCGTCCAAGGTGAAACGGAAAGGAATATACGCTGAGAATTTATTATACAGAATGATGGAGCTGGCTCATTGGTATCCTAAGAATTTTGATATGCCTGATTCAAGGATATTTGGTCTTGTTGTGAAATGCTATTCAGGTTCAACGTTAAAAGATTCATTGGAGAAGATTCAAAAGTTACACAAACTACATGATAGATTGGCTACTGCAAATATACCAGGAATTGATGCAAACGATGTATTTCTATTGGTACATTCCATCAAAAGTATAGGTAACTACAATTCTGAACTAGAATCCAGGCTCGTTGACGAGTGGTTTGATAGACTTCACAAATCCTTAATTTCCAAGGCAACGATACGTGACAAAGAATCAGATGTGAATGAGGGAGATCATGGTGATCCATCCAATCAAGGTTTTGATCTTAGTGGTACATACAATTCTATCATTCGGGGTTATGCTAAACTTCGAGGAAAGGGTGATAGTGCTGACAAGGCATATGCTGCTTTATTGCGCATGCAGGAAATTTCAAAATTGAGTATCCAAGATGGTGATGAGATGGTTGCTATGAATATGAAGGTCAATGCCTACAATCTTGTTCTAGATGCATTTACTATGAAAGCAACAGAAGAATATACTCTTCGATCCCTGACATTGTTGGATGAAATGGTTCAGTCCATGAACGTGGACAATTCTTTGATACCAGCACCCAATGATCAGTCGTTTGCCAACTGTATACATGCTTTGACTTCTATCTCAGATAGAGACGATTCGAAAGAAAAGGCTTATAGTCTTGTCAAAACTTACGAAAAGCTAGTAAAGAAAGGAAATGTTCAACCATCTACCAAGGTTCACAACGCATGCATTGACGTCTATACACATCTTTATCATGAAGGGAAATCTGTGAGCATCTTATTACCCTTGTGTAAATCGATTCGGACACGAATGAGTAATCTTGCGGCAACCTTCCCCACCATGGCGCCTGATAAAACCACGTATGCTTTGCTATTGAAAGCATATTCGTTCGACGATGGTGACGAATCTAATAGAAAGCAACGGTTAGAGGAAGCAACGAAAATCTATTCTGATTTGTCATTGAGACCACCCGATGAACAAATCGATAAATTGTATTATTTTATGATGAAGTGTATCCACAATAACCTTGCTTCGAACTCGGAAGAACGAGTAAAACAAACCACAGAAGTATTTCGAACGGCTGCATCGAATGGAATGGTAAGTGCGGATGTTTTAAAAATGCTCCGTAAGAACTTGCCTCACGCTGACTTTGAGAGTACCGCGGGTAATGGGAGACTTGCAGAAAATTGGATCTGTAACGTTACTTCAGGTAAAGCTTTATACACTGATGGCACGATGGGTGGCGAAGGCAAGCATGCAAGACGCAAAGGAAAGAGCACATCCGACTGGGCCAAGAAGCAGCGAAAGCGAACTGCGGTGATTCAAATGCGCAAGGAGGAAAAAGCGAAGAAACGACAACTTAGAAAGCAGAACCAAATGCGGTTGTAAACATAAAGTTCATCTTATAAATTTTACAATAGTGCCACAAGAGGTGGGACCACAACAACAGCAGTTGCTGTGACAATTAACCCACCGACAATCTAGATAGAAAAGGCAATAAAATATATTGTCAGAGACTTAAGAAACCATACACTTCTCAATCACTGCTGTTCAAAAACTTACCATGCCATGCTTGGCGTTCTGGATCATTTTAAATCGCTTAATTTGTTTGGCTCTTTTCTTAAACATTTTTGCCATTCCGTTCAACTCTTCTGATTGTTGATGTATACCCTTAAGAGTCTCTTCCCTATCCAGCATCATATCAATATTTTGTTTCATTAAATCTTTTGTCGTGTCAAGTTTTTTGTGCAATTCATCGATTCTACCAATGCTTTGAACTTGTTGAATCTTTTGTAGCAATATTGGAGCAAATGATTCCTGAGCACAAAGTACACTACCAGTCTGCCACTCAGCTGTTTCTCGGAGAGGTTCCGTAAGATAAATCATTTTCTCCAAGAACTTCTTAACGTAGTCATCCGATACATTCGAAGTATCATACACTGCAGAGTAGGACCAACAGATTAAATTTTCATCGCCTTGAGTCATAATATAATGATCTCCTTCTTCATAAAGATGAAACTTTATGCCTTTCAATCCGGACTTTCGATTACTTTCAAATTCCCATCCTGCGGTCCTTTTTTTCGATAGAATTTTTTTGGCAAGATCAATCACGGCACCCCCTCTTTCATCTTCTCCAGCTTCAGCAATCACAATATCATTTCGTGAGACCGCAGTCCACAGAATTCCTGATAAAGACATTTTTTCATGAATTTTTTGTATTCATTCCTTATTCCCTGCTCCCTGTCGCTGCTGCAGGTCGTGTTTTTGTTTTTCATGATGATGATTCGTGAGCGCGAGAATTTCGTGGTTGCGAACAG
>Ga0213868_10004476_pt1 | contig 12762 bp, 9 predicted proteins | sample PICome_9_FD_160087 | JGI IMG/M metagenome (GOLD analysis project Ga0213868, IMG submission 160087) | Coastal seawater microbial communities near Pivers Island, North Carolina, United States - PICO127 | ecosystem: Environmental > Aquatic > Marine > Coastal | place: USA: North Carolina | collected...
GCCATTTAGGTGGATCATACCCCCTTCCCCCGATTGGAGAACATCGCAATAACCTCCAAGCTATTAATATCACTCCTTTTTGAGCTCCGTATTCTTCAATAGCCTGTATCCCATATTGACTACAGGTTGGTGTAAACCTGCACGCCGGGGGTAGAAGAGGGGATATGTAACTCTTATAAAATCCAATTGTGCTCACCATCGCTTTTCTTGCCACTTTATCAGTACTAGTATCCTCGGTGTTTTCTTCTTCTGGTTGATCATGATCATCCGATAATCCCGAATCATCCTTCCTGATGAAAAACATGGATTTCCTCTCATGATTCATCACCCCGTCCTTTTGATTGTGTACATAGCATGCCAAACAACTCAGTTGGACACCATTGACTCTGCGATTTGACTGATGATGAAATCCACAAGTAAATGCAAATGACGCCGTGATTTTTGCAAGCAGCAAAAGAGCAATGAAATTGGAAAGGTACCGAGTCATTTCAAATGTTAACGAACTACTATTGGATATGGTTCTACTTTTCAAAGTAGTACTGAGTTATCTACTTAGTCATGATTCAACTTGTTGTTTTTGTTCGACCCGAGACCCGACCCAATACCCAATACCCAATTGTGCCATTTCTAACATGGCCAAGACTCCTCTAACTGGAGCACGCACCGCGCTACGAGCAACGAGCAACGACCAACGACACATAAAAACACGCAAAAACGTTAGAAATCAAGTCGAGTACATACATAAATCAATCCGTATAGATCGATTCCTGTAATTATGAACGCACCATATCATAACGCAGTTGGTGATGGGAGCGATTATGTTCATGATGAAAGTGATGATCGTAGAACACAGTACTCGCCGCCTCAACCTCCTGCTGTTCCACAGCATGAACAAGGATATTCTATGGATCAAGAAGCAGCTGATCCGAACTACACTCGAAGTATTCATGTATCGCGACATGCGATGCTATCCAAATCATCATTATCGAAGGATGCTCTAGAAAATGTCGGAAGGTTAACGGAATTACGATCAAACGAAACACAAAACTACGAGGAGAGAGATGATTTTAATTATGATGATGAGGACATCCAAAGAGACGCAGGAGATAATACTATTGTATTTATTGTACATATTGCCATGGGATTCTTCATAATACTCTTTTTTGCTGCTCTTGTTGTCTCTGCGCTGATAGTTGGGCAATATGGGTTTCTTGTTTTCATTTTGGTATGTTGCTTACTCTTACTTGGTTTGACCATCGGGTATTTCATATCCAAAATTATGGATGAAGATAGAGTGATGAGACCAGTGAGACGCAAGATTAGGCGATGGCATGCTATTGCAACGGCTGTGGTTGTCAACGAGATCAAGGATTTCCAGTTGGACATTCAAGATCATCTTTTGCTTACAAATGGAGATACAGGAGTTGGAATCTATGAAGCCGAAGATGAAGGTCGTGTAGATGTAACGGGGAATAGAAAACGGAAGAATGGACCAAGAAGTAAAATATTTCGAATGCTTGTGAAGCCATTACTGAAAAAGAAATCCAATTTTCGTGTTGGGCGTAAAAAGAAAGCTTCTGCAAGTGCAAATGAAGCAGATCATGTTGGGACTCATGAAATGGTGTAATATATAGACATATATCCCTTACATGTGATGTAGTAAATTCTCACACTCCATGGTCTCAGCTCTCTGTTTATTTGTAATTAGTTTTGGGTTGACTTTGTTCTTCTGGAGCTAAAATCATTGAAAGAGAATCAACGGTAACCGTTACATCTCGGACGGAGGGCTTAATTAACCGAGTGAGTCTCTGTAAAAACTCATTCTTCTCTTTCCCATTTCCCATCCACACAAAAAACAAAACGTGAAAAAAGATGCCATCAGAGTTAGTCAAGAATGTTAGATCGGCAATTGGCAACTTTGTCAAGTACCAAACTGAAGAAGAGGGGCATATTGCAATTGATGTTCTTAGGGCGATAAAAGATGAGGCTATTCTTCAAATGGAACGGCAGATGATTATTGATACTTTCGACACAGACCCTTTGAAATTCTTTCAAGACGATGCTGGCCTTAAGATGCAGATAGAAAGACTTAAGCCACAAATTCAAGTCATATCTTGCTCTAGAGTTACAACTTTAAGTGGCGTATCAACTATCGAAGCCGTCGTTGAGTTATCGAAAGGGTCATTTATGAGCACGTCTGTGAGTGAATGTATAAGAATGACATTCAGTTTCAAGAGATTGAAGGTTGATACCATAAGCGAAATTGAAGAAGGCTCTCAATGTAACGATGCTAATTATACACAAAAAGGTGGAGGAAGAAAACAGGATATCCCCACGCATATAACTTACGATATAGACTTTAATGTAGACCACGGAGAGAACAAAGGAATGATTTCAATTGAAGTATATGCTCCCAATGATCATCCGTCAGTATTACCAGCTATTCCATTGAACATGGAGGAAATTATGGAAGAATATGATGATGATGGGAATATAATAGCAAAAGAGAACTCACATGATGAAACTGAAATGTCCATCAGCTCAAATAATGAAGGCGTAGTTGACCGATATGCGGCATATGCCGATCCGGACAACATTCAAGAGTTTTTGACGATGACTGGCCTCGAATTCAATGACGAAAACTCTCTATTTTTTCTCATGACTTGGCCTTTTTATGAGCACGAGTGGGATCTATTTGGTTTTTTACTTGATTCTGTCTTTGGAGCCGATGAAGACGAAGACTTCGAGGATATTGACGAATAAAACTTTTTATAAATTATCTCTAGAATCACAATGTAGCTCTTGATCATCGGATGTATCGCCTCTTTTGTAATAGAGAGTCAAAATAGAATCCTCCTGTTTTTGATTCAGTACTTCAGATGAAATTGTCTCAATTGAAACATCATCTTCAAGGCTTACATAAATACTTCCCATTCTAATTAAAATTTGTATTGGTACATTCAAGTCAAGTTTTTTAGAAAGAAATCGGCGCAGATTCGAGATCTTGATATCTTTGGACGTACGGATGCTTTCACGATTTAATCTTTCTAGATCATGCACGAGAGGGTGTGGTCTTAGGATGAAATCCACGAGAGGTGACGGTTCATAATTCAAAATATGGTCTGTATTGGTTTTCCTTTTATTCTCTCTGTCTTCCCTGTGACTTTGTGTTGCCTTTCTCTTGATTTCCTTACTTTTTCTTCTTGTAACAGTGTTATGCTTCTTGTTGAAGGCTTCGATAGCTGTATCTTCATCGTCTTCCATAGCCTTGATGTCTCCAAATATTTTCACGATTAACTCATCATACGCTGTATTGGGGCGAAGACTTCGTCGACTTGGTATATGCAATCTGCAGCTCGGACTGAAACAATTCAGAATATTTAGAAATTTGTGAAATCCTTGCAACTTAAAAAGAGTCAATTTGAACTAAATCTTACCATTCTTTTTTCCCAACACGTAGACACTTTTGAACGCAGTCACTACAGAATCTATGAAGGCATTCCATCACAATATATGTTTTTTTAATGTACCCAAGGCAGATAGGACAAGTAAAAAGCTGCTTCAAAGGATCAATATCTCGACTGATGATATCAGAAGACTTGGTTTCGGAAAGTTTCCGAGGTTCGCGATTCATATCAAAAAGAGTCAGAAAAGGAATAATAATCCGCTCTTGGTACTTGGAATGCGGATTCAACCTGATCTCATCATCCTTAGCACCCGACTTATCTTTAACAGCTCCAGTATTCATTGAAGGCAATATTTGGTTATGATCAAAGCAATATAGACAATTCACAAATGAATATCTACATACAGGATCAAACAACAAACACTGCAATATTCAATATTTTAGCAAGAACTACTAACTTTCCCGCATGTCATACGGAAAGTGAACGGGCAGAACACAGCACGCAGCGTCATGCGTCATCTGTCATCTTTGTCATTTCTTTTTTTAATTTGAATTACTATCTACTCTGACTTAATGTATAGGAGTAAAATAAAATGGTGGTCTGCATTCATGGTTTTCTATTCTCTATCGAATAGCCAGAGTTCCCGAACTCTTGATGAGATAAAAGAAAAAGTGCTCACATTTTCACCTATACGTTATTCGAACGGACTATCTGATTCAGTAGGTTGAAGTGGTAGAGATACCTGTGGTTACACCATATTATCGAACATGGAGGGTAGAACTATGGTTTATGGGGAGAAAGTTGCCATCAAAGTAGAATCGGTACAATCCATTTTTAGTCTCTTAGATGTTCGTATTTATAAAAAAATAGACTTCTGTTACTTATTTGATACATGGTACTTCGATGTCAGATACACCGAACATCGCTACAGAACCACCATCAGAAATAGCACAAATTTTTAGAGGTATCGGTTTGCAACTTTTGACTAAACCCCTCAGGGTGTTCATGTTCGTAGATTCCTCATTGAACAAGCTAATTGCAACACAAAAATCTGGTAGTCCTGGATTTGTCTTTCGAAAGTTCCCATTTGGATTAAAGACATCAAAGGCAATGTATTTTTCAAATAATATTGTTGAGTCTGCATATTGATTGTAGTCTTCTGTTACATGGTTCGATCTGAGAATGAGTGGAATGGGAGCTTGGAACTGATCCAGTCGCAATAACATTTTGACATGCTTCCCATTTGATGGAAAAGATGCTTTATCATCTTTCGACTCAGTTTCTTTGCGTGTAATATTTTTGAATTGTGATATTTCTTCTTCCTCTTGTACACGCTTCAGCAATTCTAAACTATGCGAAGTATGTCTAAGTACAACATATGTTTGTGATCGAAGATGCAAATATGTCAGATATACCGCTAATGGAACCTTCATTGTATGTAACATTAATTCGTATAGATTTGATGTACTTAACAAAGTTCGTTTTTGGTCTGTTACCTCTTCGTTGTATTCAGCGTCAGATTCAGTAATTGATTTATCTGTTCGTAAAGGCTCTAAATAAGCCTCTAATACTCCTCGTTCATGTAAATACAATACCTCTTCTATGAAAAGATAATGACCGGTACTATTTTCAGGGGGATTCGTAACATTGTTGGTATCAGGTGCATCGCCTGAATTTGTTTGCCGTTCACTCGTTGCCCATGCTACACCAAATCCCGAGCTGCATATTTTCCCCTTTAATGAGATAATCTTGAACTTCTCCAATTTGGATATATATATGCACTGAGTTATAGAACGTGTCATATCTAACTTATTACATATTTGCCGACAACGTGCGTGATTTTGAGATTGTCTTGTGTGGTGGTTGTTTTGGTTGGCTACTTTTCCTTTTTAAAAATGTGACAGATGCTTCTGAGTATAACAGTGAAGCGTAATAAGATGGATTTTTTGACACCTCACGGACCACCGGCGGATGGGTATGGCAATTTGGACCAGTGTCATCTTTCATCTTGTATTAATCTTGTCTCTCATATCATACGGGGCACGAGTGTGTTCAACTATTGTTCGGTTCTGAGCCTTCTCATTTGAATGTAACTTTCATTTATTTATACGTCTCTATAGTGAATTATGAAAATTATGGGCTCAGGTATATCTCGACCACTACAACTCACTCTCTTGTTGGCTCTCTACCCCTTGTCGACTGAAGCTTTCAACTTTCTATTCTTCAAACGAAAATCTCTTGCCTCGTCTGCTGCATCCGCTAACGGCGCTGCGGCTGTAGAACAAACTTTGGCACAAGCATCCATAGACTCGTTCAATACTGGGGGTGCTGATCCAATCTTCACCAAAATTGTGGATGGCACGGGAGTTGATATTTCAGAGTTGCCCTTCTGGAGTTGGTTTACGCTCCCCAAAATGATCACTGATACGATCCCTACCTTTCTCAAGAAGATAATTCTTTTCAAACCACCAGTGGGTATTGTGACAATGTATGTATTCTTCAATTTAGCTCTGTCCAAAAATAGAAGATTAATTGCGAAATTGTTGAGTGATGAAGACGAGGCTAGTTCAAGATCAACGTCAAAGAGGAGAAAGAATAAGGTGGCAAAAAGAAGTTTAGACTTAGATGAAGCAGATGGGAAACTCATGATTGGACTCGGAGGAGTTGAAGCCGTTCGAACCGAATTATGTATCGCCGCTTTGGAAGAATATATTCTGAAGGATGAACAAGATACTAAAGTGTTTTCTTCGGAGCAAGAATTTTCTGAATTGACCGACTTGAGCAACCCATATGTACTATCTTACTATGCTACCGCTACAAGAGATGTCCTACAGATACATGCACCGTCGAAGTCGTCCAAAGAATATTTCATTGAACGCACTTTGTACCCACTTTCGCGACTTGAGGGTTTATTCACGATCATGAACGAAAATGATACAAGTTCTGGATCAAAAACATCAAAGGTACTAAAAAAAGATGACACATCGATTCTCAAACATGACTTGATTGCAATGTCAGCCAAAGTTGCAGAAATCAGAACTCTTGATTCTCTTCTGCGCGTTCTCCGAGACAGGCTTTTAACATCTGCCGTTCGTCTTTCTCGTAAAGAAAAACATAGAGTGTGGAGACTTCAATGGTATGAAAATGGTTTTGGAAGAATGTACAAGCAGTGGTTTCGCAAAATCTTTAAGAGTAGAACCCTTGAAGATGATAGGAGAAACTTGCAGCTCACAAGTGCTGCTTTAAAACGGGAAATGGAGAGATTGGGTCAAGTGCAAACGTTATTATTGAGTCGACCATTTGAGCTCAGTGAAACTTGTTTGCTCACGGCTTCTACAGCAACTGTAGATGACATGGAAACAAATAATGAAATTCATAGAGGAGGAGCTCAAAAGTTGAAGCAAAAGGTCCTAAATGGATATACTAGTGCGGGTCAAATTGATCCAGCTGGTGCAAAACTTGCCTTAGGCTCGTGGAATCGTTCCGGGCAAGAGTGTGTTGAGAACGGAGTACAAGAGTGGACAACAGAAGCGCATGAGTGGACTAGAAAGGCTAGAGGTTTGGTATGTGACTTGGTATCTGAAACAATGTCTGTTGTTTATGACTCCGATGAACGAATTGAGAAGGAGAGAACAACAAATGTTGGTCAAGATTTAAGCTTGTTAGCGCAATGGTCGCTATACAAAAAGTCTGATTATAATAGCTGGGAAACTGTTTTAGCATTAGTGGAGAATTTAACAAAAGCTCGGTTGTTACGAGAAAATAAGTACCTCCCGAATGCAATAGATCTGAAGAGATTGTTCAAACGATATGATGTATTTGGCATTCCGTCCTCTTGTGTAACCATCGCATTTTCCCTTGTGGTCCATAACATGGTGAAACCATATTGGTCTGATATAGTCAAATTCAATCGGGCGATATTTGATGCAATTTGGGGAGTCATCGAATTCAGGTTTTACATCCCAGCGAAAGACATCGTATTAGATTTATTAAATCGCAGACCTTCACTGGTAGATCAGTTTACCTTGATCAATGAAGAAGCAAGTCTTGATAACATGCTGAGGGATCTAGGACTTAGTGATGGATCTAAAGCTGCAAGGCAAGAGGCTCTTGCTGCTGCATCACGAATGTATGAGGAAGAATTGAAACAGGGTGCAATCAAGAATTTATTCCGAGGTGGTATGGTTAGGCTGTTATTGATTCAAGTTCAACAGCTGAAGACTGGTATGCTCCAAGCCATGGGCTCTATAGACCATTTGATGGATGCAAATCGTCTCAATGTACAACTTTTAACTGCTATTCCTGCGTTTCTTCTGGTAACCTTCGGAACAAAATTCTTTTTCCAAGCTCTGTACAGCTTGAGGTCAAGAGACTTAGTGGGAATGTCAAGTGCCAAAGCGGAATTGAGTGACATTCTTCGTAAAATGGAGCGATGCTTACTCCTTGCAAGTCACAACGAAGACACTATTGGACTATCTTATGACTCGAAAGGGGTAGAAGCTATTTCATCTGATTCGACGGTGGTCCTTCAACCTCATGAGCTAGGAGAGTTCATTCTCCATATGCACTCGTATCTTGTAATTCTGGACTACTGCAGCCCTCCCTTTGCTGCAAAAGCATGTGATTCGATTCAGTCTGGATTTCAAGATCTCTTGATGCAAGGACAGATAACCACGAAAAGACAAATTGCTCTCCTTTCGCTAATAACTGCAAAGCACAATGAACTCATGAAATCTATTTGAAAAACCAACATAATTACAGAATAACTGTCTACGTGAGTACATAGTAAATACTATAGATCCTAAAATCACAAATTTTCGTATTATTTACTTCGTTTCGATTGGTTTTGTTCAGTTGGAGAGGTTCTCCGCGCGCCACTCGATTTTAGTGTTCTTTTCTTGCATTGAGATTAGCTTGACTCGTGGTCGCGAGGTACTTGTTTTTACGATAATTCGAAACAGGGGTCATTCGAGCATATGTTGTCTTTATCTTTAAAAAAATATTATCTGGATTATGATTTGCAAGTAGCTTCATGTATTCATCAAGTCTCTTTTCTTCTTTTTCGGGGTTCGATTTTCGCATAACTGAGGCTTCATCGGGTAGTTCATTTGAGAAAAACGAAAACGAGCTCACTCCAGAAGCACTTTCGAAGGGAAGCAAAATGTTTCCTATTTTGCAGATCTCTTTTTCCGAACAAAGCAGGACGACTTATAACTGTATCTTCCATAGTAGTCTTTAACATAACCTCTTCGTTGAGTTCAATGTCTTCAGCTTCAATACATATACTCTTGCCGCTTAGTCTGGTGAAGTCTATTATATTTCTTCACAGAATACGCCCAATCTTTGCATTTATTATGAGATATTTTCATATTGAAATACAGATTTGTGAATAACATGAAAACATTTTCAAAATATGCTTGTGTTGTTTTGTGACTGTATGCCTAGCCTTTGGGCTAATTTAGCTATCGAAAACCGGAAGAGGTATGTACGTATGTACAGACACCGCGGATTTTAGGGTTCTTTTTTACGGAGGACGGGTCACAGTCACACAGATCTATTTTTTCATTCATATCGCGAGAGTTTCGATCTGTAACAAAAAAGAACAACGTATCCAAGATGGGAACGTGTGCATCTTCTCCACAGATTGCATCCTCAGCGATCGAAGCAGATGGACCATTCCATCAAGACGATGAATTGCCTCTCACGATAAACGATATGACAACGGAACATGTACAACGCATGGCTGTAGCAGTAATAAAAGCGTTTGAGCAAAGTTTAGTGGAGTTTGAAAAAAACCCTCATATTCTTCAAGATGATGTGGGGATAGATCATGCTCCTTGGATGGATTCTATTCTGAATGATCTTAAAGTTGAATTCAATCCTTTGGTGAAAGAGGTTCGAAGTTTTCTTGACAGTAGGAGATGTAAAACAACATTCCTTATTCCAAGAGAAAAGATTCAAGAACTTGATCTGAAATCATTCCCAAAACACGAAGAAGCTCTGTCATTAGGCCTTCTGAAGGAGGTTGATATTGATGACATGAGAATTAAGTTATGCAGAGAGCATAATCGAGGAATTCACACTCATTTTATAAGTCATAAGTGGGATGGAAATTCCCCAGATACTGATGATAATGCATTATTTGACATGTCTAAGAATGCAGCTCATTATCTTTGGTTTGACTACACATGTGTCCCACAAGATGATCACGAGCTTCGTATGAAACACTTACTGTCCATTGCAAATATATGTCAAGAGGCGACAGTTGTGCCATTCCATGCCAATAGTAAGCTAGAGGAAGCGTATAATCGCAGTGTATGGTGCCAATTAGAGGCGGCCCTACTCACATGGGACACAACCAAGTTTAATCCTGAAGTGGAGTGGACTATTTACGATTGGAATGATCTTTATGCTGTTCTACCAGGATTTTTAGACCTATGGGTAAACACGGAGAAAAATTGGAGATTCTTTTCCGGAATGAAGGGTTATCAAACTACGTCTATGATTGTTTCGATGTTGCGAGCCTTCCTTGACTTCCATGATAAGAGATCTGACCATTATGTCATATCTGGATAAGAGGTTTACGATCAACAAGCAATACATTTTTTTAGGTCGTATTTTTAAGGGGAAGTAATTGACTTATTTTTTTAACGGGTTTGTATTACTCCAGTGGAAACATGACTTCCCCTCTTAGCAGAAGTTTTGGGGTTGAAATAACTTCTTTCCCTTCATGTGGGCAAGCGTGAGGGAAGAGAAGCAGCCGTCCTTTTCGTGGACAAACATTCGCTATGACTTTATGATAAGCATATGGACCATCAGGCGATAGTTCTTCTAGAAGAGCTGTTTCTCCTCCTTCCTTGCAATCGTAAAGATACAGAATCAATGTATGTGTAGACCTATTTTGAGTAACAATGTCAACTTTTGTCAAATCAATGTGCGGAGGAAGGATACTCCCTGGTTTATCATAATTTAAAAACTTCATATGAGGAAATACCACCGCATGCTTATTGAGTGATTTCTTTATGCATGCTTCCAAAATATGACAAATTGTGTTTTCACTATCACAGAAGTTATGTCTTAGTGAACATATCCGCGATTTTTTCTTCTTTATTTGACAGTCGTCTGCAATAGGAATTTCTTGATGGAGCTCAATAAAAAAATCCAAACATTCTTCCGTCAAACAGTCATCAATGTAACATGAACCAGCACCTGGATGAGGTGAAGAAGGATGGATGAGAGTCGTAACAATTGGATTTATTTGTGCAGATTCTATATCATGCTTCAAAAAACGCACTAGGCGCTCAGTGAGGGATTCAGATTCAAGGTCAGCCCCAAACTGCAAAAGCAAAGACACTGTATCATGATGACCTTGAACTTTTGCTACATTCAAAGCGGATATGTTTCCATTTGACTTCAAGTTTGGGTCCGCCCCCCACTTCAACAAAAGTTGAACGATGTGATAGTGATTGAGCCAAACTGCAATAAAAAGTGGAGATTGATTGAACTCATTTACATCATTAACAAGGACGCCAGCACGGAGACAAGCGTGACAATGATGCTTCGCCCCAGTTGTGACATACCTAATAAATTTATCCATTCTCACATCTTTCGATTTCCCACAGCTTGCCTCGAGTGCTTCATTCCAAGTCGAGTGTATTAGATTTTTTTTCTTCGCTGGTCGCTTTATGTTTCTCAATTCCTGGCTATTTGCAGGTAGAGAATTGAAACGCTCAAGTGATAAGTTGCAAAGAAAGTAGGGGCATTCTAGACTATCTGCCCGTTTCGGAATAGTACAAACAGCAGATAATGAACAAACAGGACATTTCATTACATCTCCATCAGTTCGTTCATCTAATTCAGTAACAGTCACTTCCCAGTGACACAGTTCACAACAAGAATGATTACAATCTCCTTGAAACGATATTAAAGCACAATATTCATGACATATCGGACAATGTTTGCTTTCAAATGCACTCCCATGATAGAAGGTCCACATTTTCATGACAAAAATGCTTTTTATGATATAAACTGATAAGGTTCGCGGGACCATACTTGCCATAAATTTCTTGAGAACTAGTTTCGAGACTTGATTTCGCCGTTCCAGGGAACCTTGCAAAATACTTTCAGTAGGGAGAGGATTTATTCCACCTGCAATCAATGAACTAACGATACCATATTCTCCAATAATAGATGCGTATTCAATCATGGTAAAGTTTCCTTTATGTTCTCTATAGTACAATGCTGCTTTTGCGTACTCTTTTCCAAATCTGGATGTGCAAAGTGTAGTTACCTTGTAGATAGAAAGGTATTCAAACGAATGTGAATTTTGAATAGCTGCAAAGTTACTGGCGATAAGCTTCAGAGAAAATTGACTAGGATTTCCGTCAGAGACAGCTTTAAACAATTTCTGTATAGTTTCGGTGCTTGTATTCGAAGACTTGGACAGCGTGGATTGATTATTGGATTGAGTTGGATTGATGATATCCGAATTCTCACATTCAAGAGCTACATGATTCCTTATCAGATATCGCGCTTTGTTTCGCTCTCTTGCCCTAGATGACCCCCACTGCGGTCCTTGTTCATTCATATTTGAAACTGTTACTAAGTGTAACAGATTACTTTGTTATTTGTGTGTGGCTTGTGGCTTGTGGCTTGTGGTTTGTGCCCTTGTCTTGTGTCTTGTGGCTATCGCGAAAACTCTAAAATACATAATAATGAGGCTTATTTAGTACTTTGGATTAGAAAAGAAATTATAATTACAAATATGACACTCCTCCATATCGGCTTTCGTAGCTCAGCTGGTTAGAGCGTGGGTCTAATAAACCCAAGGTCGTGGGTTCGATCCCCACCGAGAGTACATTTTGGTATTTTCTTTCAGCACATTTTGATAGATATTTTCCTTTTTCCTTTTGCAGTTCACCAAATTGCAACTGTTCTTGTTTTGGTTTATTTGCTATGTCACAAGATGAATCATCAGATGACGCGGTTCCCATGCCAGCACCGAGGGAAAAGAAAGATGACTGTGACAATGACAATGAGGATCCCTGTTCGCCTCACGTCGAAATGATACTTGATTGCTACAAGGAATTTTGTAACAGGTGGGATGTGATCAAGCTTGGTCGTGAGACCGGCTCAAAAGCTTTGAACTCGTATCTTGAATTCATTGGTGTAATGGATCCCTATGAAAAACGGTACACCCCGAAAGATTTGATCCAAATATTTGAAACGCTTCTTCCTCGCCAAGAACTGCCCCCTCCTGCAGATGACATCTTAAATTTTTTGAATAAACTCAGCGATGCAGATGAGTATGAATATGCTGGAGACGATGAAGAAAGTCTTCAAGGCGCTGTGGCAA
>Ga0213868_10004481_pt1 | contig 12759 bp, 16 predicted proteins | sample PICome_9_FD_160087 | JGI IMG/M metagenome (GOLD analysis project Ga0213868, IMG submission 160087) | Coastal seawater microbial communities near Pivers Island, North Carolina, United States - PICO127 | ecosystem: Environmental > Aquatic > Marine > Coastal | place: USA: North Carolina...
GAGAACATTCTATGGAAAGTAGTGGTACTGTAAGAATTACTGCTAACTCATCCTCTATTACCCAATTCTTACCAGAGGACTTTGCGGCATTCACTAAAATATTTCCTAAGATAAAAATAAAATTAAAAGAAAAGACCTCTAAAGAGGTAATATTATCAGTAAAAGAAAACTTATCTGATATAGGTATTTTTTCAGAGCATGTTGAAAATACTGAAAGATTAAAAATATTTGATTATAAGCGTGATACTCTTGTGTTAGTTGTTCCTGAATATCATCAATTGATGTCTAAATTGAGTGTAAAAATTGAAGATTTTATTCAATATGAAATGGTTGGATTAGAAAAAGGTAGTTCTTTACAAGCCATGCTAGACAAACAAGTTGAAAAGAAAAAATTTAAAATTAAGAAAAAAGTTGAAACAGTAAGTTTTGAAGGTGTAAGAGGAATGGTAGAAGCGGGTTTAGGAATTGCAGTACTGCCAACTGGTGCTATTAAGCCTTACTTAAAATCGTCGAATTTAAAAATAATTAAGATTAATGAAAAATGGGCTAAAAGATCAATTAAAATTGCAATTAAAAATGATGATACTATTGGTAAAGCAGGGGGATTATTACTCAATCATTTAATTAGCTAATTCAATTATTCACTTAAAATCATATCTGATGCTTTTTCAGCAATCATCATTGTGGGGGCATTCGTATTTCCAGAAGGCATGGCAGGCATTATTGAGGAATCAGCAACCCTTAAAGACTCTATACCTTGAACTTTTAATTCGTTATTAACGACTGCTAACTTATCAGATTTAGATCCCATTTTTGCAGTTCCTATCATGTGATATACAGTTATTCCTTCGCTTCTAGCCCATGAAAGAAGTTCATCATCCTTTTCAAGATTATGAGATGGGTTTGCTAGTCCGTTCAGGTAAGGCTGAAGTGGAGACGTTGATAAAAGATTTCTTCCAATTTTAATGGATTTTAATAATACATCTACATCATAGGGATCAGATAAATAATTAGGATTTATTATTGGTGGTTCATGTATGTTTTTTGAATTTATTTTTACATAACCATTACTTTTTGGTCTTGTTTGCCAAACACCTAAGGTCATTCCTGATACTTTATCCAAAAGACCAACAGTTCCTTCTTTAAAGCTTGCAGGTGACATAACATATTCAAGGTCTGGAATCCTGAGTTTTGATGAAGATTTAGTAAAAACATGAACTAATGAAGGACTGACTGACAAAACGCTTGGTCTCTTAATGACCCATTTAAATATTTCGTATAAAAGTGGTGGCCCCTGTGCAATAGAATTAAAGGTCTTAATATTTTGGAGGTAAGAGACCATTCTAACTCCATAATGATCTCTTAAATTATTACCAACACCTTTTAAGTCTTTTATTACTTCAATACCCTTTTCAGATAATAAAGAAGCTGGACCAATTCCTGACAGTTGAAGTATTTTAGGTGTATTAATAGCTCCTGCACAAAGTATTATTTCTTTATTTGCTTTCAAGACCTTTAAGTTATCTGAATTTTTATAAATATAATTAACCCCAATAGCTTTGTTATTTTTCAGAATAATTGAAGTCACTTGTGCGTTTACTTTGATTTCAACATTTTTTTTGTTTTGAATAGGTTTTAAAAAAGCTTTTGAAGAACTGTATCGCAAACCATTGAATATTGCTCTTTGAAAATATCCTGAACCATATTGGTTTCCACTATTATAATCTTCATTTCGAGGTATACCTAATAAGTCTGTGCCTTTTAAAAATGCTTCACAAAGGGGGTGAATAAGATCTAAATCAGTTATGGGTAATTCACCTTTACTTCCCCTACTATCAGACATCTTACTTGATATTCTGTTTTCAGATTTCATAAAATAGGGAAGAACATCTTTATAACCCCAACCAATATTTCCTAATTTTTCCCAATTGTCATAGTCATATTGTTGTCCTCTAACATAATTCAGGCCGTTTATGGAACTTGATCCACCAAGAACACGACCCTGAGGTAAAGAAAATGATCGAAGATTTGTGTGAGGAGATGGTTCTGAAAAAAAATTCCATGTTAACTTTTTTGAAAAAATATTTTTTATGTAACCAGCAGGAATGTGAATGTATGGGTTAGTGTCTTTGGGACCAGCTTCTAAAAGACATACAGTTGAACCATTAGCACTCAATCTATTAGTCAAAATAGAACCAGATGTCCCTCCTCCAATCACGATATAATCAAATGTATTGTTATTATCACTCATATACTAACTATTGAAAATTATAGATCAAAATTAACTTCCATTTCTTTTCGAAGATTATACGCGATAAGATTACGATCTACCTTGACATCGTTCCAGGTAACAATCTGTCCGTCATAAATGGGGTTTATTAGAGAAACATTGTGAGCAAGGCCAAGAGGCAGGTAATTATTTTTAATAGATGTTGTCGCTGGTCTAATTCCACCAGAGACGGTGTAGCCACCTTCTCCATCTAAAATTTCACCAACCTTGAGATTACGTTTAGCAATAGCGACACAATCTGCATTAAAACAGGTTGATGCTCCCGTTGCTTCTTTTCGTATTCCAATTGAAGCAATTGAAATTGCTAATTCTAATCCTATCAAATGCCATCTTTTGTATAACGACATATATTTACCTGAAGGATCAGTAACTACTTTATATTCTTCAAAACAATTTTGTAGATATTCAGTATCAGCCTCAAAAACTACCCATACACCTTTTCTTATATCATATGGTATTTGTTTCCCGTCAGGTGTCAGGCATGAAACAACATCAACCATACCCTTGCCCTCTAAAATACCACCTTCAGATATTGGTCGCATTAAAGTTGGTATGTCATCTATTCCTCCAGAAGGAAAAATCAGGCCATTTGATGGTGAAGATAAATTTGCTGTGTTTGCTATAGCAACACTTTCAATGGATGGCTTAGATCCATCTAGAAATGCATTAAACATTTTAGGATTAAGTCGACCTCTTTCAGCTTGTTCTTTGGTTAAACCCCAATAGTCCCAAACAGTATCAGGTGTAGATTTTTGATAATGTTTAAGCCATTTATGACCTCTACCTGCAGCTACAACATTGAACCCACAAGTTCTTGCCCAATCAACTAGTTCACATGTAAGAGCTGGTTGATCTCCGTATGCCATACTATATATAACTCCAGCGTCCTTAGCTTTTTGTGATAAAGCAAATCCACAAAATGCATCTGCCTCAACAGTTACATTAATAACATTTTTTTGATTTTTAAAAGCTGATAGACAATGCTTAACTGCAGAGATTGGGTTTCCAGTACATTCAATAATAATTTCAATTGATTCATGAGAGACTAATGCTTCCCAATCATCGGATATAAATGTTTTCCCAGTAGAAAATGCATTTGATAAATTATTAGTTTCAAAAGCGGATGTGTCCCAGTCTACCATTTCCATATTTGATTTAGCATTTTCAGGGTAAAGATCAACAACACCAACAATATGAATTGATGGTATTTTTAGTGCTTGCGCAAAAAACATTGTCGCGAACTTTCCAGCTCCAATTATTCCAATTGTTATTGGTTTTGATCTACTATTTAACAATGTAAAAAGGTTCATTCTAAATTCCTAAAATTAATTACATATCATAATTAATTTTAAGATCATCGCGCTAATATACGAATACCCCCTTCATATTTTGGATAAAAAATAATGTATGCTAAAATTTAAAAGTTGAATTAGAAAAAGTTTATGGTTGGATTTATGGATATTAAAAATCAATTAGAGAGTAAAAATTTTATATTAAGGCAACTAAATAATAATGATTTTGATTTATTATATAATATTGGAAAAAATAAAAAGATTTGGGAACAACATCCTGAAAGTGACAGATGGAAAAGAGAAAAATTTAATATTTTTTTTAATAATGGAATAAAAAATATATTTGGCCTTTATGGCATTTATGACAAATCCAAAAACACTATAGTTGGATCTACCAGATATTACTCATATTCCAAGAAAAACAATTCTATAAAGATAGGCTTTACATTTTTAACACCAGAATATTGGGGCACCGACACAAATTTACAAATTAAAACATTGATGTTGGGATACGCATTTAATTATGTAGAAAATATTTATTTTGATATAGGTAAAAACAATATTCGATCAAGAAAAGCGATTGAGAAAATAGGTGCAACTTTGCACTCAGACGCTGACATAGGTAATGTGCTGTATATTTTAAGATTTGAAGACTTAAAAGTGATAAATTTAGGGGTTATTGATGAAATTAAGAAAAACAGATCCATGGAAGCCAGCCAGTGATTATTCTAGAGAACTTAGTGGGCTAACAGTAAATCTATTGGTAAATAATATTAGTAAAGCAACTGAATTTATTACAAATGTAATTGAAGCAAACATTATTTATCAAGATATTGATTTTGCTGCAATTGAAGGTTTTGGAAGCAAGTGGTGTTTCCATGCTGATCATACCTATGACAAGAACCCTATCACAAATTTTGTAAGCCCAAAAGACAAGAGAGGAGTGGGTATTGAATTAAGGTTATTAGGATGTAATCCAGATAAAGCAGAGATGAGAGCGGAAAAGTATGGCTTTAAGGTAATAAGTAAATCTCAAGATAAACCGCATGGGCTTAGAGAATGTTATATCATTGATAATTCTGGATATTGTTGGGTGCCTTGTGAATACTTGCAACTCCATAATTAAAATTAAATACAATTATGTAATATAAGAAAATAAAATAAATTCTGGTGTAACATTTATTAAATTTTTAAGTGTTGTATTTATGCAACATAAAAATAAAAAATGTGACTTTTTTGTCGATTGGCCTAGTTTTTTTTAAATTTTGTGTTAAATGTAAACCATCAATCTCCGTGGTGGAGGTTGTCAATCTCCGTGGTGGAGGTTGAATATTAACTTAAAGCTTTAATAGCTTTATATAAAATAAGGGGATACGCAATGCGTAAATTACTTTTAGGAACTACAGCTTTAGCTGCAGCTACCGCAATGTCAGCATCAGCTCTTGCAGATGTTTCAATCGCTGGTAGTTACGAGTTTAAGTATAAATCAGAAAGCTCACAAGTAGCTTCAAAAGACGGTACTACTATGGGACATGGTGATACTGATATGGTATTTACTTTCACAAACAAGACTGACTCAGGTTTAACTCTGTCTTACAGATATGACTTTACTGGTGCTATTGGTGACACTGGAACTCAAACTGTTGACGAGAATTCTTTAGCAATTTCTGGTGGATTTGGTAAAATTGTCTTAGGTCAAGATGATGATGCTGCAGATTCATACAATATCGACGAAATGGATCTACCTACTGAAGAGCCAGGATCAACATTTGCTTCATCTACTATTGGAACTAGCTCATCTATAGCTTCAACTGATGCAATGAAAGTTGCTTATCACTTACCAGCAATGGGCGGTTTTACAGCAGGTGTTTCATTTGCTGATAGTGGAGCTGTAGGTTCTTCTGACAAAACATCCATGGGTGCAAAATACAGTATGGAAGCTGGTGGTGCTGCTATAACTTTAGGTTATGCAACTCAAACTACAGAAGCTACAACCAAAGATACAGACCAAACTAACATGGGTCTAAAGGTTGTGTCTGGTGATCTATCTTTAATTGTATCACAAGGTACAACAGAAGGTGTTGACGAAGACATAGACAACCAAGGTGCGTCAATTTCTTACAAGATGCCAAATGGTATGACTGTTGCTGCCTACACATTTAAATCAGAAGACGCTTTAGATGCAGGTGAAGAGCTTTCAAGATCTGGTGCTGAAGTTGCATACAGTATTGCTTCTGGATTAACAGCAGTTGTCAACGTTGAAGACTATGACTATAAAGTTGGAACAAATAGAGATGGTGCAAGTACTGTATCTGATAATGGAACAGTAACAGCATTAACACTTAAAGCTTCATTCTAATTGCTTTGAGAAAAAATATTAAAAAGGCAGCTTCGGCTGCCTTTTTTTTTGTGACTTTTTCTTATTAAGTATTTGATGTATTGTTAAATACTGATAAAAGATTAATTGAAAATAAAAAGGCTAACTTTTATGATTAAGAATTCAATATTATTATTTAACTTCATTATTTTATTAGGATGTTCAAGTAATAACTCTTTAGTTAGCAACCCAATTACTGAAGAAAAGAAAACACCAGGACTTTTCTCTAAAGACGCAAGTAAAGGTGTCTCTCTTGATAGTATTTTAAACCCACAATCTTCAAGTTCTGAGGGTGGTGCAAACGTGAATGCCTATTTATGGAGAGCTTCTTTGAATATTCTGTCTTTTGCACCTCTGATATCAACTGATGCACTTGGTGGAACCATTATCTCAGATTGGTATGTCAATAAAAATAATATAAATCAGCGTATGAAAGTCACAGCTTTTATCAAAACTAGTGAGTTAATATCTAACGGAATAGCTGTGAAAGTTCATATTCAAAACTTCAAAGACGGCTTTTGGTCAGAAACATTTACGAGTAAAGACCTAGAGACAAAAATTGAGGATAATATTTTAAACGAAGCCATAAGTCTTAGAAAAAAATTAAAAAAATAAATTATGAAATTTAAGACAAAAATAAATAATAAAAAATTATGTGTTGGCTTTATAGGCGCTGGTAATATGGGTCTTCCAATGATTAAAAATATAATTAAAGCTGGATTTGATGTTAAAGTTTTCGATTGGAATATAAAAGTTACAAAAAAACTGGATAAGGAAAAGATAATAACTGTTAACAATTTAAGGGCTATAGCTAAAAGTGATTTCATAATTTCAATGCTTCCTAACACCACAGATGTCGAAAGTGTTTTTAATAATGAAACCGGCATTAATCAATTTTTGATTCCGGGTACAATAATTATAGATATGAGTACAATTTCTTCAACTTCTTCAATGCAGATTGGAAAAGTTTTACAAAAAAAACAAATTGAATTTCTTGATGCCCCTGTTAGTGGAGGTGTAAAAGGTGCAATTAATGGAACTTTATCTATTATGGTTGGTGGTAAAAAAGAAATCTATAAAAAATCTCTAGATATCCTAAATTCGATGGGTAAGAATATAATATACGCTGGGAAATCTGGTATGGGACAAATTTTTAAAATGTGCAACCAAATAATGGTTGGATCTCATATTCAAGCTATGTGTGAAGCGTTTGCATTATGTAAATCTAAAGGAGGAAATTTAGCTCTTTTAAGAGAAACCCTCATTGGCGGTTCAGCTAATTCATGGATTTTAGAAAATTTGGGAAATGCAGTTATAGACAAAAATGAAAAAGCAGGCTTTAGGATAGATTTACAATTAAAGGACTTAAAATTGGCAAGTGACGCCGCTTTTGAAGGTGGAGTGCCATTACCTGGTCTATCTCTAGTTTTAGCTTTATACCTTGAAACAAGAGCCCATAATGAAGGAAAAAATGGAAATCAATCTTTATTTAAGGCATATGACAGGATGACCAACCAAAATTAAGTTACTTAATAATAGTTATTTACCTTCAAAAATCCTAATATCTCTATCTGCGCCTCCATCTAGAGCTTTTAGTGCCTCTTGATATTCTGGACTATTATAAGCTAACCTTGCTTTTTCAAAACTTTCGAATTCGATAAGAACTGTTTGTTGAACAACGCCATTTTCATGAGCATCTATTATGTTAGTGGATGCTAGAATTTTTCCGCCAGCCTTAATCATAGCAGGTGTTGCAAGTACAAGGTAAGCGTCTCTTTTTTCTGGATTTGCAGGTGATCTGTGGGCACTCAAAAAATAACCTTTGGCCATGTAAACTCCTCTTTCAAATAAATTATGATTATTATATAAATTATACTGACCTAATTCAAATTACCATTAAAAAAAAGGAAAGTTTTTATGGACACATTATATTTAGAAAAGTCTATGAAAAGGGCTAAATCTGGAGGTACATTTAAATTTTTTCAGACAAAATTTTTAGGTTTTCAAAATGATATTTACAACTTTGAATTAACATTTACATCTGAAAGCTTAAATCCTTTCAAAACCGTTCAAGGAGGTATGATAGCAAGTGCACTAGACGAAGTAACATCAATTAGTGTGAATATATTTACTAAAGATGAGTTCTTACCCAGTTCAACAGATATTCATATTACTTTTCATAGGCCTTTAATGTCAGGGAAAGTATTAGGAACAGCTAAAATTGTAAAACTAGGTAAGACAATTGTATCTATTGAAGGTAGATTATATTCTAGCAACGGAAAAGTAAGTGCCACTGCTTTACATACTGCAGTTTTAAAAAAAACATGTGTACTTGATAGTATAGTTTAGGATATCCAAATGATAAGAAAGGCAAACCTTCCTTCAAAAATTTGTATAACTTGTAATAAGCCTTTTTCATGGCGAAAAAAGTGGAAAAAGATATGGGATGAAGTGAAATATTGTAGCGAAAAATGTAGGCGTAATAAATCAAGGAAAGATTTTGAAAAATAATTTTAATTCAGCAGATATTAACAGTGTTATAGAAATGGCTTGGTGTGATAAAACTAGTTTTGATTCTATTCAAGATCAAACAGGTTTGGCAGAAAAAGAAGTTATAAAAATAATGAGATCTAATCTAAAAAGATCTAGCTTTAAACTTTGGAGAGAAAGGGTATACGGTAGAAAAGCCAAACATGAAAAAAAATGAAATCCAAATTGTTTGGTTTAAAAGAGATTTAAGAATAAGCGATCATAAACCAATTTACCAAGCATCCACCAGTAAAATACCATTGTTACCAATTTATATTGTTGAACCAGAGTACTGGGAACAACCATTTGCTAGTAGAAGACATTGGCATTTCATTCATGATTCTTTAATAGAGTTACGACAAAATTTAAAACAACTTGGTCAGGGTTTGATTGTAAGAGTGGGTTCAGTTGTTGATATATTTAAAGAATTTTCAGATCATCATTATATTAAAAACATTTATGCACATGAAGAAACGGGTAATCAATGGACTTATAACAGAGATATTAAAGTTCAAAAATGGTGCAAAAAAAATAATATTATATTAAATGAATTTCCAACAAATGGTGTGGTAAGAGGATTAAAAAATAGATCTGAATGGTCTAAAATTAGAAAAACAAGAATTCATGATGCGTTAATCAAAACACCTCAAAGATTGACGGCGTTAATAGGCGTGGAAGAAGGTGCTATTCCAGAAAAAAATGATCCTATTTTTAAAAATAATTTCAACGGAAAAGTTCAAAAGGGTGGCAGAATAGAAGCCTTAAGTATTTTAGAGAGTTTTTTGAATGATAGAGGTAAAGGTTATCTGTTTAATATTTCAGCCCCTGGAAAATCTGAGATAACTAGTTCTCGTATATCAGCTCATTTAACTTGGGGAACAGTTTCTTCAAAAGAAGTACAAAATGTGATCAATATAAAAAAAGAAAACTTGTTAGATAATGAAAAAAAGGTGTGGCAAAAAAACTTAATAGCGTTGAGTTCTCGTCTGTCATGGAGATGTCATTTCGTACAAAAATTAGAAACACAACCCTCGATAGAGGTTCGATGTATGCACCCTCTTTATGAAGGTCTTAGAGAAAAAGAATTTAACAATGAATTTTATACCGCATGGGAAGTAGGTAAAACTGGTTATCCATTCATAGATGCTTGTATGAGAAGTTTAAATTATAATGGTTGGATTACATTTAGAATGAGGGCTATGTTAGTAAGTTTTGCAAGCTATAATCTATGGCTAGATTGGAGGATAACTGGTTATCATTTAGCTCAAACATTCACAGACTATGAGCCAGGTATTCATTACAGTCAATTGCAAATGCAATCAGGTGTTACTGGAATAAATACAGTAAGAATTTATAATCCTATAAAACAGTCATATGATCATGATCCTCACGGTATATTTATAAAAAAATGGGTTCCTGAACTTAAAAATATATCTGAAACTTGGATACACGAACCTTGGAAAATGGAATTAAGCACCCAAAAAACAACAAAATGTATTATAGGAAGAAACTATCCCGCTCCAATCGTTGATCATACTATATCAATAAAAAACGCAAGATCACGAATAGCAGAGATTGTCAAAAAAGATGATTATAAAGATAAATCTAAGGTAGTTTTAAACAAAATGGGCAGTAGAAAAAGAACTAAAATTTCAAAGAATAGTAACCCTCAATTACAGTTGTTATAATAAAAAACTAACTTTTTTTAGCTTTAAATGGTTTTTTTCGGTTGGGATAACAGGTAGTGCATATTTCACAAATGGTTCCATCACATGACCAAGCAGAGCAAAACTCACGGCCATAAAATATGATTTGAAGATGTAACTTATTCCATTTTTCAGGTGGAAATAGATTTTTTAAGTCTTTCTCTGTCTCTTTAACATTTTTGCCTTTTGTTAAGCCCCATCTTTGAGCAAGTCGGTGTATGTGTGTGTCAACTGGGAATGCAGGTAAACCAAATCCCTGAGATATAACAACACTTGCTGTTTTATGGCCAACTCCTGGGAGCTTTTCCAACTCATTTATATCTTTGGGTACAATACCATCAAATTTATCAACAAGTATTTTTGATAGATCTAGAATAGCCTTTGATTTCTTTGGAGCTAAGCCACATGGTCTAATAATGTCATATATGACTTTTAGATCAACTTTTTCCATTTCAAACGGATTATTTGCGATTGCAAATAATAAAGGAGTTACTCTGTTAACGCGCTCATCAGTACATTGTGCACTTAGCAGAACAGCTACCAATAATTCAAAGTTATTATTATTGTTAAGTGGAATTGGAGTTTTGGGATAAGTTGACTCCAAATGATCCATAATAAACTTTACTCTTTCAGATTTTAACATTTAACTCTTCCTAAAAATCTTTTATCTATAAATGATGCATTTTAATAATTTTTTTGGTTATAAGTAAATCATGAACAAGTGGATAATTTTCAGGCAAGGTGTTTTAGAAGAATTGCCTTTACAATTAGGTGTGTTTCCATTTGGTATTATATATGGGATCATGGCAATTGAAAGTGGTTTAACTCCTCTCCAATCTTTTTTAATGTCATCAATAATATTTGGAGGCGCAAGTCAGATTGTTTTCGTTCAGTTAATATCTAGTTCTTCATCAATTCCTATAATTTTAACATCTATAACTGCGATCAACTCAAGACATTTTTTATATAGTTTGTCTATGTATGATTTTTTAATAAAGCTTAAGTTAAAATGGCGTATAATATTAGCTTATTTATTAACTGATGAAGCATATGCTGTCTCAATAAGAAAATTTATGAAAGAACCAAATAATTCTTTACTGCACTATCATCTTTTAGGAACGGGATTAACTTTATTTACATCATGGCAAATGGCAACTCTAACTGGCATATTGTTAGGAGGTAATTTACCGCAATTTTTAGATTTAAGCTTTATTATTCCTCTGACATTTCTAGCTATTATTTTACCAATGATAAATTCAATATCCACATTTTTTGCAGTGCTAAGCTCTGGAATTTCATCGTTATATTTTAAAAATTTAGAATTAAGTTTATGGATTTTACTTGCTGGGATAATTGGTTTATTTGTAGGATTTATAACAAGAAAATTGGATAAAAAAGAATGACGTGGTTGACTATTGTCTTATGTGGATTTTTTACATTTTTAATAAGGTTCATTCCATTATCAGGTATAATATCAAAAAAACTATACCCTAATATTAAATCCTCACTCCAATATATTCCCTTGGTTGTTTTAACACCAATAATATTTAATGGATTGTCAATTTTTGAAAATAACATCATTTCTATTTCAGAAAACTTTAAATTATATTCAGCTATCATAGCTGTTTTGGCAGCCATAGTTTTTAATAATGTTTTAATTACTATAACGTTAGGAATGTTAAGTTTTTTATTGATGTCAAATTTTTTAAACATATAGTTTATAGTTAGGAGAGTGTTGTGAATAAAAAGATTTTAGGTTTAAATGAATGTGCTAAAGACTGCCATAAAGCAGCAGTGACAGGTGGTTGGTGGCATGACAGTCAAGGAAACAAGAAAGAAAGAAATATAGGTGAACTTTTGTGTTTAATTCACTCCGAAATAAGTGAAGCTATGGAAGGTGCAAGAAAAGGGTTAATGGACACTCACCTTAAACATAAATCAATGATGGAAGTAGAGCTGGCAGATGCTATAATAAGAATTTTTGATTTAGCTGAATCCAAAGGTTTTAATTTGGGTGAAACTATATATGAAAAACTTGAATATAATAAGTCTAGAGCTGATCATAAAATTAAAAATCGTCTCAAAGAAGGTGGGAAGAAGTTTTAGTAACTTTAATTGAAATTAACAAATTAAATGTTATATTATCTTCGACATAAAAAGGATTAGAAATGAGAGAAACTTTAGAAAAAAATTTAGAAAAAGGTTTGTTTGCAAGCAGGTGGTTTATTGCGCCTGTCTATATAATACTCGCCATATCTCTTGGTATAATAACTCTTAAAGTTATTCAAGAATTTATACATGTTGTACCTGAAATGTTTTCAATGACTGTTAGAGAGGTGATGTTATTTGTGTTACATGTTGTTGATTTGGCTTTAGTTGGAAATTTAATTTTGATGATTATATTCGCAGGATATGAAAATTTTGTTTCTAAAATAAGCGCAGCTGAAAATAGTGAAGACAAGCCAAGTTGGATGGGTAAAGTTGATTTCAGCGACCTAAAGTTAAAATTAATAGCTTCAATTGTTGCGATTTCAGGTATTAATTTATTAGAAATTTTCATGGATA
>Ga0213868_10004482_pt1 | contig 12759 bp, 10 predicted proteins | sample PICome_9_FD_160087 | JGI IMG/M metagenome (GOLD analysis project Ga0213868, IMG submission 160087) | Coastal seawater microbial communities near Pivers Island, North Carolina, United States - PICO127 | ecosystem: Environmental > Aquatic > Marine > Coastal | place: USA: North Carolina...
TAGTTGGCACGACCTCTTCAGGTGAGTCGACTCGAAAACCAACACAACCCATAGCTTCGGCCCACATCTTGTAGTTCGGAATTTCGGAACCAAAGTGGGTTTCGCTGAAACGTTCGTCGTAGAACAACTCTTGCCACTGGCGGACCATGCCCAGCCAGCTGTTGTTCAAGATTGCGACCTTGACCGGTATGCGTTCAACCGCTGCGGTGATCAGTTCCTGCGATGTCATCTGGAAACAACCGTCGCCATCGACAGCCCAGACCATGCGGTCCGGCATGCCAGCTTTCGCTCCCACGGCAGCAGGAATCGAATACCCCATGGTGCCAAGACCGCCGGAGTTGATCCAGGTATAGGGATGGTTGAAGGTCCAGTACTGGCTGGCCCACATCTGGTGCTGACCGACACCCGAACACAAAATTGTGTCAGGTGGACAGGCCTCGGCCAGTTTCTCGATCACGAACTGTGGCTTGAGCAGCTTGCCGGGCTCATGATCGCCGTAGACCAGCGGGTACTTCTCTTGCCACCCGCTGAGGGTCTGACGCCACGCGTCGCGGTCGGGCTGCGCATCGGCACCACCGAGCGTTTCGATTTCCTTGATCATCTCCGTGATGATCGACTTGGCGTCACCAGCAATTGGTACATGAGCAAATCGAACCTTCCCGAGTTCGGCGGGATCGATATCGACATGAATGATCTTGGCATCAGGTGCGAACTTGTCGCGAGCACCGGTCACCCGGTCATCGAAACGGGCTCCGAGCGCGATCAGAAGATCGGCTTCTTGCATAGCCATGACCGCGGTGTAATTACCGTGCATGCCGGGCATGCCCAGGTTCAACTCATGGTCGTCGGGAAAACCGCCACGATTCATCAGCGTGGTGACGACGGGGATGCCCGTCATCTCGGCCAGCGTGCGCAGCTCGTCAGCGGCGCGTGATCGCAGAATGCCACCACCGCTATAGATCACGGGTCGCTTGGCGGCCATAATCATCTTGGAAGCTTCGGCGATCGATGCGGGGTCGCCCTCGGTCTTGGGGTTGTACCCAGGAAGGTCATGACCGGTTGGTTCGTACCACTCGAACACGGCATCGGGCAGAACGAGGTCCTTGGGGATGTCGACCAACACGGGACCAGGGCGGCCGGTGGTCGCCAGGTGGAATGCGTCGTGAATAACCTGGGGAATGTCTTCGACCTTGGTCACCAAATAGTTGTGTTTGGTCGCCGACATGGTTATGCCGGTGGTGTCTGCTTCCTGAAATGCGTCGGTGCCGATTGCAGGAAGTGCAACCTGGCCGGTGATGCAGACCATCGGAATCGAGTCCATCATGGCGTCGAGAAGAGCGGTGACCATGTTGGTTGCGGCAGGACCGCTAGTCACGATCGCCACACCAGGCTTGCCGGTTGCATGGGCGTAGCCCGACGCCATGTGACCGGCTCCCTGCTCATGGCGCACCAAGATATGACGAATACTCGACTCGATCAGTGGGTCGTATACGGGCAGGATGGCACCACCGGGCATGCCAAATACGGTCTCTACGCCCTCATGCTCCAGCGCTTTGAGCACCGCTTGGGCTCCGTTAATCTGCATCATTCACCTGCCTTGTTCAGTTCAATAGTCATAAGTGTTTAGTTGTGTCTGTTGCAGGCCGAAACGGCTGCACGGCGTTTAAGCCCGAAAAGCAGAACGGCCTCCCGATGGGGAGGCCAAGTGCGCACGGGGATGTGAACCGTGCGCTACCTAAGTACTACTACTACCGTGCGATGCAACATGACCGACGCAGTATATGAAGAGGAACGGGCGGGCGTCTACCCCGGCTCGTTTGATCCTCCAACCATCGCCCATCTAGGCATAGCCGTTATGGCGAAAAGAGCCGCGAATTTGACCCGCATTGACCTGGTTGTTTCTCGCAACGCTCTCGCCAAAGAAGATGCTGACCATGCCCCGTTCGATATGCGTATTGCCGTGATCGAAGCCAGCATTGCCCATGCACCGTGGCTGAACCTTGCTGTGACCGACAAACAACTCATCGTCGACATTGCCGAAGGTTACGACGCTGTCCTGATGGGAGCCGACAAGTTTGAACAGATCCAGGATGTTCAGTTCTACACCGACGAAGCAGCTCGCGATACAGCTATCGCTGCATTACCGACGGTGATCGGCCCGAACCGACCTGGCTCACCCGACTTGCCTGACACCGCTGTTGTCCTGACACTGCCCGCCAAGCTGATGGAAGTCTCGTCCAGTGGCGCCCGTGACGGACGCTCCGAATGGATGACCCCGCCGGCCCGCAAGACCGCGGCAGCGAACAACATCTGGGGTCTGTGAAATGTTACGTCCCCTGGGGACGTAACAATTCAGGTCTCATCGTGCCTCCAGAACAACCGTGCCTACAGAACAACCACTAGGCGAGTTCTGAGACAAACATTCGGCGCTCAAGACTCTCGAGCGGATTCGAGATCACACGTTCCCACGCCATTTCTGCTGCGCCTAGCAACGGTGCGTGAGACCCGCACGCGCCGGCGACCACCGACAGGTCGCGACGGATCGCTGCGATCGAACGGGTATCGAGTTCGGCCTTCATGGTGTCGACCATAAACGGTAGGGCCTCGCCGAGAAATCCCCCGAGCACCACAACATCGGGATCCAGAAGATTAATGACCCCGGCCAGACCAATACCCAGCCACCGGCCCTGTTCAGCCAACGCATCAATGACCGATGGTTTACCCGCGGCTGCATCGGCAAACAGTTCGGTGAGTGCCGCCCGGCCGCCATTAGGTGGCCGTCCGGCACGTCGAAGCAGTGACTCCTCACCAAGTTCGGTCTCCAAACAACCAATCGCCCCGCAGCCACACCGCTCCCCATCAAGGTTGATCGGGAGATGCCCGATCTCGCCCGCAAATCCTGAGGCACCTTGCATGAGCTGTCCTCCGGAAACGGTGCCTCCGCCGATACCGACCTCGCCCCATACACACAACACGCTGTCCAAGTTCAAGGCCGCGCCTCGTCGGGTCTCGGCCAGAGCAGCAAGGGCGGCTTCGTTTTCCACGACAACCGGCAAATCGAGCCCACATTCGACGAGCAGCATGCGCTGCAGCGGAAGGTTCTGCCATCCCACGTTGGGGGCCAACACAACCATCTGGTCACTCTGGCGCACGAGTATCTTGTAGGTGTGTCCAACTTGATCTCGGGCGCCCCGCGCTCTCTCGGCCAATTCGACGTCGGCCCGATTGCCTACGGCATGTGGCGCTTCGATAATAACGACATTTCTCATGCCCAGTCGCTTGTGGAAGCAGCTTTGGCTGCTGGCATGAATCTGATCGATACTGCCGATATTTACGGCTTCCAGAGCGTCGACGTAGGATTTGGCGAAGCCGAAGAAATCTTTGGTCGGGTACTCGGGCAAGCGCCGCACCTTCGTGAACAGATGGTGCTGGCAACCAAAGGCGGGATCACTCCCCCTATGCCGTACAACTCCAGCGCCGAGTACCTACGCTCCGCTGTCGAGGCATCGCTCCGCCGCCTGCAGGTAGACGTGATCGACCTGTACCAAGTTCATCGCCCCGACATGTTCACCCATCCTGCCGAGGTCGCTGCCACGCTCACGGCGCTCCGCGACGAGGGCAAGATAAGCGAAGTCGGCGTGTCGAACTACACCCCCGATCAGTACGACGCGCTCGCCGCCCATCTTGATTTCCCGATGGCCACGACCCAACCTGAGTACTCGGTGCTCCAGCTCGGCCCGCTCCGCGATGGCACGTTCGATCGGGCCATGCGCGACGGCGTTACACCGCTGGCATGGAGCCCGTTAGGCGGTGGACGGATCTTCGCTGATGGTCCTGATGGTATGAACCCAGAACTCACCGCTGTCATCGACGGACTCGCCGAACGCGAAGGCGTCGACCGCACCGCCATTGCACTCGGATTCGTACTTGCCCACCCATCGGACCCAGTCGCCATCATCGGCACCCAGAAGACTGAACGGATCGCATCGAGTACCGCTGCGCTGTCCATCACGTTGGATCGCAACGATGTCTACGCCATCGTCCAAGCCTCCGAACGAGTTCCCCTCCCATGATCGAAGTCAGCTGGTTCTCCGCACTCTGCGACGACGACTACGAGTTCTTAGGTGTCCCCAACTTCGATCTGGCTAGCTCGTGGGAGCACTGTCGAGACATCACGCTGACTGCCGACCGCAATGGTTTTGACAACATCTTGTTGCCGTCTGGTTATTCGCTGGGCATCGACAGCACCGCATTTGCTGCTGGCATCGCACCTCATGTTGAACAGATCAGCCTGTTGCTCGCTGTGCGCATGGGAGAAATGTGGCTGCCGCAACTCGCTCGTCAGCTGGCAACCATCGATCAGATGCTCCAAGGGCGTCTGACCATTAACATCATCAGCAGCGATATCCCTGGCGAAGCGCTTGAGTCGGCACCGCGTTATCAGCGCACGCTTGAGTGGATGCAGGTGTTGCGCCAGCTCCTCAACGGAGAGTCGATCGATTTCCACGGCGAGTTCGTGAACCTCGAACTCGACCCACCTCGGCTTGGCACGGTTTCAGGAGTCTGCCCACCGTTCTATTTTGGCGGCTTCTCTCCTGCTGCCAAAGAGACCGCTGCAGCGGCCGCCGACGTCTTTTTGACCTGGCCTGACACCGTCGCATCAGTCAGCGACACGATCACAGACATGACCGAACGGGCCGACCGCCACGAGCGCGAGCTCAAGTACGGCCTTCGTAGCCATGTGATCGTGCGAGAAACCGAAGCCGAAGCCCGTGCTGCTGCAGACCGGTTGATTAGCCAACTCGATCCCGACACCGGCGAGGCAATCCGGCAGAAGTCACTCGACACCGCTTCGGTCGGCGTGTCCCGCCAGTCGGCGCTGCGAGATAGCGCCGACGACGACGGCTACGCAGAAGCCAACTTGTGGACGGGTGTGGGCAAGGCTCGCTCCGGCGCCGGCGCAGCGATCGTTGGCGACCCCGACCAGGTGGCCGCGAAACTCGCCGCCTACCAAGGCGTTGGTGTCGAAGCATTCATCCTGAGTGGTTATCCACACATCGCCGAATGTGACCTCTTCGCCGAACACGTGCTGCCCCAGCTCGACCACGGCAAGCTCTACTAACTCGGCGACAGTTCCCGCTTCGCCTTACGTTCACGTACGAAGGACGTGCACTTGGTACGCGTCCTTCGTTGCCTAGACGAAGGGGTTGGGGATATCGAGGTCGATCGGCAGACCAAAGCCGGGCAAACGAATCTCTTGGTCGGTGATCTCAATATCATCGCCGGTGAGGACTCCCTCGCCGAACTGGTAGATGCTCTCGACAGTCTCGGTACACATTGTGTCGTCGTAGTCGTGCGCCGCGGCAGCGGCCGCTTCGGCCCGGGATGCGTGGCCCGACATGGCGTTGGTCCCCCATCGTTGCGTCAGCATCTTGTGTGTCCACGCTGGTGACATCACGAGGCCGGTGGCATTGTTACCACCGAAGCCCTTGCTGTTGATGAACGCTGCTTGACGCTGTGACTCATCAAGTTCAGTGTGGTCCATAGCCAACGCCAGATTGTCGGTGGCGACATCGTCGGCGACATGATCGATCGACCTGATGCCAGGAAGCCATCCGTCGTGCCAGGTTCCCAAGACCGCAGCGAGCTGGTCGCCACCAGCTGGCGCCATTGAATGGCCGACGTAGGACTTGATGGCGGCCACTGGCCAACGGTCGACCCCGAACGTGCCCGCTAGACGGCTGAGGATATCCGACTCGGTCACCCGGTTCTGCGGTGTGCCCGTGCCATGGGCTTGCATGTGAGTCCCGTTGCGCAAACCATCTTCGCCCAGGATGCTTCGCGCCAGCCCCATTGCCTTACCCACGGTGATGTAGTTACCGACGCCAGGCCCTGGAATCGACTTCTTGAAACCATCGGCGTTCACAAAGACGCCGCCGACCGAACCCAGAATCTGGGCTCCAAGTTCCATAGCGAGTTCGTCGTCCATAAGCAGCGTGTAGACCCCTGACTCTGCCACGGTGAAACCTGCGTTGGCCGAGAATGGTCGGCACGAACGTCGGAGATCAGGAGCATCGCTGCCATCGAGGGCCATGATGGCTTCGTCTTCGGTCAACGCTCCCATGATCCGATAACCCTCGATCACTTCAGGGACGATCGGCGCCTCGGCATTGCCGACGAGCACGACCCGCTTGTCGCCCGATGCAATGGCTTCGGCACCCCGTTTGAGGTTGTACAGGAACGTGGCGCAAGCTCCGATAATGCCCGCGGCATCTCCGACTGAACCCAGCACATAGGCATTGATGAAGTCGCCAGGCATCTCTGACAAACCAAGAGGCACGTTCTTTGAAGTTGGGCGCTTGCCTACCAGGCTGTTCTGGTACATGCCCCCATAACCCTCGTTGTCGAGCTGGCCCATGGCGCTGCCCGAGTACACGGCGAACTGGTCAGGTTTGACCTTGGCCTTGAGTAGATCGAGGCCCAGGCCAGAACTTCGCAACGCATCGGACGCCGCAAAAACCGTGATCTGTAGACCACGTGGGTGGCTACGAGAGCCGTACAACGCTCCAGGAGCGAAGCCGTCAGGGAGCTGACCGGCCGAGTTCACCTTGAGCGGCTGCGAGGTCTGGGTAAACAGGCGCGGATCGCCGGTCACCGTGACGTTCACCGTGCGATCGGGGCCGTCGGAGACGTGCCAGTTCTCGGGAAGTACCTCGGGCAGATGCCTGGCACTCAGTTGGAACGTCAATCCATCGTGGCCATCGTCGTGGGGCACGGCGGTGTGCCACCGCATCTGGTTCTCGTGATCCTCGTTCAATCCTCGGATCAGCGTGCCTGCAAGCATCGCTTTGCGGGCCTCAGGATCGTCAGCTTGGCCAGGCCGGCCCATGAGCGCTGCCAGGCTGGTGAACATGCGCGACGACGCTGTTTCTCCCAACGCTTCGACCACCATGCGCCGATAGCCATGATGGAACGACAGCCGTCCCGCTGGGTTGACCCCACCGAATCCGACGATGACAGGCAAGTGTGCGGGCATGAGTTAGGCGCAGCCGTTCAGGTTCGAGGAGTGAGGCACAAGGAATGGATGAAGACAGGACAAATTCACGCTGGAATCATGATGGCGGTCGTTTCGGCAGCAACATTCACGATGCCACTCGCAATGTCTCCGTCCCCGCCTTGGGACGCAAACGCAACCTTCCAGCTGCTGTCACCCAGGTTGATGGCGAACGGTTTGGGCCCCAGGTTGGCGACGGTAAGCGTTGAACCACGTTGGATCACTGCGACGTCGTCGCGGCCACTTGGTACCAGCTTCAGCTCAGCAGCCCACAACTCCTTGAGCTGCTTGCGCAACGTTATGAGGCGGCGATAACGATGGAGTGGCGCTGCTGGGTTCGCGTGTTGGCCAGCCACGGTGAAATCTGGAGGACGTTCTTCGGACACGAGCCACGGCTGGGCGGTCGAGAATCCATTGAACCGGTCGCTATTCCACGCCATTGGGGTACGGCATATGTCGCGGCCTTCGACTGTGCTGTTGCGGGTTGAGACAGGATCAGCTCGGTTCTCAGGGGCAATCACGCCATTGGGCGATCCCAGTTCTTCGCCCTGGTACAAGTACGGCACACCACCGAGCGAGAACATCATCGTGGTCACCGCCATGGCCCGGTTCCGACCCACAGCGCCGTCGCCGAATCGGCTCGCTGGACGGGCCTGGTCATGGTTGCTGATAACCCATGACACTCCATCCGGCTCAATCGCCGCAAGTTCGGTGAGCTCTCGTACAAATGTCTCGGGTTCCCATCCAAGCCAGCCTGGCTTCAAGAAGAACGCGAGGTCTAGTGCGCCGTCGCCCACATACCGGGCCAGGCGGTGCGGGTCGGTCACGCCGGTCTCCGCCAGCAGGCAAGCGTCGTACGGGCGGGCGACGTCTTGCCACCGGGTAAAGATCTCGAGGTTTCCATCTTGATCCATGTCGTAGGTGTGGTCGTAGCTGAAGAACGTCTCCAGCGGACCAGCCCCCTCGGGGATCTCTGAACGCAGTGGATTGTCGAGGAAATCAGGATGTTTCAGCAGCCCATGGGCCACGTCGATACGGAAACCGTCGACGCCACGATCGAACCAAAACGCATAGATAGCGTCGAACTCAGCTCGCACAGCAGGATTGCGCCAGTTCAGGTCTGGCTGCTCTGGAAGGAACAGGTGGCAGTAGTACTGGCCGCTGTTGTTATCGAGCGTCCACGCGCTGCCGCCAAAGTGACTGATCCAATTGTTCGGCGGGCTTCCATCAGCCTTGGAGTCGCGAAACAGGTAATAGTCGCGTTCGGGCGATGTTGGGTCGGCGATCGCTGTCTTAAACCACCGGTGCTCCGACGATGTGTGATTGGGCACAATGTTAAAGACGATCTTCATATCGAGCTGATGTGCACGCTCAATCATGGCATCGACATCCGCAAGGGAGCCGTGCTGTGGGTCGACGTCGCAGTAGAACGACACGTCGTAGCCATGATCATGTCCGGGCGACGGGTAGAACGGCGTGACCCAGACGATGTCGACCCCGAGCCACTTCAGATAATCGAGGCGTCCGGTGATGCCTGCGATATCACCGATGCCATCACCGTTGCTGTCGGCGAAGGACCGGACATAAACCTCGTAACCGACAGCTCCGTTGAGCCATTGTTTGGTTCCCATGTCACTGTCGGTGTCACTGTCGGTGCCCGACAGAATGATGTCACTCATAACCAGGCAACACTACCCCTCAGCAATGAACTCATCTGATATCTCTCCACGAACCAGAATGTCTTGATGCTTACCAGCCGATTAACCGCTACCGATCGCGAGATGTTCGCGCTGGCGATACCGGCGTTGGGTGCTCTGATTGCCGAGCCCCTCTATGTCCTTGCCGATACCGCCGTGGTCGGCAATATCGGTACTGCTGAACTCGGCGGACTCGGCCTAGCGGCCCAGGTCATCGGCACCGTCCTGTCGATTTCATTGTTCCTGGCCTACGGCACCACCTCGGCAGTCTCACGTCTATTGGGGGCAGGCAGACAACGTGATGCCGCCAACCAAGCAGTGCAAGGTCTATGGATCGCTGTAGCCGCCGGCATCGTCTTCGCTGCCATCTGTTTCGCCTTCGCTCCGCAAATGCTCCGGCTTCTCCAAGCATCCGATGACGTCGAGAAGTTCGGGGTGCGTTACCTACGGGTTTCAGTCTTCGGGTTTCCCGCCATGTTGCTGGTTATGGCCGGGGTCGGTTATCTCCGTGGACTGAAGGACACCAAACGCCCGTTGTACATTGCATTGGGTACTGCCACAGGCAACCTGTTCCTTGAGCTGTTCCTGGTCTTTGGTCTGGGATTTGGTGTCGGCGCTTCGGCGTTATCGACCGTGGTCTTCCAGTGGGTCGGCGCTGGGTTCTATCTGTGGTGGATCGGCCATGCTGCCAGCGAACATGACGTTGGCTGGCGGCCCGACAGTGTGGCGTTGCGAGCATTGGGTCGCGACGGCGTTTCGCTGTTCATACGCACGACGTCGCTCCGGGTCTCATTTATTGTTGCGGCAGCATTCGCTGCAGCGAAAGGCGAAGCGTCGCTCGGGGCTCACGAGATCGCAAGCCAACTCTTCTACTTCGTGGCGCTGGCGTTGGACGCGATCGCCATTGCCGGCCAGGCAATGGTTGGCACCTTGTTGGGAGCTAACGACGCACCCCGAGCGTTGAGCACCGGCCGACGGCTCGTGGTGTGGGGCATCGGTCTGGGTGTTGTTGCTTCCGGTCTTCTCCTACTGGTGCGCCCGGTCCTTCCCGACTTGTTCACGAACGACCCCGCGGTCATCGACAAGACACTCGGCGTGCTCTTGCTACTAGCGATCATGCAACCGTTGGCCGGCGCAGTTTTCGCGCTCGACGGCATTCTCATCGGCGCTGGTGACATGCGCTTCTTGGCATATGCCATGGCCGCCAACAGTGTCTTCTTTTTGGGCCTGCTGTGGATCGTGCAGATCGTCGACGGCGGACTGATCGGATTGTGGATCGCCCTCGTCCTCTTCATCGCTGCCCGGGCAGTAACACTAGGCTGGCGGATCAAGGGCGACGCGTGGATTGTCACCGGGGCGCACCGCAGCGGAACCTGACCCCCGTCGAACAGCATTGACGGTAGCCAGACCGGTACGGTGCTGATCAATGCAGGAACTGTGGCCGAATCCCAATCCTGACGTCGATATCGCGGCACGACTTGCCGCCGATGCACGTCCGAAACCTATGGGTCGCCCGTGGGTCACGCTGATCATGATCACTTCAATCGATGGCGCAATTGCGCTCGACGGCGTCTCGGGTGGGCTCGGTTCACCCGCCGACCACCAACGATTCGTTGCCGCCCGGCGCCATGCTGATGCCATTGTGGTTGGGGCTACCACCGTTGCCGCCGAGGACTATCAACCCACCACCGTACCTATTGCGGTTCTGACGGGATCCTTGTCGCCTGATCCCGCCGCTCGCCTGTTCAGCGACGCTGACAACCAACCAATCCTCTACACAACCAACCAGGCTGCGGAGACCCGTGGGCCAGACTTTGACGGCATCGCCGAGGTGGTAGCTCTCGGTGATTCGGTTGATCCGGAACGGGTCCTCGCAGACCTGGATAGTCGGGGGATGCAGGCGGTGATGCTCGAAGGAGGGCCGACCCTTAACAGCCACTTCCTCCGAGCAGATCTTGTAGACGAGATGCTCATCAGCTATTCACCGTTGATCGCCGGTGGCACGGGACACCGTCTGACGAACGGTGGGTTTATGCCCGACGAACGCCGCTTCGGCGTTGACCGGGTGCTGTTGGCAGACGATCTGATCTTTGCCCGGTACCTGCGGCAGCGCTAATCAACCCACCGCAGCCAAGCCACCGGCAGACACCGGCAACGATGCCCTAGCCAACACCGCTCAGCCGGCCGATGCCAACAACGCCCTGTCAACAATGAGTCGCTGACCAACGACTAGGTCGCTTCCGCCGTTGGCACTCCGCAACCGTTCGCCAACCACGACTGGTTTCGGGGCTCCCAGGTCGGCAGCGATCGCTGCATACGAGTCGCCCGGCAGCACGACATGCACCAGCGGTGTTGTGTCGGTGGCTACCGACGCAGGGGTGCTTGAGAAGCTGGTGAGCGAAACCCCAGACGCCAATGCGACGATCACGATCATGGTGGTGACCGCGAGTAGAGCGAGGAACCGCCGGCGGCGGTAGACCTCGACCGAGGCGTTCGGCGCCGGCGCAACCGCAGGGAGGACACGACTAGCGCCACCGCCCTGGATCAGTCGAAGCTGGGGGCGGCCTGAGACAGTGCCATCGAAGCCGGTGCCATCTGAATCGTCGAAGCGGTCGAGGGCCGGATCAAATGCGAAAGCGGTTGCAGTCATGGGTTCATTCTTCCTGAGGGGTGTGACACTCTCGATTGGGATGCAGCGGGGCTGCGTGCCGGAGAGCTTCTGTCGCGTGTGGTGGGTCGCAGAAGAGGTATGAGGCGGTCTCCACGAGATTCAACAGAATTATGTAGATTTGCCCGTCAAATACTTGACTTCGAACGCTCGTTCGGGGAACATGCATTCGTCGTACATGCGTTCGACACACGGTACTGTAGAACGAACGTTCGTTCGATTGCAACCCTGAATTTCACCACATGGCTCAGCCAGCGTGGACAAAGGACATTCCGATGGCACCAGATATGGCACCAAACCACACGCTCACGAGTCGCCAAGAGTCGATTCTGAGTTACATCGCAGACACGCTTCGCGAGCGGGGTTTCCCTCCGTCAGTGCGTGAAATCGGCGAAGCGGTCGGTCTCACGTCACCATCCACGGTCCATTCACACCTGGCCACATTGCAAAAGCATGGTTTTCTGCGCCGTGATCCTGACAAACCTCGCGCTATCGAAGTTCGGTACGACCCTCGATCGGGCAAAGTGGCCGACAAAGCAGCAGTCACCCACGTGCCGCTCATCGGCGACGTAGCGGCAGGTACCGATGTGCTGGCCCAATCCAACGTCGAAGAGCTCATGCCAATACCGGCCCAGTTCACCAGCGACGGCGAACTATTCATGCTGCGCGTCCGTGGCGACTCCATGATCGGCGCAGGCATCTTCGATGGCGACTTCGTCGTCGTCCGGGTACAGCCCACCGCTGAGCTCGGCGAAATAGTCGTAGCTGGCATCCCTGGCGACGAAGGCACGGTCAAACGCCTACACACCAAGTCACGCACCCAGATCATCCTCCAGCCTGAGAACCCGGCCCTGGAACTCATGGTCTTCACGCCTGACCAAATCACGATCTTCGGCAAGGTCGTCACCGTCATGCGCAAGCTCTAGTCACCCTAGTCAAACCGACCACGACTGCGTGTCGTAGGTAGCTTGTCGTTCGTGACGAATCGGGCACCTGGCAGCTGCTACCGCCCCAACGTTTCGCTCGATACGAACCGCTCAGCGGTCACCGGTGCATCACGCCCGCATCGCCGCACCTCGGTCACGCCTTGCTCATACAATTGACTGTCGACACGAGCGGCGCTAGAACGGCAACCATGGTCGCTACTGATAGCCCCCTCGAGCTCGACGCCACTGCGCAGGCAGCGCTGGTCCGCAACGGCGCAATATCTCCGATCGAGCTCGTCGACTTGGCGTTGGCGCGCATCGACACACGCAACCCGGCGCTAAACGCGGTGATTCATCGCCGCGATGAGCGAGCCCGGGCCGATGCAGTCGCGGTCGACCCGTCGGCACCGTTCG
>Ga0213868_10004483_pt1 | contig 12756 bp, 5 predicted proteins | sample PICome_9_FD_160087 | JGI IMG/M metagenome (GOLD analysis project Ga0213868, IMG submission 160087) | Coastal seawater microbial communities near Pivers Island, North Carolina, United States - PICO127 | ecosystem: Environmental > Aquatic > Marine > Coastal | place: USA: North Carolina | collected...
TTGAATTTCTCCTCAAACATGTCAAAAAAAAAAAGAGCGGTTCCGGTTCTTTTGAATACCTACTCTACTACACGTCACACGACTTACTCAAATAATGGGATTCAAAGAGATCTTCTCCGCGCAAAAGAAGAAGCCTCCATCGAGGGAGGATTTGGCGAGTGCGAGTGCGAGTGCTGCTGCTGCTGCGACGACCGCGACAACAACGAGCGCGAAACAGAAGAAGAAAAAGAATAGGAAGACGAAGCAAAACGAAGAAGAAGACAAAGAAGAAGAAGAAGAAGAAGAGAAACGAACGACGAGGACGACGAGGACGGGTGGTCGAGGTAAAAAAGCGCAGCCGTCGTTGCCGACGTTGGACGTGCGCGATGATATCACCTCGAGAAGAGGAGGAAAGACAGCAAGAAGTCCTACGGCGGCGAAACTGGCCGAGATGAAAAGTTCTTTGCACGCGAAAAAGTTGAAGAAGACGAACGAAGAAGAGGAGGAGATGGAAAGAGAGAAGAAGGAAGAAGAAGAAGAAGAAGAAGAAGAAGAAGAAGAAGAAGAAGAAGAAGAAGAAGAAGAGGTATTGTTGACGAAACTGTCGCGAAATATGCGCGAACTGAAACGCGCGTTGGACGCGGCGGATACCGTGGAAGATCAAACGGAGCTTTTCGGTAGGTTGAGAGACGTAGAGATCGCGCTGAAAGCGATCGAGGTTTCCGAGGACGTTTTGGCTGCGAGTACGACAGAGAAGGAAAGGTTGAATTCTTTGGACGACGAGGAGTGGAGTCGGAAAAAGTGCACGTATTTCTCAAAGTGCATGATTCGATGCTGGAACGTCGCGGTGGTGAGCGATGCGAAAACGACAAACGTTGGGGCCGCCGTTGTTTCTATAAACGTGCGCGAGAAAGTACTAGAATTGCTCACAGAGGCAAAGAGCGCGTGTGATGTAAACGGCACCATCATCGATGGAGACTTACTGATATCTTTGAGTGGGAAATTAGCGGAGACGTGCTACGAGTGCGCTCGGTTTTCAATGGCAGAGAAGTACTTCAAAAAGGCGTTGGAAGGGACGCGATTTGATTGTGATTTCTCCGAAGACGAGTCTCCTTCGAAAGAAGAGTTGAGAGATCACGAGGAAGATGAAGAAATTTTCTTCTGCAACTTCAAAGTCGCATCGCTACGAGGAGCGAACTTTATTCGCTTGAACGACTTATCGAAAGCGTCTTCGATGTTTGCGAAGTGTGCGAGAACGTTACTGTTCGCAAATGCGATGTCGTCGAGTAGCGAATCAGCGAAAAAGGCACGCATGGTTTCTATATTTTTCGGCGCCTTGGAGAAGTTGGCAAAAGACTTGGAGGATCTCGATATATCGAGCAACGAGGATGGGGATGGCGAACCGACAAAAAGGAAGATGATGGACGTGATTAAAGTAGCCTTGGAGAATTTGATTGAAGTCGCAGAGACGATTGATACATCAGTTTTCCCGCTCGCGACCAAGAAAAATATGCAAACTCGAGCGGCGAAAGTTTGCGTATTCTTAAACGAAGATGCTTCTAAACATCTCAACCTGGTTGAAGATGATGATAAAAAGAAAAGTAAAGATACGATAAGTACGATTGAAGACGCGCAAACGTTACTTCTCTCGGCGCAAACGTCGCTTTTGAACGATGGGAAAGTGGATTATGCAGAAAAATGCGCCCTTCGCGTACTCGGCGAAGATGGCGACGCAAAAGACGAAAGATTTGAGAAGACGAGAACGTTGCGAACGTTCGCTTCCGCTGCGTTTGTACTTGCGCTCGCGACGAAAAACGTTAACGCTGGCATAGAGCGGATTGAGAAACGTTTGAAAGCTATTCAAGCTGTGAAAGACGACGAGTGCAAGTTTGCGCTCATCGCAAGCACGTTCTGGGCAGCGTTTTCAATCACATCTTCAGCATCGTCAACGTCACTAACGAACGAAGAAAACGAATATACCGCAATCAAATACGCCGAGCGATTACTAACTCCTTCTTCGCTCATAACGCAAATATTGACGTCCAGCGATTCGAAGGAGAGCTCGCCTCTGCTCGCCCGAGCTCGCGCCTTGGCGTGGAATTACGCGGTCGATCTCGAACTTATCGCTGAAGCGGCTTATCGAGGGGAAAATGCCAAAAAATTGGCTAAACTCGCGCACGACGCATTTGACAACGTCGTAGCAATCGATAAATTATGCCGCGAAGCAGGGTTTATCTCAGAAAATAAGGAGTCGATTGAATGCCAAAGCTTTCAGAACGACGAAGCAGACGCGCTCAAAACGCGAGCATTTTGTGCTCTGAGCGCGTCGTCTCCTTCTGATGATTCGTCGCTCGCATTGGCTTCTCACGCAGTGCAAGCGCTCGAGGCGCACGAAAGCCGAGAGATGCGTTTGGTTTCAGCATCTACCGCATTACTTCGACTCAAACTTTGCAGAGCAGAGTTGCAAAATTTACGTTGCAAAGAAAAAGACGCCACTCTCCAAGAGGAGGAAAACACCATTACGCAAGGCAAATCTGCTCCTGGTAGCAATAATAAGACGATGATCGTCTCGCGCGTCAAAACTGCATTTCATACGGTTTGTCGGGTTGGAGACCCAAATGCAATCATTTTTGCAGCTTCCGAGCTCGATGCATTGGCAGATGCGGAAATTATCGCCGACGCATTAAGGTCGGCCTGGGACGCGTTGATAACTTTTTGTGAAAAGAAGAAGTTGAACGCACCGCAGCAACAACAACAAAAGACGACGATAGAAAAACAAGACGAAGATAACATAAAAAGTTTGAAAAACGAAGCGATGGTATTTCGTGCGTATCTCGCGCATGCGTGGAGAAGCTTGTCAACTACCGGAACGATGACAACTATCGATCCATCGAAATTTTTCGTAACGTTAGTCTCCGACGTGACGCGCTGGCTGGCGAGAACAGCAAAGATTCCAATGCTCCTGAAAATATTTCCCGAGAGCCTCGTCATAATCGATATTGTTTTCGATTTGGTTGATTTATGCTTACAGCGCGCCTCGAAGGAAAAATCTACATCGTCGTCGTTGTCCTCCTCCTCCTCCTCCTTGATTGATTGCGTCAGACGTCTCTCTTTCGCCGCCGCCCAACTACTCGAACGCGTCCAATCTTCACAAGAATACGACAAAGAAGCGTCTCCGGCATCCAAATTTCGCGCAAGTTGTATGAGTTTAACTTGCTTTCAGATCGCGATTGCTGCCATGCTCGACGGGATGCGCGAAGATGATGAAAAAGCGCTCTCAAAGACGGAAAAAGCGGTTGCTAAGTTTCAAGAGTGCATCGAAAAAGCGAAGGAGGAATACTCAAGTGACGTTGGACAGATGGAAACAATACGCAAATACGAAGACAATTTGATTGCGTACGAGTACGCTGTGCTGAACTTGCAGAACAAGCGAAAAGGTGCAACGTCTTTGAGTGCGGAGGAAGTAAAAGCGTTTTGCAATGGACCGGGTTCGAAAGTTTCCTCTCCGCGAGTATTACTACGATTATGCGAAGACTACCCGGATAACAAAGCAGCCGGTTCCGTAATTAACAACATCATCGTCGAACGCATATTAGAAAGTGCAAACAAGCGAGAAGCTTTTGATGGTATCACGCTAGCTGCTGCCTTTCGCAGACTCTTCGCTGCAGAAGAGCAAAACGAAAAAGCGCTACAACTATTTTCCTTACTCTCTACATTGAAGCCGCCTCAAAGTGGTACGAATACATTGGTATTCCCCACCGCTGAAGCAGAATATTTAGTTTCGTTGGCATTCAATCGAGCAACGCACATGGAAAGATTGGAAGAGCCGGAAAAGGCGTTAACGTGGGTAAAATCCATCGAGAAAGTTATTGAAAAGAAGAAAGACACGGAAGAAGAGGACGAGACCACTTTTCTCTCGAGATCCTTACGTCCGACTTTTGTTGAAATATTGGCCGAGAGGCTTCGAGATGCGGAGGCAGACTTACAAGGAGAGATTGAGGTGAGAGTGTGAACTGTTGAATACACATATTAGAGAGACACAGAGAGAGACGCAAACAACTCTTAAAATACATGCATAAACATACAATCGAAGTGAACTACGTTATTAGCCCTAAGTAACCATCGCTATCCCAACTTTAATCATTTTGGCAAGTTCTACCGCCGCATTCAAATCTAATCCGGAAACGATCAAGCCTTCGGATACCCAAACTTCCGCGTTAGTCCATCCCACTTTTCTTTGTCGAACGACATCTGGGTTTACATTCCTAAGGAAAATCGTCACACCCACAATGCTTTCATCAAATGGTAAAAACTGGACCGTGTATCGATTAACGCAGATCTGGCCGTGGCATTTTGATCCGTTGGTTTCTTTTCTATACACGTCTTCGAATACTTTTAGCTGCGGATCACTATTCGGTAAAAGGTTGAATTCGCGTGGAGGTGCTGGGATAATGGACGACTGATACGAAATCTCGCTCTTGCTCCCATCGTCACCGTTGTCTTTTATTTTCTCCCTACGCTTTCCACCTTTCGGTGCGAACTTGTCGTGAGTTCGCAACGTCGTTACGAACATGTCTCGTTCGATCGCTCTCTTTTCCATGGCATACGAAATTTCTTCGTCGCCAAACTCGGATAAATATAGAGATGTGCGATCGTCGAGCTGCATATGCACTCCCGGAGTCCCGTCTTCACTTTCGATACGTAACAGTGCGCACATTCTGTCCACTTCGCAAACCCATTCCCTTTGATGCAGGTGCTCATGCGCAATTTCAGCGCTCTCGAAACGAATACCGAAACTAAACGTGGTAAATCCAACCGTGCTTGACGTAACGAACACGCAACCTCGCATACCAAAATCTGAGCGACACGGCCAACATCCGAGCAAAGCTTGATCGCCTTCGTGTTTCGAGCTTGCATTGTAAGTCTTAATGACGCGAGCGCAAAGCGAACGCGCAAGAGATTGAGAGCCGCTCCGGACAACATCTCGCGCCCACTCGTCTTTGTCGCCTCTCTGTTTCAGGATGCGAAGTACGTCCATTGAACTCACTCGCTCTCTAGTCTCTTCTTCTTCTGGAACGAGATTTGCAACCTCCATTGTTGGCGTGTACCACAAATCCAAAATCCGGCGAGTGCGTCTTTCTGATTTCTGCACATCTCGAAGGATCCGTGCAGAACCTTCACCGCCGCTTTTCTTTTTGTATTCTGCTTTGAAAAAGTCAGAGACTTCGTCGCAAAGTTGCACGCAACGCGAATGCGTCGATTCCGTAATTTTCGTTCTAGAGGGATCGAAAAAATCGCGGTTCACATCGGAGAAATTTCCAGAATTCTCGCGCGTCAAATCAGCTTTGCTAAACGGGTCAAGTCTTGTACTCAAAACAATTCGTTCGACTGCGTCCAATATCCCAGCATGCAATGCTTTTAACAATATTTTGCCACATCCCGACGACAACGATGTGTGAGCACGGGCGATCTCTGCTTCTATCATGTTCAAGCACCGCGAGGTTGCGAATTTACGTGAATCGTCGTGTGCGTCGAAAATGGCAACCTTCAGATCTCTCGAGACGCGTTGTGAAAAGAGTTCTGCCAGAGCATGGAGCATCTCGTCACGATTCGATTTGAGCTTTTTGTATGCGCTGGATGCGACGTACTGAATTTGCGCGTTCACACTTGAGATGCTTTCCTGATCGATCTCGGCAGTGTTCTCGTGTGCTTCATCATCGTCCTTCTCTTTAGCAATCTTTTTCCAACATCGAGGATACTCTTCCATGAGATTCATAAACCCTTCAAAACACTTATTCGCGTTTGATATTCGCCCGTAAAAGGACCCATCTTCGAACACACTCGATATGCCAACCGACAAGTCTTCATCTCTGGATAATCGCTCGACTTCGCTCTTCCGCGCTCGTTTTATGAGTACTGTGGCGTACAACTTTTGCGCGTCTGAAAATTCCACCAAACTCTCTTTGATCGCGAGAGCGATTTTCTCCGCGTGGAACCTTCTCCTATACTTCGGCTGCATTGAGAAAGCCAATGCCTCATAAGTCTCTGCGCACGCACGCAAAGCGTCTTCAGAGGCTGCAGAGTGCATGTCACCGGTGGTGTGGTTCATCGGTATCGGCTTTGGAAAATCGCTGGGACTACCTATACAATGACTCGAAACGAAGCGTTTGAGCTCCTCTGCGGCACATTCCACGGACTCTTGAATGGAAGGATGTACCGCACACTCATACTTTCTGTACGCAGATTTAACAGATTCCGAATAATAACAAGGCACATCTGATGTGCTCGCGTTTAAACCATCACCTTTGCGAGAGAAGAAGGAAAAGCCGCCATTGGGAGGAATCTCTTCTTCGTACGCTTTCGCTAACAGAAAGAGTTCCGTATCGATCGACTTTATAACCTCGTCTTCATACTTTGGATTCAGTCCTTTTTCGCCACATGCATTCAGAGCACCCGCGACTAAATTCAGCGCACGCGATAAGCTTGCTTCAAATGCAAAGAATACCGCATTCGCCTCGCTCGGAAAACGTCCGCGTAACTTTCTGGCGTCACTTTTTGAGTGTTCTATTAAGCTCACAATCAATTTCAAAGTTCCAGAGAGCGTGACGCGACCGATAGCGTCAGAAATGTTCGCATTGAAGCGGTTACGGAATAGATTTATTCCGCATTGACGTGCAATCTTCGAAAGTCTCAAGGAAAGAAAAGTATTCTTAGAAATTCCTCCCAAAGGTTCAGAAACAATCGCCAACATCTCCACGATCAACATCATTTTCTCCTCCCGCGCATTTGATTCCATATCATTCTGGACGTTCTCTATTTTGACACTTTGCGAAACGCCATCATCATCCTCTACATCTTCGTCGTAATCCATATTGTCGAATCCACACGTTTCGAGAGTTCGAACGCACATATCGCGAGTTTCCTTGGCTAGTTTTGTAAAATACACTTTTTCCAATTCGCCGTGCCTCTCCGCTACAATCGCCGCAGCGACGTTCGCCAACGCGTCCCTAAAAGCTTCTGCTATTCTAATATTGATATCTTCTACATATTCGGCTGCACCTTTCCTTTCGTTATCACTATCGTGGTACAAAAGCTTTTCCGGACGCCACTTTTCGAACAGTGCGAACGCCTCGCACACGGCTACTCCAGAACGCGGCACAACATCCTTCTTTTTACAGTGCGTGCGAGCTATATCTCGTAAAACCTCGCCAACAAACGCGCGATAGCTTTCACCGCGACCACAAAGCGCAAAAAATCGCATCGTCGCTATGCCAATTTTCGCGTACTGTAAAATGTCCAAGTCGCCATTCGCCGGTATCAGCGTGAGCAGCCCTTTTTTCGAGAATGCGATGGAATTGTTGCCGTTTTTCCTTTTCTTCTTCTTCTCGTAGGATACGAACGAGTCTACGCTCGCATCGACGGTTCCAATCGAAGTCGTCGCTAGCGTGTCACTGATTGACTCTAAGGCTAAGGTAAGATCACGAGATACACTCTTCAACGACGTATCGCCGATGGAGCCGATTGGAAGGAACACGCGACCAAGTATAGGATAGTTGCGCCTTGGAATGATGGATGCTTTCACCATATTTGTTTCTGTCAATCCAACACCACCAGAAGAATTAGGAACTCTGAAAGAAGGTGGAAATCGATCTGAATCAAATACGCTCCTCCCGAGCTCATCCCTTTCCTCTCTATCCTCAGTAGAAATCAATGCCTCGTTTGCAGATATCTCGTTACCCGCAGCAGTGACGTCAACTACCGCAATTTCGATCGAATGCATTCTATTCGCGACGAAAGACGGCGTCACTGCATTAAATATCGCTTCTTTCATTCCATCTCGCGAATCAAAGGAGGAGTGTGGATACGTCAGCGGCGTCGCTTGTGTTGAAACAAACATTAATATTTTTGCATTGCTTTCGTCATACAGCGTCATCGTCACTTTGACGAGCTTCTTTTCACTCGCGGTAGTATCCTCGGAAGTTCCAACCTTATCGCCTCTCTGCTTCGTTGTCTTCTTATCCTCCGATGCTGCCATTTCTTCTCCCTCGTTATTTGAATTCCCGTCATCATTATCGCTCGCTACGTCGTGGTCAAACTTCTGCTTCTGCTGTTGTTGTTCCTTCTTTGATTTGCGCAAGCCAGCTTTCAAAGCTGCTTTCGAAACCATCCTGGAAAGGCCTTTTAACTTTTTCGGGTTTTCACCAGCTCCATTGTTGCTCCCTATACCACCACCCCTACTACTCATACTATTTCTATTATACTCAACGCCATTAAACTTAAACTTGGAATACTCGCCCGCGTCTGCATACTTGGCGAGCACCGTCACCGCACGAACACCTAATCGCACGACTTTCCTCTCTTCCTCGCCCGCGTATTCTTTCCTCATCCACTCCACGCACCGGTTCATCGCCAATCGTGAGCACCTTTCGTGTTTCTTCCACTCGACCGTCTCCTCACCGGTCCCATTACACGCCATCCGCAATTGCTTCATCTTTCTCATAGCGCGCTCCACCTCGTTGTCGTTATCGCCGTCTTCCGTAAACGCCGTAAACGCCAACGACTCGCACGCCACATCATACGCGCGCCCTTGTATCCCACCTTCGCTCGGAAAAACTTTCTCTCCAGCTACGGACGCCAATAATGTATTCACAGAAGAACTCGAAACGCCAACCGCGGTCGAGGATTGTTCCACGCGCAGCGCCACGTTTGCGATATTTCTCCCGCGGTTATTCAGAGCAATAGGCATCGTCCTCGCCACCAATTCGTTGCTTAAAATTGAAGAAGAAGAAGAAGACGAAGACGAAGACCGCCGCCGCCGCCCGGAGATGGATTCCACCGCACCCTCTCCCATCGTCGTCGCGTTCGATGATTCTTGCAACAACCCCGGCGGTTGCACGACATCATTATTCATCTCTCGTCTCTTTTACTCCTCATCTCGTCTCCTCTTCTTAACGTTGTTGTGTTGTTCTTGCGCGCAAAGTTGTCGTCGTTCGAATTAAATCGCAAAACGCTTTTGATTCGCGTTGTGAAAGATCGAAGATGATGCACGTTTTTCCTCCTCCTGGAATCTCTCTCTCTTTAACGCGTTCGTTGTTGTTCTTCTTCTCTTCTTGTTTTCCTCTCGTCTTTTCACTCGTTTTGTGTCCAATTCGAAATGGAGAAAAAACGGAGAAAAAACAACACAAAAAGACGCACTCATAGTGAGCAGCTTGGACGACAGTCGCGCAGCGAAAGAAAGAATGTCCGACGACGAGGCAGACGAAAACGACGAGTACCTCTCCCAATTCGTGGTGGCAAAAGTCCTCGAGATTACACAAATCCCGAACAAAGACAACTTAAAAGTGATCAGAGTCGATGCAGGAGGAGGAGGAGAAGACGACGTTTTATCCATCGTGACGAACGCGAAAAACGTCTCGGAAATAGGATTGTTGATAGCGATAGCGAGAGTAGGGGCGACGTTGAAAGATGGGACGGTGATTAAAAAGCAACTGGTTGGTGGGGAAATGAGTTCTGGGATGGTTTTAGACGCGCCGCTGTTGAATTGGAAGAGCGGGAGTCACGGTTTAGCGGCTATTTTACCATCGGATGAGATGAAACCTTTATGGTGGAAAGCGGGGGACAAAGTACCGAAATCGAGACCGAGGAGCGACGGGTTAGCTGGAAACGACGACGATACTAACGGGAAGAAAGAGGAACCAGTCGTCGATACGATGTTTGCGAGAAAGTTATCAAAAGAAGAGAAGAAAGCGGCTTTGGAAGCGAAGAGAGCGGCGCGAGCGGCGAAGAAAGCCGGAGGAGACGAGTAGGTAGCGTAAATACTTTTAGCAAGCGCAGCGTCTGATCAGTCATCGACTTCTTCTTCTTCTTCTTCTTCTTCTTGCATCATAATCCATTCGGCCATGTCGACGTTTCTGTTTTCCATCGCAACAACGAGCACTTTTTTCTTATCCCACTTCAATCCGTTCGCTCGCATCCATCTCAACGTTTCGAAGTGGTTTCCTCTCGCGCACGCCGTCGCCGCCTTTGCGTCGTGCGGCCAACCCGCGTCAAGCGCAAAACCTAACGCCTCCACGTTTCCAACGCGAGCGATGCTCGCGAACGTTCTTGTTGTCATCGGTACTCCGCACCACTTCGCGTACGCGACGCCTTCTTTACTCGACGCAAACTTGCGAACGCACAGTTTCGCGTATTTCGTTTCGCCGAATTCATTTCGAACGAGCCTGCGTATTCTTTTCGAGCATCTCGAGAATACGGCCACATCTTGATCGTCCAGTTTCGTCAATATTTTCGTCGCGAAGAGGTGTGGGACGTCACCGAGTAAACGCTCCGCCAACGAGAACTCCTCCAACTCCTTTCTTCGAGAAGAAATAGGAGGTAAGAACCGGAAATATTTCTCGCGCAGCTCCTTCTCTTCTCTCTCGATTCTGTGCGCGTCCACGAGAAGATCGATTTCGTCCGGCCCGAGAAACTTCCCGTTGTTGTTCTCTTCGCTCGCGCCGGGGACGTACGTCCTGTTGTGCTTTTCCAAACGATCGATCGCGTCGATGTTTTCCATCATCTTCAGGAATATTTGACTTTTTTTTTCACATTTTTTCAATTTTGAGCGTTTTTTAGAAATTAAGAAAAAACGCCTGAAACGGCATTTTGTATCTAAAAACCAATTAAAAAATACTACTCGAGAGACGATAATGATGTCCTCCTCCTCCTCGATGCGACGTCCTCTCCGAAACAACAAGAACAACGGGGCGCTTCTTTTCCTCGCGTGTCTTTTAATTTCTCTTGCCGCGGTATCTCTCGGGGTCGTCGGTGCCGAAGATGGGGACGACCAGCAGCAGCAGCAGCAACTGTTATTGGAAGCTGTCCTGTCAACGAACCCTTTTCCTTCTTCTTCGTCCGTGAAGTCATCGATGTCATCAAACCTACCGCTCGGTTCGTCGTCGTGGGCGACGAGGAACGAGGTCGTGGGCGACGACGACGAAAGTTTTGAGTACGACGAATTAGGTTTTGATTGGTTGACAGATAACGGTGATGATGGCACGTTTGAAGAAGAAGATGAAGAAGTTCGAGGTTTCGAGAAGACGGAAGAAGGCGTCGACGGGTACGAATGGCTCGGGGAAGAAGGCGAAGAAACAGAAGAAGAAGAAGAAGAAGAAGAAGAAGAAGAAGAAGAAGAAGAATACAACGGTGAGTACGACGACGAGGACGAGTTCCATCCGACGTATTGGGAAGTCGCCGGCGTGATGGATGAAGACCAGGATTCTACCCCCATCGAATATCCTCCTCTTCCGCTGTTGCGAGGGAAAGAGGCCGACGAGCACGAAATGTGGGCGTCGTTTCCGACTTTTTTCAAGTCCACAGAAACACACGTTACGTACGTTATACCGAACGATATTCGTCCTCACATTGAGTCTGTTGTTCGGCGCGAAATTTTGAAAGTGCTGTATCTTGGTCTCACCATGTTCGTGCTCGTCGTTTTCGTGCTCGACACGTGCTGCGGAGGCGTTTTTAACGAAAGCTCTCCCAACACCGAAAGAGAGCTTGAGCGTAATTTTGACAGAGACGAGGAGGAGCGCGGACATTGGGAAAAACTTCACGATCGCTTCGAACAACCTTTATATTTTGATACAGAGTATAAAACGTTTCGAGAATTCCCGCCGCCGACGCCGCCGCCGACGAACGCGAAGCAGGCAGCGACGCAAACGTCGACCGTTTCTCGCGTCGTGTAAAAACAACGGCAACAATACAAACATCAACAACCAACTTAGACGAATCTCGCGGGCTGTACATATAGGCGAACAACAGAGTTGGAATAACAAACAAATCAAACAAATCTCATCACATAATAATGATAAAAAAGCACATAGTATTACACGCATCTAAGCTTTGGCTCTTCGTTCAACAGCCTCTCCGCGATGAACATATCCTCCGGCGTCGTCACTTTGATGTTATAATAACTCCCCTCCGTAATTTGCACTCTCTTCCCCAAATGTTCGACGACCGAAACGTCGTCCGTTACCTCCAACCCGTTCTCCTTCACGTACTGAAACCCCTCCTTCAACAAATTCGGTTCTATAACCTGCGGCGTTTGCATCTCCCACAACAAACTCCTATCCAACGTCTTATCAATGCTCCCATCTTTATTCGCTTGCTTAATCGTCGCTTTACACTTCACCGCCAACACCGCCGCGCCAAACTTCGCGCCGTCCTCGAAACATCTCCTCGCGTCCTCCAAATCCGTCAACGGCCTCGCGCTATCGTGTATGGCTAACAACTTCGTCTCTTTTCTCGCTTTCGTTATCCCGTTATACACTGAATCTTGCCTTTCCGCGCCTGGTCGTGCAATCACTAAAGGTTTCGAAATCTTCTCAGAAGTAAACACGTCGTCGTACTCTTCGTTACACACGACTACGATTTCTCCGATTTCCCTCATGGTGGCGAATTTTCTCAGCGAGTACACCGCGATAGGCACATCGAGTAAAGGCAAGTATTGTTTCGGCATGTTCGCGCCCATTCGTTTCCCGACGCCGCCGGCGAGGAGGACCAAGGTGACTGAATTGTCTTCAACATTATTCGCATCGGTTGAAGAGGCGTTCGGTTTGAAGGCTTTCATCGAACCCGCGCGATATCCGAAACCGATTGGTGGTTTCCTTCCACTCGACGGGGAGACCTTGGACGGGAAAGAAGAACTGTGTTTGCACATCGCGATATTAATACTCATCGTCGTCATCGCAAAATAAAGATACCAGTCAGACTCCTCGCGATACACAAAAAAAGGTT